>OBXV01000208.1_pt1 | contig 56512 bp, 65 predicted proteins | sample 1495451 | NCBI WGS metagenome assembly OBXV01 (sample SAMEA2580178, study PRJEB22360) | human gut metagenome | biome: human gut; feature: human-associated habitat; material: faeces | place: Denmark | collected 2008/2010 | reverse complement strand
AGGGAAATCTGGAAACAGCCCGCGGGGAACTGAATGTAGCCAATGGAGCGGCAGCTCAGGCCCAGGCAGCCCTGGATACATGTACGGCGGCAGCGGCAAAGAAGCCGGAGCTGGAAGCCGGACTTACGGCTGCTAGGAACGGACTTGCTCAGGCAGAGGAAAAAAAGGCAGAGCTGGTTCAGACAGTTGAGACTTTAAAAGAAGGCCAGAAAGCCATTGATGCCGGCAGGGAAACGCTGAAACAGGAAGAGGCGAAGCTGGAGCCTGCAAAAAAACAGATTGCCGCAAACGAAAAGAAGCTGACCGCAAATGAAAAGAAGCTTCAGGAAAGTCTGGCAGTTTTAAACAGCGGTCAGGCGGAAATCGACGCAAACAGACAAAAGCTGAACTCTGCTCAGGGAGAAATCGAAGCAAACGAGCAGAAGCTGAATTCCGGTGAGCAGGAGATTGAGACCAGCCAGCAGAAAATAACAGATGGAGAGGCTGAACTCAGAGAGAACAGACAGAAGCTTGCAGATGCAGAAAAGGATTTAAAAGAAGCGGAGCAAAAGCTGAAAGATGGCTGGAAGGAATACGAGGACGGCAAAAAAGAGGCAGAGGATGAAATTGCGGAAGGCGAGCAGAAGATAGAAGACGCCAGAAAGGAAATTTCAGAGATCGAAGAACCTGAATGGATCGTCACAGACCGAAACGATCTTCCGGAATATTCTGATTACGGAGACAATGCAGACAGGATCAAAAGTATAGGAGAGGTTTTCCCTGTGATCTTTTTCCTTGTGGCAGCCCTGATCAGTCTTACTACCATGACACGAATGGTAGAGGAACAGAGGACTCAGATCGGAACGCTGAAGGCCCTGGGCTACGGGAAGTTTTCTATTGCGTCCAAATATCTGAACTATGCGTTTCTTGCCACAGTAGGAGGAAGCGCTGCAGGTGTTCTTATCGGTGAAAAAATTCTTCCATATATAATCATCAAAGCCTATGGAATTATGTACCACAATGTAGAAGACAGCCTTCAGATTCATTATGAGCTGAAATTTGCTCTGACGGCTTCAGTTGCTGCAATTGTCTGTACAGTTGGCGCTACTGTTATTTCCTGTTATCGGGTACTTTCTGAGACACCGGCTTCTCTTATGCGTCCGCCGGCGCCAAAAGAGGGCAAAAGAGTTCTGGTAGAAAAAATCACGATTTTGTGGAAACATCTGAATTTTACCTGGAAGTCAAGCCTCAGAAACCTTTTCCGCTACAAAAAGCGTCTGTTTATGACAATATTCGGTATTTCCGGAAGCATGGCGCTGATGCTGGTAGGCTTTGGCATCCGGGATTCTATTTCAGATATTGTGGTGAAACAGTATTCTGAGCTTCAGCACTATGACGGAACTATTATTACGGATGAGGACGCTTCTGATGAAGACAGAGAGAAGCTGATGGAATATCTGGACAAAAATGAAAAACTGGAACGGTTTACAAACATTCAGTTCAGTAAGATTACAGCTCCCAACGGGAAATCCAATATCAGTGTTTATCTCTATGTACCGGAAAATATGGAAACCTTCCGGGAGGATGTGACACTGAGAAACCGTCTTACAGGAGAGGTCTATGAGCTGACTGACGACGGTGCGGTGATCAGTGAAAAGACAGCGAAGCTTCTGGATCTTCAGGTGGGAGATACCATTACCCTGGAGCGGGAAAACGAAGAGTTTCGGGCAAAGGTCGCTGTGATCACAGAAAACTACATGGGACACTACATCTATATGACTCCCAAGGTATATGAACAGACCTTTGGGGAAAAACCGGATTATCAGGATGTTGTATTTTCTGTAAAGGATGAATATCTGGAGCAGGCAGAGGAAATCGGAAAAGAGATCATTGAACAGCCGGGAGCCCTCAGTATCAGCTATACCTCCAGTCTGGCTGCCCAGGTGGAACGAATGCTCAGCACATTGGGGATTGTTATTGTAGTACTGATCGTTTCGGCAGGAATGCTTGCATTTGTAGTTTTGTATAATCTGAATAATATTAATATTACGGAGAGGCAGAGAGAGCTGGCAACTTTGAAGGTTCTGGGATTTTATGATAAGGAGGTTTCCCAGTACGTACTGAGAGAAAACATTCTTCTGACTATTGCGGGGATTATTTTTGGCTCGGGATTCGGAGTTCTGCTTCACAGATATATTATTGTAACGGTTGAGGTGGACGCAGTAATGTTCGGGCGGGATATCCGTCCTGTAAGCTTTTTGTACTGTGCTGTGATAACCTGCATTTTTTCCATGATCGTAAACTGGTTTATGCACAGGAAGCTGACAAAGATCGACATGGTAGAATCTCTGAAATCAGTAGAGTAAAAGGAGTTACAGATCAGGGATCACTGTCCTGTGAGGTGCTTTGGCATATATACGTCAAAATCCCGGGATATACAGGGCAGGATATTGTCCCTGGGGGTGATTTGGAATGTATTTTGACCAGTCGGCTGTGAAGGTGGGGAACAGTAACCAGTTGTTGAAATATCTGTGAAATTTCTGTATTCCGTCTTGACAACCGTAAAAAATGTAATTATAGTATGTACCATAACAAAGGCGAGGAAGAAGAGGAGTATGCTGAATACCCTGGCAGAGAGGAATATCCGCTGGCTGGAAGATATTCTCAGAAGGACGCAGCAGAAGGTAGCTTTGGAGCCGGGAGGCTGATGGCCGGAAATGAAGTACAGAAACCGGCAGCAGGCTTTCACGTAAATCCTGCGTTAAAGGAAAATGAGATGTGCAGAGAAATAAGTGTGATAAACTGACTGTTTCCTGCATAATGAAGGTGGTACCGCGACAAGATTCGCCCTTCACACTTAGGTGTGAGGGGCTTCTTTATTTACCGGAAAGGCAGTATGTTCTGTACTGATCTTCCAGGTAAATGATAACGATTTTTCCCCTCACTATTTACAGAAAACACATACAGGAGGTTTATTATGAGCAAAGAACTTGCAAAGACGTACGATCCGAAAGGACTGGAAGAGCGTCTGTACAAAAAATGGATGGATAATGGTTATTTCCATGCAAAAGTAAATCCAGATAAAAAACCCTTTACCATTGTGATGCCGCCGCCCAATGTTACCGGACAGCTTCACATGGGACACGCTCTGGACGAGACCATGCAGGATATTCTGATTCGTTTTAAGAGAATGCAGGGCTATGAGGCGCTGTGGCAGCCCGGAACTGACCATGCGGCAATCGCCACAGAGGTCAAGGTTATTGACAAGCTGAAAAAAGAAGGAATTGACAAGCACGAGATCGGCCGCGAGGAATTTTTAAAGCATGCCTGGGCATGGAAGGAAGAGTACGGCGGAAAGATCATCAACCAGCTGAAAAAGCTCGGCGCATCCGCAGACTGGGAAAGAGAACGCTTTACTATGGACGAGGGCTGCTCCAAGGCAGTTCAGGAAGTGTTTATCAAGCTTTATGAAAAAGGCTATATCTACAAAGGCTCCAGGATCATCAACTGGTGTCCGGTATGCCAGACTTCTATTTCCGATGCAGAGGTAGAGCATGAGGATCAGGACGGATTTTTCTGGCACATCAATTATCCTATCGTTGGAGAAGAGGGACGCTTTGTGGAGATTGCCACCACCCGTCCGGAAACACTTCTGGGAGATACTGCAGTAGCGGTAAATCCTGATGACGAGAGATATAAGGATCTGGTTGGAAAAATGCTGAAGCTGCCTCTCACAGACCGTGAAATTCCGGTTGTGGCAGACGAGTATGTGGATAAAGAATTTGGAACAGGCTGCGTGAAGATCACACCTGCCCATGACCCTAACGACTTTGAGGTTGGAAAACGTCACAACCTTCCTGAGATCAATATCATGAATGACGACGCTACCATCAATTCTCTTGGCGGCAAATATGCGGGAATGGACCGTTATGAAGCGCGTAAGGCAATGGTGGCAGATCTTGAGGCACAGGGACTTCTGGTGAAGGTAGTTCCCCATTCCCACAGCGTTGGAACTCATGACCGCTGCGGCACTACGGTAGAGCCTATGATCAAGCCTCAGTGGTTCGTTCGTATGGACGAGATGGCAAAAGCTGCTATTGACGTTCTCAATAAGGGCGAGCTGGAATTTGTTCCTGCAAGCTTTGGAAAAACCTATCTTCACTGGCTGGAAAATATCCGTGACTGGTGTATTTCCCGTCAGCTTTGGTGGGGACACAGAATCCCGGCTTACTACTGTGATGAGTGCGGCGAGGTGGTTGTTGCCCGTGAGATGCCGGAAAAATGTCCGAAATGCGGATGCACTCATCTTCATCAGGATGAGGATACTCTGGATACCTGGTTCAGCTCCGCACTGTGGCCGTTCTCTACTTTGGGATGGCCGGACAAAACTGAGGAAATGGAATATTTCTATCCTACAGACGTGCTTGTGACAGGCTATGACATTATTTTCTTCTGGGTTATCCGTATGGTATTTTCTGCTATGGAGCAGACCGGAAAGGCACCTTTCCACCACGTTCTGATCCACGGTCTTGTAAGGGATTCTCAGGGAAGAAAAATGAGCAAGTCTCTTGGAAACGGTATCGACCCTCTTGAAGTAATTGACAAATACGGAGCCGATGCTCTTCGCCTGACACTGATCACCGGAAATGCTCCGGGAAATGACATGCGTTTCTACTGGGAGAGAGTAGAATCCAGCCGTAACTTTGCAAATAAGATCTGGAATGCATCCAGATTTATCATGATGAATCTGGAAGGCAGAACAATTGCCGCTCCTGAGAACCTGAAGGAGCTGTGCATGGAGGATCAGTGGATTCTTTCCAGACTGAATACGGTTGTCCGTGAAGTAACAGAAAACATGGAAAAATATGAGCTTGGTATTGCTGTTCAGAAGGTTTATGACTTCCTGTGGGATGAGCTCTGCGACTGGTACATTGAGATGGCAAAGGTTCGTCTGTGGAAGGCAGAGGAAGATCCAAAGGCAGCCGGAGAGGCTCTGTGGACACTTCGTACAGTTCTTACCGAAGGTCTGAAGCTGCTTCATCCGTTCATGCCGTTTATCACTGAGGAAATTTACTGTACTCTTTTGCCGGAAGAGGATTCTATTATGATCTCCCAGTGGCCGGTATACACAGAAGAGAGAAGCTTCCCGGAGGCAGAAAAGGCAGTTGAGGGCTTTAAGGAGGCGGTAAGAGGCATCCGCAATACCCGTACAGAAATGAATGTTCCGGTAAACCGCAAGACCAGCCTTTATATTGTGGGAAGAGACGCAGATACCTGCGCCCGTTATGAGGCCTGCAAAAGATCCTTTGTAAACCTTGCCTTCTCTAAAGAAATCCAGGTTCAGGAGACAAAGGACGGAATCGGCGAGGATGCAGTTTCCGTAGTGGTTTCTGACGCAGTTGTTTATCTGCCTCTGGAAGATCTGGTTGACAGAGAAAAAGAAATCGAGCGTCTTACAAAAGAGCAGGAGCGTCTCACAAAAGAGATCGCCCGCTGCCAGGGTATGCTGAATAACCCGAATTTTGTAAATAAAGCGCCTGCTGCAAAGGTAGACGCAGAAAAAGAAAAACTTCAGAAATACGAAGAAATGATGGAAAAGGTAAACGTACAGCTTTCACAGATGCAAAAGTGATAAAGGAGCGTTAAGATGAAATGGTATGATATATGTAACAGGATTTCTCTGCTGCTTCATGCACTGGTCAGTGCAGCAGGATATTTTCTGATTGAGGCGATCAGCAGACATTCCTTTACTGAGGCATGGGATTTTATGACAGGCAGGCCACTGGTGTTTGCCTACAATGCGGCTCTGATCTTCACATCTTCTCTGATTGTATACCTGTTCAGAAGAAGATGCTTTATCCGTGTGCTGCTGGTGATGTTCTGGCTTCTTCTTGGAATCATAAACGGTGTGATCCTGGCTACCCGTGTTACACCGTTTACCGGACCGGATCTTCATCTTCTGACAGATGGAATGGCTCTTCTGGAAAAATATCTTCCCAAATGGGGAGTGATTGTGGCACTGATCGTACTGGGGCTTTTTGCACTGACACTTCTGGCGCTGATCGTCAAAGGACCGAAGTTTAAAGGAAAGCTGAAATACCGCTGGAATATTCCTCTGGTACTTGCCGGATTTGTGCTTTTTGCCGGAGTGACACAGCTTGCGCTGGAAAAAAGAGTGCTGTCCAATTATTTTGGAAACATAGCCTTTGCCTATGAGGATTACGGATATCCTTACTGTCTCGGGGTTACGATCTTTGATACCGGAATCAGCTGTCCGAGAGATTACTCGGAAAAAGAAATCAAAAGGATTGAAAAAACCGAGGAGAACCTGCCGGAAACCAGAGAGGGAGAATATCCCAACATTATTTTCCTGCAGCTGGAATCTTTCTTTGATCCGGAGCTTGTAAATTATCTGGAGATATCCGAAGATCCCATACCTAACTTCCGTAAAATGATGAAGGAGTATACCTCCGGATATTACAAAGTGCCTTCTGTAGGCGCAGGTACGGCAAATACAGAGTTTGAGTCCATTACAGGCATGAGCCTTCGGTATTTCGGACCGGGAGAATATCCTTATAAGAGTATTCTGAAGGAGACAACCTGTGAAAGCGCTCCGTATGTTCTTGGAGAGCTGGGATATTCCAGTCATGCCATACATAACAATGAGGCGAATTTCTACGGAAGAAGAAGTATTTTCCCGAATCTGGGATTTGACACCTTTACCTCTGCAGAGTATATGCCTGAGGAGGATGATAAAAACCCGCTGGGCTGGACAAGAGACCGGGTCCTTACAGATGAGATCCTGAAATGCCTGGATTCCACAGAGGATCAGCCGGATTATGTTTATACCATCTCTGTGCAGGGACATGGAGCCTACCCGGAGGAACCGGAGCTTGAAGAGCATGAGATCACTGTGACCGGTTCTCCTACTGCTTCCAAGAATAACCAGTGGGAGTACTATGTGAACCAGATCCATGAGATGGATAATTTTGTCAAAGAGCTTACAGACAGGCTTGAAGATTATCCGGAGGATGTTGTTCTTGTTATGTATGGAGATCATCTTCCTACTATGGGTCTGACTGTGGAGGATGTGGACAATAAATATCTTTTCCAGACACAGTATGTTATGTGGGACAACTTTGGGCTTGAGAAAAAAGACGTGAACCTTGCGGCTTATCAGATGGCGGCAGAGGTTCTGGACCGTGTGGGAATCCATGAGGGAACTGTTTTCCGTTATCACCAGGCAAGAAGAAATACAAAGAATTATCAGGTAGATCTGGAAACTCTTCAGTATGACCTGCTTTATGGGGAGCAGCATTCCTATGAGGGAGAAAATCCGTTCAAAAGGACAAAGATGCGTCTCGGACTTTATGATGTGACGCTGGACGGAGTTTCCCTGGTATCAGCCTGGGATCATACCTACCGGATCACGGGAACCAATTTTACGCCGTCCAGTCAGGTAAAACTGAATGGAGAATGGCACGATACCATTTATGTGAATCCCACAACGCTGATGATCTCCGGCACAGAGCTGGAAGATTTCGACAGGCTTTCTGTGGTGCAGCGAAGCAACAGCTCAACACGAAAGGCTCTGAGCAAGAGCTATGACCGTTCCTGCTATATGCTGTTCGATGAAAATAAATGGAAACTGCCGACGGAAGATAACTGATCCTGCCGAATAAAAGATTACGATTGGTACTGGACATATTTCACCACTCATATATAATGATATCGTAGCGGTATATCAGAGACAGCCTCTGATGCCGCTGCGAAAACATTAGATGAAGTGGTGAATTTTTTTATGAATTACGAAGAAGCGGTTGCTTATATTGAAGAAACTCCAAAGTTTACAACAAAAAATAAACTCTCCCATACAAAAGAGTGTCTGGAGCGTCTGGGAAATCCGGAAAAAAAGTTTAAAGTCATTCATGTGGCAGGAACCAACGGAAAAGGAAGTACCTGTGCTTTTCTGACTTCCATTTTCAGAGAGGCGGGATATTCCTGTGGACTTTTTACCTCTCCACACCTGGTTGTGATCAATGAACGCTTTCAGATCAATGAGAAGAATATTGATAACCAGACGTTTATGAGCGCATTTGAAAAGGTAAAGGCTCTTGCAGACGAGCTTGTGGCAGAGGGAAGTTACCATCCCACGTATTTTGAGATGCTGTTTCTTATGGGAATGGTGATCTTTGCCGAGGCAGGTGTGAATTATGTCATGCTGGAAACCGGACTGGGAGGACGTCTGGATGCCACAACAGCAGTGGAGGATCCCGTTGCCTGTGTGATCACATCCATCAGCTTTGACCATATGCAGTATCTGGGGAATACCATTGCAGAGATTGCAGGAGAAAAGGCAGGGATCATTGTTCCGGGAGTGCCTGTGATCTATGACGGAAATAATCCGGAGGCAGCCAAGGTGATTCGGAAGCAGGCTGAGGCTCTGGGCAGTCCGTATTATGAAGTAAAAAAGGAAAATACGGAAATTCTGCGAAATACCAGTGCGGGCATTGATTTTTGTATGGAGAATGAGTATTATGGAAACACAGCATTTTCCATTCCGTTTATTGCAGGATATCAGGTGATGAATGCGGCGCTGGCGCTGAAAACTGCAGAGGTTATTAAGGATGTGGTAAACCTTCCGAAGGACGCTGTTCTTCGTGGCCTCAGGGAAACACGCTGGCAGGGACGTATGGAAACCGTTCTTCCGGGAGTGATCGTGGACGGCGCTCACAACGAAGACGGAGTAGAAAAGTTTGTGGAGACAGCAGAACATTTTCAGAAGGATTATCCTCTGACGCTGTTGTTTTCTGCTGTAGATGATAAGGATTATACAGACATGATCCGGACTGTTGCAGGACGGATTCGGTTTCAGCATGTGATCGTGACCCAGGTAGGAGGCTACAGAAAGGTTCCGGCGGAGCAGCTTGCGGATATTTTCCGGAAAGAGGGATGCCTTTGCGCAGAAAGCTGCGAGGATGTGGAGATGGCATTCAGAAGAGCCCTTGAATACAGAGGGAAAGAGGGAATGCTTTTCTGCGTAGGATCTCTGTATCTGGTGGGAGAGATCAAAGCGATCATCCAGAAAATGACTGAGCACTAAGGAGGCGGAAACACCCAGGGGTGTACCTGTATGCTCGGAAAACATTGAGCAAGGAGGCGGAAACAAATGATAGATTATGAGGAAGAGCTGAAGAAGTTTGAGCCATGTCTTGACGTGCGGGAAGCAGAAGGTGCGATTTACGACAGAGAGCTCACTGATATTCTTGATGTGCTTCAGGAAGTATTAAGAGAGGCCAAGAGTAACAGGCGTGTAAAATAATAAGGAGAATTCTACAGATGAATTGTGTGAATTGCGGTGCATTTCTTACAGACATGGACCTGGATTATTGTCCAAGCTGCGGGTACAATGTACTGATTCAGAAAAAAGTGGATTATCTTTCCAAGAGCTTTTATAATCAGGGGCTGGAAAAGGCAAGCATCCGTGACCTGTCAGGGGCGATTGCCTGTCTGAAACAGAGCCTTATTTATGATAAAAGAAACATCAGGGCAAGAAATCTTCTGGGGCTTGTGTATTTTGAAACAGGCGAGGTGGTTGCCGCGCTCAGTGAATGGGTGATCAGCAAGAATCTTCAGCCCACAAGAAATCTTGCGTCTGAGTATATTGGCAGACTTCAGGCAAACGGAAATAAACTGAAGGCTATCAATGACACCATCCGGAAATATAACCACGCGCTTCTTCTGTGCAGAGAAGGTCATGAGGATATGGCCTCCATTCAGCTTCGCCGGATTCTTTCTCAGAATCCCAAGCTGATCAAGGGGTATCATCTTCTGGCTCTGATCCAGATAAAAAACGGAGAGTGGAGCCGGGCAAGGAGAACGCTCAGAAAAGCGGCAAAAATTGACAAGACAAATACCACAACTCTCAGATTTTTAAGGGAAGTAGATGAACAGACTGGCGTGACAACCAGACTGGAAAAGCAGAAAAAAGGCTTTTTCCGGGATAACAAAAATAAAAATATGGAGTATGATCTGGCAGAAAGCGAGTATACGGTCCAGACGCCGGTTTATCATGAAAGATCCAGACTTCCGGTTTTCCTTCTGATCATGTCCGGAATGGCAGCAGGCGCAGTAGCGTTCTGGCTTCTTGCAGTTCCTGCTATAAAACAGGGGATTTATCAGGAGGCAAACCAGCAGATCGTCCAGTACAGTGAATCTCTGGCAACCCAGGGGGCAGAGCTTACCAGGGTTCAGGGTAAAGCAGAAGAATCGGATAATACAGCGGAAACGGTATCGAAACAGCTGACAGAAGAACAGGCAAAGAGCAAAAGCTACGAGTCGCTTCTTACGGCGTACACCTTTTACCAGCAGCAGAATCTGGATGAGGCGGCAGTAGCAGTAAAGAATGTTCAGGTGGACGTTCTTCCGGAGTCCCTGAAGCCCATTTACATTACGATCCGGGATGCTACAGGGGTGGCAGGGATCGGAGATCCGGAGCAGCCGCAGACAGAGGAGTCATCCGGCGGGGAAAGCAGCGGAGATTCCGGCAGTACAGAAGGAAGTACGGACGATTCCGGCTATGACGACTCCGGATATTATGATGACGGAAGCTACGATGACGGAAGCTATGATGAATCCGGTTACTATGATGACGGATATTATGATGATGGAAGCTATGATGACGGCTCCTATTATGAATAATGCAGAAAACATGAGAAAAACCTCGAAGCAGGGGGATGTGCGCAGGCACATCCCTTTTTTTGACCGGGAAAACAGGACATTTTGTGTGAACCTTCCTGGAAAAACGCCTGAGTATCAGCCAGGATTCTGACAACAACAAATCAGTGGAGAAATAAATATATGTTTATCATCAGGCAAAAAAATGTGGAAAAATGGAATAAAATGCAGAATAAGGGGGAAAATAATCATGAATGAAATGTTTGAACTGGAGGGAGCAAGTCTGACTGTGCATCTTCCGGGAGATGTGGATCATCCGGTGTCAGATGAGATACGCAGAGAATCAGACCGGATCATGAGCCACGTATACATCAGGACCATGCTGTTTGATTTTCAGAATACAGGATTTATGGATAGCTCTGGCATCGGACTTCTGATGGGGCGTTACCGGGCTCTGGGAATGAGGCAGGGGTGCATCTGCGCAGTAAAGGTGAATCCTCATATTGACAAGCTTCTGCATCTGTCAGGGGTTCACAGATATATAGAAATTCAGAAAGCTGAGGGAGAGGAGAAGTGACCATGGAAAACACCAATGAAATGACAATTGTTTTTGACAGCCGTCCGGTAAACGAAGGGATGGCACGTATTGCGGCAGCTTCTTTCTGCACGCAGCTGAATCCCACTCTGGAGGAGGTTGCGGATCTGAAAACGGCAGTGTCTGAGGCTGTGACTAACTGTATTATTCATGGATATGAGGGCGAGATACATAAGATACGCATGGATCTGAAGCTGAAAGGAAGAGAGATCTTTGTGGACATTACAGATCAGGGAGTAGGCATTTCTGATGTCAAAAAAGCCATGGAGCCCCTGTATACAACAAAACCGGAAAAAGAGCGTTCGGGAATGGGATTTACATTTATGGAAGCTTTTATGGATGAGGTAACTGTTGATTCTGAAGTGGGAGTAGGAACTTCTGTCCACATGAAAAAGACGATCCGAAGATAAGGAGGGGGAATGGAGCATACTCTTGCCCTGATCGGGCTTGCGCACCAGGGGGATAAAGAGGCAAGAGATACAGTTTTTGAGGAGAATACAGGACTTATCTACAGTGTGGCAAAAAGATTTTTAGGCCGGGGCGTAGAAATGGAGGATCTTTTTCAGATCGGAAGCATCGGGCTTTTAAAGGCAGTGGATAAGTTTGACACAGAATTTGACGTAAAATTTTCCACGTATGCGGTGCCTATGATCGCAGGAGAAATACGGAGATTTCTCAGAGATGACGGGATGCTGAAGGTCAGCAGATCCATAAAGGAAAACTGCAGCAAAGTATTTCAGGCCAGGGCAGAGCTGGAGCGGAGTCTGGGAAGGGAGCCTGACATGGAGGAGCTTGCCCGCGCAGTCAGCATGGCTCCGGAAGAGCTTGCCATGACAATGGAGGCAGGAGCTCCGGTGGAATCCATTTATAAGACTGTGTACCAGGGAGAGGGAACGGAGATCACTCTGGCGGACAGACTTGAGGAAAAAGAAAACCGGCAGGAAAAGCTTTTGAACAGGATTCTGCTGGAAGAGGTTCTGGGAAAACTTGAAAAGGATGAAAGAAGGCTGATCTGCATGCGGTATTTTCAGGATATGACTCAGACAGAAATCGCAGGCAGACTGGGAATATCGCAGGTTCAGGTATCCAGAATGGAAAAACGCATCATAAAGCGGCTGAGAGAGTATTATGACGGTTCCTGATGCTCAGCCGCCTGTTTCCGGTTAATATCTTCGATGACAGTGGAGTTTACCTGGTCTTCGTAGATACGCATCTGCACCTGCATGGGGGAAGGATCTGAAGTGATCTTTACCCTGCTGAAATGATTAAAGAAAAACAGAACGCCCAGTCCAAGGCCTACAGAGTAGGTGAATTCAAGAATCGTAAAGCCATTGGAGACGCTGCCCGTTACCTGTTCATAAATCTGCCTGAAAAGCTTTCCTACGTCCGCATCTGTATTAAAGGTCATAATAGAGAAAGCTGCGCCAAAAAAGGAAATCAGACAGACGAAAGCAGTTTTGACAATATGAAAGAGCTGATGGGAAGCTCCTGTTTTTTTGTAGGTAAGAATAAAATCAGGTTCGCCTATATGGGTGATGGTAAGTTCCGGCTCTTTTTTCTGGATCAGATCTACCAGATCCATGGCAGTCATCACATACCGGCCGGGTTTTTCCGGGTCCAGGTTGGCAACCGGAAGAACCCGAAGGCGGTTGAGAAGCTTTGCGTTGGTACAGGACAGACGGGCAATATCCTGAAGGTATACATGAGGATGATGAACTTCGATGTTCTGGTCAAGCTGAAGATATAAGGTGTCGTTCATAGCTGCGGTCCTTTCTGAAAGATCAGTCTTTCATTTTAGGGCGGAAAATAAGGCTTCCGATCCAGGAGAAGATCAGAGCAGCGGAAACTCCTGCAGAGCAGGCGGTAAATCCGCCGGTAAAAAGACCAAGAAGCCCATCCTGGTCAATGGCTTTTTTCATGCCCTTCCATAATATCTGGCCGAAACCGGTCAGAGGCACGGATGCGCCTGCCCCGGCATAGTCCGTAAGAGGCTGGTAAAGTCCGACGGCGCTGAGGATAACTCCGGAGCATACGAGAATGACCATGACTCTGCCGGGAAGAAGTTTGGTTTTGTCAAGAAGAATCTGGACAAGAGCGCAGATAAGGCCGCCTACCCAGAATGCATTAAAATAATCCATGAGATGTTCCTCCTGTTAAAAATCTCTGTGTTCAATGACTACTGCGTGAGCAATTCCCGGAACAGCCTCTCCTTCGTTGTAGCTGACCTTGGAGAGCATGGCTCCTGTTGGCACAAAGAGGATTCTTTTCCATGTGCCCCGGACAACCTCCGGAAGAATGTAGGCTGCAAGCACGGAAGCTGCACAGCCGCAGCCGCTTCCGCCGGAATGGGTGTCCTGAGAGGTGTTGTCATAGATCAGAAGTCCGCAGTCCTGATGGACTTTGCTGATATCAATATGCTTTTCAAAAAGAAGATTCTGAAGGATCCGCTGGCCTACCATCCCCAGATCTCCGGTAAAAACAGCGTCGTAATCCTGCGGGGTGCGGCCGAAATCATAAAGATTCTGCCATATGGTATCGCAGGCAGCCGGAGCCATGCAGCCGCCCATATTAAGAGAATCATGGAAACCATAGTCGATTACCTTTCCTGTGGTGATCCCTGTAATGACGGCGCAGCCGGAACTGCAGCAAAGCGGAGAGTGTTCTGAACGCTCCTGGGGAACCGGCGGTCTGGAGCCGATGACACAGGCACCGCTTCCGGTCACGGTCCAGGTAGCGGACAGAGGACGCTGGCTGCCATAGCCTAAAGGAAAACGGAACTCCTTTTCTGCTGTGGCAAAATGGCTGGAAGCAGCGCAGAGAATATGTTCTCCGTAACCGGCTGAGACCGCCATTGCTCCCAGAGACAGTGCTTCCCCCATAGTGGAGCAGGCGCCGTACAGTCCATAAAACGGAATGTCCATTTCTGCAATCCCGAAAGAGGAGGCAATGGTCTGGGCAAGCAGATCGCCGGCAAAGGCCATTCGGATATCACGGGGAGTCAGTCCGGCTTTTCCGATTGCAAGCCCTGCGGTTTCTTTTTGAAGAGTGCTTTCTGCTGCCTCCCAGGTCTGGGTTCCGAAGAGAGGGTCCTTGGAAACCATGTCAAAAAGGTTTCCAAGAGGGCCGTCTCCTTCTTTTTTTCCGGCAATAGCAGCTGCGCTTTCAATGTATACAGGCTGTTCAAAGGAAATGCTGGCGCTTCCTGTCAGTTTTCCGGCAGTCATACGATCACCTCCATAAGTTTAAGAATATAATAGACACATCCAACCAGCCAGGAACTGAGGATTCCGTAAAGGATCACAGGTCCTGCAATGGTAAAGATCTTGCAGCCGATACCAAAGATCTGCCCCTCTGCCTGAAACTCAATGGCAGAGGCTGCCACAGAATTAGCGAAGCCTGTAATGGGCACAAGACCACCGGCTCCGCCGAATTTTCCGATTTTGGAATACAGGTTCAGACCGGTGAGGATTACACTGATCAGAATAAGAATCAGAGAGCACCAGCTTCCGGCTTCTTCCTTGTCTGCGCCAAGGCTCTGGGCCGTATTCAGAAGAAATTGTCCAGACATACAGATCAGTCCGCCTGTAAAAAATGCTTTTATCATATTCAGGGGAAGGCTGTGGACAGGGGTTACCCGCTTTACATATTTCTCATATTCTTTTTGTTTTTTTAGCTGTTCAGAATTTGCCATAAATTTTTCCTTTCAATTTATTTTGACTTTTCAGATATTTATGAATATAATGGGTCTTACTGCCACCCGAAATAATAGAAGAAAAGTGTACCGGTCAGTTTTCCCAGGGCAATAAACAGGATGATAAGAGGAAGTCCCTGTGTCAGACGGATTCTTCTTGTAAAAACAGGAAACATGTCAGCTACTTCAGCAAGAGCCAGGATCCATCCTCCAAGGAAAATACCGGAGAACACACCGAATAAAAGTAAAAAAGGAGTTCCCAGAGGCAGGGGGAACCGGAAAAGACAAAAAAGATTTCCAAGAAAGATTCCCAGAAAACACATATCTTCATAAAGAAGGATATGATCAGCGGTATGGGTAATGCCTGCATATCGGGGGATAATGGAAAGACCGATCAGAAGTCCTGCCACACCGCTGGCAATAATGGTTCCGGAGCAAAGTCCGAGAAGACCCAGAAATATCTGCTGCCACATGAGAAATTCTCCTTTCGCGGAATTTAGTGTGTATTATGTAAAAAAACATGAAAATTATACACTAATTCTTAAAAAACTATGAAAACCTGTACTTTTTCTATAGCGGATAGTATAATTAAAAAGATAAACAATGACGCAGGAGGTTTGCGTATGTACGACGTATATTCCCGAATGGAATTATTACTGGGACAGACAGGAGTGGATCGTCTGGGAAGAGCGCAGATTGCCGTGTTTGGTCTGGGCGGTGTGGGTTCCTATGCAGTGGAGGCTCTTGCCCGCTGCGGCGTGGGAAGCCTTACGCTGGTGGATCACGATGTAGTATCTGCAACAAATATTAACCGGCAGCTTTTTGCCCTGCATTCTACCATTGGCAGGAAAAAGGTACAGGTTGCCAAGGAACGGATCCGGGATATTGATGAGAATATTCTGGTCCATACGTACGAAACCTTTTACAATAAGGATACGTCGGGGATGTTTGACCTGAGAGGCTATGATTATATTGTGGACGCCATTGACTCGATGGAATCCAAGCTTCTTCTGATCGAACAGGCAAAACTATGCCATACGCCGGTAATCTCCTGTCTGGCAACAGAGGGAAAACTGAATCCTTCCAGATTTGAGATTACGGATATTTCCAGAACAGGCAATATATGTCCGGCTGCGAAGAAAATGCGTACAGAGCTTCGCAAAAAAGGAATCCGCAAAGTAAAGGTTCTGTATTCCCGGGAACGGTGTCCGAAGAAGGTGACCGAGGCCAGAAACGGAGAGATAGTCGGCGGAAGTATTTCTTTTGTGCCCAGTGTGGCAGGAATGCTGATCGCCGGGGAGGTTGTCAGAGATATCCTGACAGAAAATGGAAAAGGGTTAAATAAAAAATAGAAAGATAGAGGAAAGAACCTGTGAAAGAAGAAATGAGACAGAAATTTATCGAAATTCTCGGAAACAACAGAGTGCTTTTTGACGAGCCTATGAGTCAGCATACCACTTTCCGGATCGGCGGACCGGCAGATGTGTTTGCCATGCCGGAAAATTATGAACAGATCAGGGAAGTGCTGAGACTTTGCAAAGAAGAAAAGCTCCCGTTTTTTGTTCTGGGAAATGGCAGCAATCTTCTGGTCAGTGACAGTGGATACAGAGGTGTGATCATTCAGATGGACCGCAATATGGAAGAAATCCGTCTGGACGGTGAAGAAATTCATGCCTGCGCAGGCGCACTGCTTTCGTCTGTTGCAGTAGCGGCAAGAAATGCTTCTCTCACAGGATTTGAGTTTGCCGGAGGAATTCCGGGAACCATCGGCGGAGCTGCCGTGATGAACGCAGGCGCCTATGGCGGAGAACTGAAAGACGTTCTGAAAGAGGTTACGGTAATGACCAGGGAGGGAGAAATCCTTACGATCCCTGCGGATAAATTGGAAATGGGATATCGGACCAGCATCATCAAGACAGCCGGATATCTTGTGCTTGAGGCTGTGATCTCACTGAAAAAGGGCGATGAGGAAAAAATCCGTGCTGTCATGAAGGAGCTGTCAGAGCGTCGCACAGAAAAGCAGCCTCTTGATTATCCAAGCGCAGGCAGTACCTTTAAACGGCCTGAGGGATATTTTGCGGGAAAGCTGATCATGGACAGCGGCCTTCGGGGATACCGTGCAGGAGGCGCGCAGGTTTCAGAAAAACACTGCGGTTTCGTGATAAATGCAGGCGGAGCCACTGCTGAAGATGTGAGAAGTCTGATGGATCATGTGATCCGGGTGGTAAGAGAAAAATACGGAGTTACCCTGGAACCTGAGGTGAAGTTCCTGGGAGACTTTAACGGGAGATAAGGAATGCGTCTTGTAATAGTAACCGGATTATCAGGAGCAGGTAAAAGTACTGCTCTGAAAATGCTGGAGGATGCCCGCTATTTTTGTGTGGATAATCTTCCGATTCCTCTTATGAGTAAATTTGTGTCCCTGATGGCGGGAATGCAGGGAGAGGACGTACAGAATGCGGCGATTGGAATTGATGCCAGAAGCGGCCGGGATCTTAGAGAACTGGAAAAGGTGCTGGAACAGCTTGGCGAGGCCGGGTATGAATTTGAAATTCTTTTTCTGGATGCGGATGACCGTGTTCTGGTAAAGCGTTATAAAGAATCCCGCAGAAGTCATCCACTGGCAATGTATGGAAGAGTGGATGAAGGAATCCACAGAGAACGGGAAAAGATGAAATTCCTGAAAGAAAGAGCCGACTATATTATAGATACCTCTCATCTTCTTACCAGAGAGCTGAAAAAAGAGATCAACAGGATTTTTGTTGATAACGGAAAATTCAGCAATATGGTGATCTCAGTTCTTTCTTTTGGTTTCAAATATGGAATACCGGATGATGCAGATCTTGTTTTTGACGTGAGGTTTCTTCCGAATCCTTATTATATTGATGAACTGCGGCCACATACAGGCATGGATGAAGATGTTTTTCAGTATGTAATGGACTGTCAGGTAGCGGCTGATTTTGCAGACAAACTGGAAGATATGATGAAATTTCTGATTCCAAACTATGCGAAAGAAGGAAAAACCAGTCTGGTGATTGGCATTGGCTGTACCGGGGGAAAGCACAGGTCTGTAACTCTGGCAAGAGTTCTTTATGACAGGCTGCAGGAAACAAGAGAGTATGGCATCCGTCTGGAGCACCGGGATATTGGGAAAGATGCTCTTCTGAAGAAACAGTAAGAGGCGGAAAAATAAGCAGACAGGAGAACGAGGAATTGTCTTTTTCGGGGAAGGTGAAAGAAGAACTTTCCAGACAGATCAGTTCTGCCAGACACTGCAGAATTGCAGAGACAGCAGCTCTTTTAAGCGCCTGCGGCAGAATCACATCTGATGGAAGTCTGAGACTGCAGACGGAAAATGCAGCAGTCGTAAGAAAAGGCTTTACATTATTGCAAAAAACATTTAATATAGATACTGAAATAATTGTCCGCGAAAGTCGTCAGATGAAGAAGGGAAATGTCTATTTTGTGGAGATAAAGGACACGGAGAAGATACAGAACATTCTTCAGGGAACGAAACTTTCTGTAAGCAGGGAAGACGGAGAGGCGCTCTGTTCAGATAATACCCTGGTCACACAGCAAAGCTGCTGTAAGCGGGCGTTTATTCGCGGGGCTTTTCTGGCGTCCGGTTCAATCAGTGATCCTGAAAAGGGATATCATTTTGAGATTGTATGTTCGGATCAGCAAAAGGCAGAACAGCTGCAGGAGCTCATTCGCAGCTTTCAGATTGATGCCAAGATTGTACTGCGTAAAAAATCATATGTGGTCTATGTGAAAGAAGGCGCACAGATTGTAGATATTCTGGCAGTGATGGAAGCAAATGTTGCTCTGATGAATCTGGAGAACATCCGGATACTGAAAGAAATGCGGAATTCTGTTAATCGAAAAGTAAACTGTGAAACAGCAAATATTAATAAAACGGTCAGTGCAGCAGTGAAGCAGATCGAGGACATCCGGCTTATTGAGCGCAGGGTTGGCTTTTACAGCCTCAATGAAGGTCTCGCAGAAATCGCCGAGCTGAGGCTGCAGTATCCGGAGGCCACGTTAAAGGAACTGGGAATGATGCTGAATCCCCAGGTTGGCAAGTCCGGTGTGAACCACCGTCTCAGAAAATTAAGCGAGATAGCGGATGAGCTGCGAAATGACAAGGAGGAGTTATTATGATTAAAAAACCTGTTACTATTCAACTGTCTACTGGTCTTGAAGCACGCCCGGTGGCGCAGCTGGTACAGGTAGCCAGCCAGTTTAACAGTGAAATATATGTTGAAATCGGAAAGAAAAAGGTCAATGCAAAGAGCATTATGGGTATGATGACTCTGGGGCTGGATTCAGGTGAAGAAATCATGCTTTCCGCTAATGGAGAAGATGAAGAAGCTGCTATGAGCAGTATAGAACGGTATTTAAGTAATCAAAATTAAATAAAAATGAAAAGTAAAACACCGCCCGGAAGGAAGACCAATTCAGGGAGGTGTTTTTGTCTGTCAGGAAACTCTTTAAAATAATTTCTAAATAACAAAAATCTTATTTTTTTCTGGAAAAGAGAAACGGATAAACCGTTACGATCCATATAACAACTATAAAATACCGCAGAAAAGAAGCTGGAAGAGATTCTCCTATCAAAGGCTTCAGTCCGGTCTGGATAAGCAGCGTCACTGCTATTCCCACAACAAAACGAATGATACGTTTCCGGGTGGAATCCGGAGGAGTAAAAGAAATATGAGTTTCTGTAATATAATAACCGACAGCAAAGGCAAAGCCGGCGCCGCAGGCTTTGATACAGTCCTGCGCATAGTGAAATTCAATTGTTCCGTTTTTATAAAGAACAGCTGTATAGATCAGAAGAGCCGCGCATACGGCTGCCATGCACAGAGAAATCAAAAGTTCTTTTCCGGCCGAGAAATCTTTTTTATACAGAAAAGAATAGCAGAGCGCCACGCACAGGAAAGTTACCAGGAAAGATACAATTACATCCTGAGGAGTATGACAGCCCAGATACATACGGGAAAAGCCTACAAGCAGAATAAAAAGCGCGCACAGAAACCGGGCGGGCTTTTTTCTTGTATACAGTCCCAGTGTTCCCAGAAGAGCCGTGATGCTCTGTGTGTGACCGCTTGGAAAAGAGTATCCGGTTGCGCCGGGCACTGCGGAGGCAACCGGTTCAAAGGCCGGATCCAGAAGCCAGGGACGGGGAACGCGAAAAGTTATTTTTAATCCCTGGACAAGAAGCCCGGAAGTGAAATATGTAAATCCGAGACAGTAGGCAAGCTTTTTATTGGAACACCAGAAAAGCCAGCAGATCACAACAACTACAAATGTTTCCTGAGCAAGAAGAGTAATGCCCTGAAAAAAGACATCGCCTGCAGGTGTCCGATATTGTGAGAGCAAATTCAGAAAATCCATAAAGGTCCTCCTTCTGATTATTATTTGATATGTGCCATTATAAGTTGAGTGCAGTAAAAAAACAAGTTTTTATCCTGAAGTAAGTACATATAAACTAGACTTTTTACACTGTTATTTTAATAAAGTTCTGGTTATAGTATAGATAAATTTTCATGAAAAGAGAGGAATGTTTATGAAAAAGAGACAATTTCTTACCAGAACAGCGGCTGTAGGAATGGCAGTTACTATGTCTGCAAGTCTTTGTGCCTATGGCGGACAAACTTATTCAGGTGGCAGAAACCTACGGCTTTGACGGATGGTTTATCAATCAGGAAACAGAGGGCGCTGAGGAAAGAACGCTGACCAGAGATGACGCGGTTAAAATGCAGGAATTTATTAAATATTTCAAAAAACAGGCTCCTGAAATGAGACTGGTATATTATGATTCCATGACCTCTGAAGGAAAAATGGACTGGCAGAATGCTCTGACAGATAAGAATACAATGTTTATGACAGATGAAGAGGGAAATGCTGTTGCTGATGAAATGTTTCTGAATTTCTGGTGGACAGAGGATGAGCTGGCGGATAAAGATCTTCTGAAGGCATCCGGAGAAAAAGCAGAGGAGCTGGGAATCAGTCCGTATGACCTGTACGCAGGCGTTGACGTGCAGGCAGAGGGATATCTGACACCTGTACGCTGGGATCTGTTCGAGTCAGGCGAAAATACCACAAATACCTCCCTGGGACTGTATTGCCCCAGCTGGGCTTATTACTCGGCGGCGACACCGGATGAATTCCGGCAGAAAGAGGATGCTCTGTGGGTAAACAGCGAAGGAGATCCTTCTGAGGAGATTCAGGACAGCTCCGAAGAGCAGTGGAGAGGAATATCCACCTATGCAGTGGAAAAATCAGCCCTGCCAACACTTCCCTTTGTGACGAATTTTTCCACAGGAAACGGATACAGCTTTTTCCGGGAGGGAGAGCAGGTTTCCAAAATGGACTGGAATAACAGAAGCGTGGGAGATATTCTGCCTACCTATCGGTGGATGATCGAGAATGAAGGAGAAAATTCTCTGAAAGCAGACTTTGATGTAGCTGATGCCTGGTATGGGGGAAATTCTGTCAAGCTTTACGGAAATATGGAAAAAGGCAAAGCTTCCCGGATTCAGATGTACAGCGCAGATCTTCCGGTGGAAGAAAAAACAGTATTTACAACTGTTACGAAATCCAATACAAAGTGTTTTTATATTAATACGCTGACACGGACGGATGATACAAAGCAGTCTGAATTTAAGGTGGTTCCGGTAAATGAGCAGGCAGAGCAGGGAAAGGGAGCTTCTGTAAAAACAGAGTGGCCGGACAACAGCGTTCCAAAAGCAGGTCTTACAGCATCTCAGACTCTGGTAGGAGCAGGAAGTACGGTGACCTTTGCCAGTGCGTGCTCGGAAAAACTCCGGTAAATGCCCGCTATGTAAAAGTATCTGTGGTGAAACCTACACAGGGCTCTGACTCCGCAGCGAGAATATATGAGATTCAGGTCTATGGAACAGAAGACGAATTAAAATAAACCGAAAAAGCGGATGCTTTTTCGGCGGGAAAAAGAAACGGATACGCTGCATATCAGAAATAAAAACCAGAAAACGAAATTTCAGGTTCGGACATATTATAAGTTGACCGTAGCAGAAAAAAAAGGTATAATAACTAAAGTATTCAAAACACTACTACCACAAAAACAGAAGTGAGGGATATACAAATGTCTAAATTTTTGAAATTTATCGTACATTTTGTAATAATATGTACGATTGCTATAGTGCTGGGTCTGGCACTGCCGCCGTTTTTTGGGGTAAAAACGGTGATCGTTGATAATAAAAATAAGGAAACAAACCTGGCGATGGGTTCCGTTACTTATGCGATTCCTGTAAAGACTGAGACAGTAAATGCCGGCGCTCCGATCCTTGTACAGGACGGAGAAGGTACTTATCGTTATAACCTTGTAAGTGTTGACAGACAGACAAATACAGGAGTTGCCATTGATCCCGAGGCAGCCGCATCTGAAAATATCAATGTGTCTGTAAAAAACTGGGTTCCCAAGGTTGTGGTCACAGTTCCTCTGATCGGATATCTTATGGCGGCAACAGAGAGCACAGAGGGAATTATCGTTCTTGCTCTTGCAGTTCTTTTCCTGATCATTCTCTATGTGATCGCAGAGCTGTGGAAAAAGCCTGAAACACTTGATGAGTATGAAGATCTCCAGGGAGACCGCAGGTATCTTAAAACTCAAAAAGAACTGAAGATGGAAGAAAAAGCCCGCGAAAAACGTATGCAGGAAGAGGACAGAGAGCTTCTTTACGGAGAAAAAGACCGCAGAAAAAGGGCGAAGAAAGAAGAAAAAGAGAGAAGAAAGAAGATCCGTACCGGCGGATTTGTAGATGAGATCTACGAGGACGATCTGGAAGAGGAACGCCCGGTAAGACGCCAGGAAAGATCAGGGGTTCGTCCGGAGAATATGCAGGCGGCTACAAGCGAAGCGCATGAACTGCTGAAAAAAGAGATTGCGGCAGCTACAGCAGAAGAAGCGGCAGCTATGGAGATTCCGGCTGATCACACAGAAGAGCTTCCCAGCTTCCGTGAGCTTCAGGAAGAAAGAGCCCGTATGAAGAGAGAAGAAGAGGAATGGGAGGAAGAGGAAGCTCCTGTTGAGATCAAAAAGATGGCGATGCCGGTATGGACGGCTTCCCAGCTTGCAGATAAGGCAAAAAGAGAAGGAGACGCTCCTGATATTGTGAGAGACTCCATTACAAAAGTAACATTCTTTGATTATTCTGATATCCTTGGAGGAGACACAGAAGAAAGCGAAGAAGAATAAAAAGAAATATCAGCAAAGCGCAGACAGGTATGAACGATCCGGTCTGCGCTTTGTTTTTTGTGTGAAAATAATTAAAACAGGGAAATCTTTCCTATTATATAGGTACTGTTTTTGCGTATATGCCATGGGATTTCTGCATATGCAAAAAAAATAAAAAAAATTAAAAAAAGTACTTGCATTATTGGAAATCATTGTGTATACTGATAACTGCTGTGACATGATAGCAATGAAGCGCGAGGTTGCTGCTTTGATTAGCAGGTTTTCCGTGGAGCGAATGTCAAGTTAGGAAACTGACGACAAGTCACTGTACAGAGTTCAATAACCATCTTGGGATGGGCGTGTGAAGAGATGTCTTAGGACACACACGGAGATGTGTACAGTCGCCGCTTGTCGTACTGCATAATTGAGTACGAATAGGAGGAGACTTTTTTTATGGCAAATCAGGTAATGAGAATCACATTAAAAGCTTATGATCATCAGTTAGTAGATGCATCCGCAGCAAAAATCATCGACACTGTTAAGAAGAACGGTGCAAAGGTAAGCGGACCGGTTCCGCTTCCGACAAAAAAAGAGGTTGTAACAATCTTAAGAGCTGTTCACAAATACAAAGATTCCAGAGAGCAGTTCGAGCAGAGAACTCATAAGAGACTCATCGATATCATGACACCTACTCAGAAAACTGTAGACGCACTTTCCAGACTGGAAATGCCGGCAGGTGTTCACATCGATATCAAAATGAAAACAAAATAAGCAGTACCCGGTACTGCTTGCTGGCTGGCTCAGGTCAGTCGGCACATGAACAAGGTAAGTTCACTCGGGATTCCGAGTGCTTCAAAAACTATATGATTACCCGTCAGGGCAATCCGCTATAAGGAGGAAAATGTAATGAAGAAAGCTATCTTAGCTACAAAAGTCGGAATGACTCAGATCTTCAATGAAGATGGTCTTCTGATTCCGGTAACAGTTTTACAGGCTGGTCCGTGTGTGGTAACTCAGGTTAAGACTGAAGACAACGACGGATATGCAGCAGTTCAGGTTGGTTTTGGTGAGATCAGAGAGAAACTGGTCAACAAACCGGAAAAAGGCCACTTTGAAAAAGCAGGCGTTGATGTAAAGAGATTCCTGAAAGAGTTCAGATTCGACAACGCTGCTGAATATCAGGTAGGACAGGAAATTAAGGCTGACATCTTTGCTGCAGGCGATCATATCGATGCAACTGCAATCTCAAAAGGTAAAGGCTTCCAGGGTGCGATCAAGAGACACGGACAGTCCAGAGGACCTATGGCTCACGGTTCCAAATATCACCGTCATGCAGGTTCCAACGGCGCTGCATCTGATCCGAGTAAAGTATTCAAGGGCAAAAAGATGCCAGGTCAGATGGGAAATGTTCAGGTAACTGTACAGAACCTTGAGATCGTACGCGTAGATACAGAGAATAATTTACTGTTAGTTAAAGGTGCTGTTCCAGGACCTAAGAAATCTCTGGTGACCATCAAAGAATCAGTAAAGTCTTTATAATTGAGAAAGGAGGAGCATCAGAATGGCAAACGTAACTGTTTATAATATGGAAGGCAATGAAGTTGGAACAATGGAACTGAACGATGCAGTGTTCGGTGTAGAGATCAACGAGCATCTGGTTCACCTTGCTGTTGTTCGTCAGCTTGCAAATAAACGCCAGGGTACTCAGAAAGCAAAAACTCGTTCTGAAGTAAGCGGCGGCGGAAGAAAACCGTGGAGACAGAAAGGAACAGGTCATGCAAGACAGGGTTCCATCCGTGCACCACAGTGGACTGGCGGCGGTGTTGTATTCGCTCCGGTTCCGAGAGACTATGAAGTAAAAATGAACAAAAAAGAAAGAAGAGCAGCTCTGAAATCCGCTCTTACTTCTAAAGTTCAGGATAATAAACTGGTAGTTGTTGACAGCCTTGCACTTGCAGAGGTTAAGACAAAAGAAATGCAGAGAGTGCTTACAAACCTGAAAGCTGAGAAAGCTCTGGTTATCACAGCTTCTGATGATAAGAACGTAGTACTTTCCGCAAGAAACATCGCTGATGTACAGACTGCAACTGTAAACACTATGAACGTATACGATGTTATGAAACACAATACTGTAGTGGTTACTAAAGATGCAGTAGCATCCATTGAGGAGGTGTACGCATAATGGCAGATATCAAATATTATGACGTAATCCTGAAACCTGTGATTACAGAGAAATCCATGAACATCATGGGTGAGAAAAAATATACATTCCTCGTACATCCGGAAGCAAACAAAGCTCAGATCAAAGAAGCTGTTGAAAAGATGTTTGAAGGAACAAAAGTTAAGAGCGTAAACACCATGAACAACGATGGTAAAAAGAAACGCCGCGGTATGGTTGTTGGAAAAACAGCCAAGACCAAAAAGGCAATCGTAGCTCTCACAGAGGAAAGCAAAGATATCGAGATCTTCGAGGGACTTTGATCCAAAACGATAGCCTGACTATGTGCACGAAAGCACGATAACAAATTCGAAAGGAGAAACACCATGGGAATTAAGACCTATAACCCATATACACCGTCAAGAAGACATATGACTGGTTCTGACTTCTCTGAGATCACAACAAGCACCCCAGAGAAATCCTTAGTAGTGTCTTTAAAGAAAAATGCCGGACGTAACAACCAGGGCAAGATCACAGTAAGACACCGCGGAGGCGGAAGCAGAAGAAAATACAGAATCATCGACTTCAAGAGAAGAAAAGATGGTATCCCGGCAACAGTTAAAACAATTGAGTACGATCCGAACAGAACAGCAAACATCGCTCTGATCTGCTATGCAGACGGCGAGAAAGCTTACATCCTTGCTCCGGAAGGACTTAAGGTTGGACAGAAGGTTATGAACGGACCGGAGGCAGAAATCCGTGTTGGTAACTGCCTGCCACTGGAACTTATCCCGGTTGGTACCATGATCCACAACATTGAGCTTCATCCTGGAAAGGGCGGACAGATGGTTCGTTCTGCTGGAAACGGCGCTCAGTTAATGGCTAAAGAAGGCAAATATGCAACATTAAGATTACCGTCAGGTGAAATGAGAATGGTTCCGCTTGTATGCCGCGCAACAATCGGTGAAGTTGGAAACGGAGACCACAACCTTGTAAACATCGGTAAAGCTGGACGTAAACGTCACATGGGAATCAGACCTACAGTTCGTGGTTCTGTAATGAACCCGAATGACCATCCGCACGGTGGTGGTGAAGGAAAGACCGGTATCGGCCGTCCGGGTCCGTGCACACCATGGGGCAAACCTGCTCTTGGTCTGAAGACCAGAAAGAAAAACAAACAGTCCAACAAGCTCATCGTAAGAAGACGCGATGGAAAAGCTTTAGCGAAATAATAAGGAGGGTACAGAATGTCTCGTTCATTGAAAAAAGGACCTTTCGCAGATGCAAGCCTGCTGAAAAAGGTTGACGCTATGAATGCTGCAAACGATAAATCCGTGATCAAAACATGGTCACGTCGTTCCACCATCTTCCCTTCCTTCGTAGGACATACAATCGCTGTCCATGACGGAAGAAAGCACGTTCCGGTATACGTTACAGAGGATATGGTAGGACATAAACTCGGTGAGTTCGTTGCAACAAGAACTTACAGAGGACACGGAAAAGACGAGAAGAAATCCGGTGTCAGATAATTTGTGAGACTGTAGCGGCAGTTCGCAGATAAAATAAGAATATTCGCCTGGTCACCGGACATCAGTGAAGGGTGGCCACGGTGATTCCCATAGATGATTGATTACGAGAAAGGAGGCACTTTAAAATGGCAAAGGGACATAGAAGCCAGATTAAGAGAGCCAGAAATGAGAATAATAAAGAGACAAGACCGTCTGCAAAATTATCTTATGCAAGAGTTTCTGTTCAGAAAGCATGCTATGTATTAGATGCGATCCGTGGCAAAGATGTGCAGACAGCACTTGGTATCCTCACATATAACCCGAGATATGCTTCCAGCGTTCTCAAAAAGCTGCTTGAGTCAGCAATCGCAAACGCTGAGAACAACAACGGTATGAGCGCAGAAAACCTCTACATTGCAGAGTGCTATGCAAACAAAGGACCTACAATGAAGCGGATTCAGCCAAGAGCACAGGGTAGAGCTTACAGAATCGAGAAGAGAACAAGCCATATCACCATCGTGCTGGATGAAAGATAAGGAGGAAGAGCATGGGACAGAAAGTTAATCCACATGGCCTTAGAGTCGGTATTATTAAGGATTGGGATTCCAGATGGTATGCAGAAGCAGACTTCGCAGATTATCTGGTTGAAGACTACAATATCAGAACATTTTTGAAGAAAAAACTGTACAGCGCAGGTGTTTCCAAGATTGAGATCGAAAGAGCATCTGACAGAGTTAAGATCATCATCTACACTGCTAAACCGGGTATCGTAATCGGTAAAGGCGGATCTGAGATCGAAAAAGTAAAAGCTGAGCTTCAGAAATATACAGATAAAAAACTGATCGTTGACATCAAAGAAGTGAAAAGACCGGACAGAGATGCACAGCTTGTTGCAGAGAACATCGCACTTCAGCTTGAGAACCGTATTTCTTTCCGTCGTGCAATGAAATCTACAATGCAGAGAACAATGAAAGCCGGAGCAAAAGGAATCAAAACATCCGTATCCGGACGTCTTGGCGGAGCTGATATGGCTCGTACAGAGTTCTACAGCGAAGGAACTATTCCGCTTCAGACACTTCGTGCTGACATCGACTATGGCTTCGCAGAAGCAGACACAACTTACGGTAAAGTTGGCGTAAAAGCTTGGGTCTACAATGGTGAAGTACTTCCCACAAAAGGAACTAAGGAAGGGAGCGATAAATAATGTTAATGCCAAAAAGAGTAAAACGTCGTAAACAATTCCGTGGCTCCATGAGAGGTAAAGCCCTTAGAGGTAACAAAATCAATTATGGTGAATTCGGTCTTGTTGCTACCGAACCGTGCTGGATCAGATCTAATCAGATCGAGGCAGCCCGTATTGCCATGACACGTTACATCAAACGTGGTGGTCAGGTTTGGATTAAGATTTTCCCAGATAAACCAGTAACAGCGAAACCAGCAGAAACACGTATGGGTTCCGGTAAAGGTTCCCTGGAATACTGGGTAGCAGTTGTTAAGCCAGGACGTGTAATGTTTGAGATTGCAGGCGTATCCGAAGAGGTTGCCCGTGAAGCATTACGTCTTGCAATGCACAAGTTACCATGTAAATGTAAAATCGTTTCTCGTGCAGACTTAGAAGGCGGTGATAACAGTGAAAATTAATAAATTCGTGGAAGATTTAAAAGCAAAATCAGCTGCAGAATTAAACGAAGAATTAGTAGCTGCTAAGAAAGAACTTTTTAACCTGAGATTTCAGAATGCAACTAATCAATTAGACAATACAAGCCGGATCAAAGAGGTTCGTAAGAATATTGCCAGAATCCAGACAGTAATCACTGAGCAGGCAAACGCTGCGAAATAGTGAATATAGGAGGACAGAATCGTGGAAAGAAATCTGAGAAAAACCCGTGTGGGTAAGGTTGTCAGCAATAAGATGGACAAGACCATCGTAGTTGCAATTGAAGACCATGTAAAACATCCTCTTTACAAAAAAATCGTGAAGAGAACATATAAATTAAAAGCTCATGATGAACAGAATGAGTGCAATATCGGTGATACCGTAAAAGTTATGGAAACCAGACCGCTGTCCAAGGACAAAAGATGGAGACTGGTTGAGATCGTAGAGAAAGCTAAATAAGGAGGAAACCAGTATGATTCAGCAGGAAACCAGATTAAAAGTTGCCGATAACACTGGTGCAAAAGAAATCCTTTGTATTCGTGTTATGGGCGGCTCTACAAGAAGATATGCAAATATCGGCGACACTATCGTTGCTACTGTTAAAGATGCAACACCAGGCGGCGTTGTTAAAAAAGGTGACGTAGTAAAAGCTGTTGTTGTTCGTTCCAAAAAAGGCGCTCGTCGTAAAGACGGATCCTACATCCGTTTCGATGAAAATGCAGCCGTAATCATTAAAGACGATTTAACTCCGAGAGGAACTCGTATCTTTGGACCAGTTGCCAGAGAGCTTCGTGAGAAAAAATTCATGAAGATCGTTTCCTTAGCTCCGGAAGTATTATAGGAGGGTGCCTAATGTCAGCTATGAAGATTAAAAAAGGCGACACTGTTAAAGTAATCGCTGGAAAAGATAAAGGCAAAGAGGGCAAAGTCCTTGCCGTTAACGTAAAAGACAACACCGTGATCGTTGAAAACGTCAACATGGTTACTAAGCACAGCAAACCATCTGCAGCAAACCAGGCAGGCGGAATCACAAAGAAAGAAGCCGCTCTTCATGTATCTAACGTGATGCTGGTAGTAGACGGAAAAGCAACCAGAGTCGGATTCAAGATGGACGGAGACAAAAAAGTCCGTGTTGCAAAAGCAACAGGCGAGGTTATCGATAAATAAGAGAGGAGGCATGACAGGTGAGTAGATTAAAAGAACTTTACAAAAATGAGATCATGGACAACATGACCAAAAAATTCGGATACAAAAACGTTATGGAAGTGCCGAAGCTCGAAAAGATCGTTATCAACATGGGTGTTGGTGAAGCTAAGGAGAATGCTAAGCTTCTCGACGCTGCTATCGCAGATATGGAGCTTATCACAGGTCAGAAAGCCGTTGCAACAAAGGCTAAAAAATCTGTGGCTAACTTCAAAATCAGAGAGGGTATGCCGATCGGCTGTAAAGTAACATTAAGAGGAGAGAAGATGTACGAGTTCGCTGATCGTCTGATCAACCTTGCACTTCCTCGTGTACGTGACTTCCGTGGTGTAAACCCGAACGCATTCGACGGCAGAGGAAACTACGCTCTTGGTATCAAAGAGCAGCTGATCTTCCCTGAAGTTGAGTACGATAAAGTAGACAAGGTAAGAGGTATGGACATTATCTTCGTTACAACAGCGAAGACTGACGAGGAAGCTCGTGAGCTTCTGACACAGTTCAACATGCCTTTTGCTAAATAAGGAGGAGAATTTAAATGGCTAAAACAGCAATGAAAATCAAACAGCAGCGCAAACAGAAATTCTCCACAAGAGAATACAGCCGCTGCAGAATTTGCGGTCGTCCGCACGCTTACTTAAGAAAATACGGTATCTGCCGTATCTGCTTCCGTGAACTGGCTTATAAAGGTCAGATCCCGGGCGTAAAGAAAGCATCCTGGTAATCGAAAACACTTAATGAATGCAAGCCGTCAGGCACAGCGTGAATTTAGTACAAAGGTCGTTCGAGGGAACTTAATGAAGCCGGGCAAACGCAAAGGCTGAATTTAGTGAACCGAACTTCCTTGTGCAGATTTATATAAATAATAACGAATCATGTAAAGTCTGAAAAGAAAATTAGAGGAGGAAACTAACATGACAATGAGCGATCCGATTGCAGATATGCTTACAAGAATCCGTAACGCTAATACTGCAAAACATGACACAGTAGATGTTCCGGCATCCAAAATGAAAATTGCTATCGCAAATATTCTTCTTGACGAGGGATATATTGCAAAGTATGATTTAGTAGAAGACGGTGTTATCAAAACACTTCATATCACACTGAAATACGGTGAGACTAAAAACGACAAGATCATCACAGGTCTGAAGAGAATTTCCAAACCGGGTCTTCGTGTATACGCAGGCAAGGATGAGCTGCCGAGAGTACTTGGCGGACTTGGAATCGCAATCATTTCCACAAACAAGGGCGTTATCACTGACAAAGAGGCTCGTAAGCTTCATGTCGGCGGAGAAGTTCTTGCATTCGTATGGTAGGCCGAAAGCAACTTAATGAATGCAAGCCGTCAGGCGCAACATGAATTTAGTGCGAGGTCCATCCCGAACCTTAACGAGCCCAGCTGTAGCGCGGGCGAGTTTAGTTGAGGGATGCGTGTAAAATTATGATATCTTGAAATAAAGAAAGATATAAACACTGAAAACAGAGAGATCTTGCATCTCTCCGACAATCTAAGTAAGGAGGACAATATTATGTCACGTATCGGCAGACTTCCGGTAGCTATTCCTGCAGGCGTTGAAGTAAATGTTGCAGCAGGCAATGTAGTGACCGTTAAAGGGCCAAAGGGAACACTTGAAAGAGCGCTTCCTACAGAAATGGAAATCAAAGTAGAAGATGGTCATGTAGTTGTTACAAGACCAAACGATCTGAAAAAAATGAAAGCTTTGCACGGTTTAACAAGAAGCCTTATCCAGAATATGGTAACAGGTGTAAACGAAGGCTACACAAAAGAGCTTGAGGTAAACGGTGTAGGTTATAGAGCTCAGAAGCAGGGCAAAAAGCTTGTGCTTTCTCTTGGATATTCTCACCCGGTAGAGATGGAAGATCCTGAAGGAATCGAGTCCAAAGTTGATGGAAACAAGATCATTGTTTCCGGTATCAGCAAAGAAAAAGTTGGTCAGTTTGCAGCAGAGATCAGAGATAAGAGAAGACCGGAGCCATATAAGGGCAAGGGAATCAAATATGCTGACGAAGTGATCAGACGTAAAGTCGGTAAGACCGGTAAGAAATAAATAAGGAGAGTGAGAACATGATTAAGAAAGCATCCAGAGCGGAAATTCGTGAAAAGAAACATAGAAGACTCCGTCATCATCTGAATGGAACAGCAACTACTCCAAGACTGGCAGTATTCCGTTCCAACAAGCATATCTATGCACAGATTATTGATGACAGCGTGGGAAAAACTTTAGTATCAGCTTCTACTCTTCAGAAAGATGTAAAAGCAGAGCTTGAGCATACAGACGATGTAAAAGCAGCAGCATATCTTGGAACTGTAATCGGTAAGAAAGCAGTTGAAGCAGGTATCGAGAGCGTAGTTTTCGACAGAGGAGGCTACATTTACCACGGAAAAATTAAAGCATTAGCAGACGCAGCAAGAGAAGCTGGACTGAAATTCTAAAAGGGAGGAAAAAGACACATGAAACATAATCTTATTGATGCTAGTCAGTTAGAATTAGAAGATAAAGTAGTGTCAATCAAACGTGTTACCAAGGTTGTTAAAGGTGGCCGTAACTTCCGTTTCACAGCTTTGGTTGTTGTAGGTGACGGCAACGGACATGTTGGTGCAGGTTTAGGAAAGGCAGCTGAAATTCCGGAAGCGATCCGCAAAGGAAAAGAAGATGCTATGAAAAAACTGGTAACAGTAGCAAGAGACGAGAACGGTTCTATCACACATGACTTCGTAGGCAAATTCGGAAGCGCTGAGATGCTTCTGAAACGTGCTCCGGAAGGTACTGGTGTAATCGCCGGAGGTCCGGCACGTGCCGTAATCGAGCTTGCAGGTATCAAGAACATCCGTACAAAATGTATGGGCTCCAGAAATAAACAGAATGTTGTCCTGGCTACCATCGAAGGTCTCAGCCAGCTGAAGACTCCGGAAGAAGTTGCTAAACTTCGCGGAAAATCTGTAGATGAGATTCTGGCATAAGGAGGAAACGAAAAATGGCAGATACAATTAAGGTTACATTAGTAAAGTCTCCAATCGGTGCAGTTCCGAAACACAAAAAGACTGTAGTTGCTATGGGACTTACAAAAATGCATAAAACAGTTGAAATGCCGGATAATGCTGCAACAAGAGGAATGATCAAACAGGTTCAGCATCTGGTAAAAGTTGAAGAGTAATTCTACACAGTATAGATAATAAAAGGAGGTGCCAAACATGGATTTATCAAACCTGAGACCTGCAGAAGGTTCCAAGCACAGTGATAACTTCAGAAGAGGCCGTGGACATGGTTCCGGAAACGGAAAGACAGCCGGAAAAGGACATAAAGGACAGTTAGCACGTTCCGGACACAAGAAACCGGGATTTGAAGGTGGACAGATGCCTTTATACAGACGTCTTCCGAAGAGAGGCTTCAAAAACAGAAACTCCAAAGAGATCATTGCAATCAATGTTGACGTTCTGAATCGTTTTGAGGACGGAGCAGAGGTTACAGCTGAGAGTCTGCTGGAAAGCCGCGCAATTTCCAAAATCGGCGACGGTGTAAAGATTCTTGGAAACGGTGAGCTGACTAAGAAACTTAACGTAAAAGTGAACGCTGTCAGCGAGACCGCAAAAGCTAAAATTGAAGCTGCTGGTGGTACAGTAGAGGTGATTTAATGTTTGAAACTCTCAAAAGTCTCTTTAGAGTAAAAGAGATGCGTCGTAAGCTGTTTTACGTGATCGGAATGATCTTTGTCATCCGAATCGGATCTCAGCTTCCTGTTCCGGGTGTGGACAGCGACGTATTCAGACAGTGGTTTCAGAGCAACACCGGGGACGCATTTAACTTTTTTGATGCGTTCACCGGCGGCTCCTTTGAGAGTATGTCCATATTTGCTCTGAACATTACACCATATATTACATCATCCATTATCATCCAGCTTCTTACAATCGCGATTCCTGCTCTGGAAGAAATGCACAGAGACGGTGAAGAAGGAAGAAAGAAGATGACAGCAATTACCCGTTATGTAACGGTTGGTCTTGCTCTGTTTGAGTCTGTTGCAATGACAATCGGTTTTGCAAGAGGAAACATTGTTCAGGACATGAACGTTCTTAAGGGAATTGTAGTAGTAGTATCTCTGACAGCAGGATCTGCTATGCTGATGTGGATTGGTGAGCGTATCACAGAAAAGGGAATCGGAAATGGTATTTCTATTGTACTTGCAGTAAATATCGTGTCCAGAATCCCAAGTGATATGGTAACTCTGTATGAGAACTTTATTAAAGGCAAAACAATTGCCAAGGGAATGCTTGCAGGTGTGATCATCTTTGCAGTTATTCTTGTGGTAGTGGTATTTGTTCTTATTCTCAACGGAGCTGAAAGAAGAATTCCGGTACAGTATTCCAAGAAGATGGTTGGAAGAAAGCTTGTTGGCGGTCAGACAAACCATATTCCTCTGAAAGTAAACACTGCCGGAGTTATCCCGATCATTTTTGCTTCTTCCATTATGTCTTTCCCGGGACTGATCGCTCAGTTTGCAGGCAAAGCAAATGGTACAGGAATCGGAAGTGAAATTTTGAAGGGGCTGTCTTCCAGTAACTGGTGTGATCCGTCTCAGCTGAAATACAGCTGGGGCCTGATCGTATATATTGTTCTCTGTGTATTCTTTGCATATTTCTATACTTCCATTACCTTTAATCCACTGGAAGTTGCAGATAATATCAAGAAACAGGGCGGCTTTATTCCGGGTATCCGTCCGGGTAAACCAACATCCGATTATCTGGAGAAACTCCTGACTTACATTATATTTATAGGCGCAGTTGGCCTGATCATCGTGGCAGTTATTCCGTTCTTCTTTAACGGTATCTTTAAGGCTCAGGTTTCCTTTGGAGGAACCTCACTTATTATCGTTGTAGGTGTTGTCCTTGAGACTGTGAAACAGATTGAATCTCAGTTGCTTGTCCGCAACTATAAAGGCTTTCTGGCTAACTAGTGCGCAAATTTATTGTCAGCAATGAAGTTGTGCACAGGAAATGAAGGTTGCGGTGTGCTTCTGCATGCTGCAGCCATTTTAAGTTATCAGGGATAAATCAGGACAGCGCCTTATTGCTGCCTGTTTGTCCTGGAATATAAGGAGGGTATGATTATGAGGATTATTATGCTGGGTGCGCCGGGTGCCGGAAAAGGAACTCAGGCAAAAAAAATTGCTGAGAAATATGGAATTCCCCATATTTCCACAGGAGACATTTTCCGTGCAAACATCAAAAACGGCACGGAGCTTGGCAAAAAAGCAAAAACCTATATGGATCAGGGGCTTCTTGTACCTGATGAACTGACCTGTAATCTTGTAGTAGACAGAATCCAGCAGGATGATGCAAAGAACGGCTATGTTCTTGACGGTTTTCCGAGAACCATTCCTCAGGCAGAATGTCTGACAGAGGCTCTTGAGAAACTGGGAAGCAAGATCGACTTTGCCATTGATGTGGATGTTCCGGATGAAAACATCGTAAACCGTATGGGCGGAAGACGCGCCTGCCTGAAATGCGGAGCCACCTATCATCTTGTTTATGCGGCTCCGAAGACAGAAGGCGTATGCGATACCTGCGGAGAGAAACTGGTTCTTCGTGACGATGACCAGCCGGAAACTGTTCAGAAGCGTCTGAACGTATACCACGAGCAGACACAGCCTCTGATCGATTACTATACAGAGCAGGGTGTATTAAAAACAGTAGACGGAACACGTTCTCTGGATGAAGTATTCCAGGAAATCGTGGGAGTTTTAGGAGAATAAAAAATGTCAGTTTCAATTAAGTCAGAACATGAAATAGAGCTTATGAGACATGCCGGTCATTTACTGGAAAAGGTCCACAATGAACTGGCTGCTCATATCAGACCGGGAATCAGTACCAAGGAACTGGACCGTATCGGAGAGGAAATGATCCGCTCTCTGGGCTGTACTCCGAATTTTCTGAATTATAACGGATTTCCGGGATCCTTTTGTATCAGCATCAATGATGAAGTGGTACACGGAATCCCGTCCAAAAAGAAAATCATTCAGGAGGGAGATCTTGTAAAGATCGACGCGGGACTGATCTATCAGGGATATCATTCTGATGCAGCCCGTACCTATGCAGTAGGAGAAGTTTCTCCGGAAGCCCGTCAGCTTATGGAAGTAACAAAGCAGAGCTTCTTTGAGGGCATTAAATTTGCAAAGGCAGGAAATCACCTGAATGATATTTCCAAGGCAATCGGAGCTTATGCAGCAAAATATAATTATGGTATTGTGCGTGATCTGGTTGGACACGGAATCGGAACTCATCTTCATGAGGATCCCCAGATACCAAACTTTCCTCAGAAGCGCCGTGGGATTAAGCTGATGCCGGGCATGACTCTGGCAATTGAACCGATGATCAATATTGGCCGCGCAGACGTGGCCTGGGAGGACGATGACTGGACAGTTGTCACAATGGACGGATCTCTTTCCGCTCATTATGAAAACACCGTTCTGATCACAGACGGCGAACCGGAAATTCTGACTCTTACAAAATGACAGATGACACAGGAGGTTAAGGATGTCAAAAGCAGATGTGATTGAAGTAGAAGGAACTGTACTGGAGAAGCTTCCAAACGCAATGTTTAAGGTAGAGCTGGAGAACAAACATGTGGTTCTCGCTCATATCAGTGGTAAGCTTCGTATGAATTTTATCCGTATCCTTCCGGGAGATAAAGTAACAATCGAGCTTTCTCCGTATGATCTGTCCAAGGGCAGAATTATCTGGAGAGATAAATAAAAAGTCTCTTTCCGAGAGCAGCAATAAAGATATTACTTGAGGCACAGGAATTATATCAGATTCCTGTGCTTTTTGTATTTATCGGGAAAAACTGTATTATGCAGTCTGTTTTCCGCAGATAACAAATGTTCCGTAAGAATGTATTTTACTGATTTTTCAGAAATAAAGAAAGAGGAAATTTATGTTAAAATCAGATGATTTTAGTATGAAATTGTTGATATCTGTCATAAAGGAGGCATAGATTTAGACCAATTCAGTCTTTTTTTCAACTTTACATACAAGATATGCTATGTTAAAATATATAATATATTACGGGTTTTGTGACAGCGTATCAGCTTTACGGCAGAAGCTTTTTCTGTGGCAGGAAAAACAGACTGCATAATTATTACAATTTATGTGATAAGGAGAAGCTGGAAGGAGAAATATGAAAAATTCACAGAAATATATGACTGCGCCTGAAAACAGGCAGTTTTTTGCGTTCCCGGATTTTTGTGGGGGGGGGGGCAAAATGCAAGTGCTTTGTGGAACTATGAACGGGAAAGTTACTGCTAAACTGAATAAAGTTTTATTGGATATGATAAAACATCCACACACAATTTGCAATAAGCATCCAATACTGTTGAAAATATCATATTCAGCCTGCAAATGTTAGAAGAAGACCATTTACAGGCTATTTAGCGTGTTCAGAACTTTTGCAGCGGGATGAAGCGTCTGGTTTTTGATCAGCTTCATGGCAACGGAAAAACGAAAAGAAAAATATTAAGTTTGAGGTTGGAGGATATCAATGTATCGGAAAAATTCAAGTGGTTGGGTAAAACATGTTGACTTTATTTTATTGGACTTACTGTGTATTCAGCTTGCATTCTATTTTTCCTATGTGTGTCGGATGGGAGAATGGAATCCCTACAGTGTACCAATATATCGAAATATGGCAATCTTTATAGAACTGGCAGATATAGCTGTTATATTTCTGTTTGAGTCCTATAAGAATGTATTAAAAAGAGGATATTACATAGAACTTGTTTCTTCCATAAAACAGGCAGTGATGCTGATACTGGTGGGAAGCCTGTATTTGCTCAGCGTACAGGAAGGAAATATGTATTCCAGAACTGCGTTTTATTTAATGGGCATTTTTTATGCTGTCTTTGCCTACGGCGCACGTATTTTGTGGAAACGCTATCTGAAAAAGAAAATGAAAACAGGCGGCGACAGTTCTCTGATTATCATTACTTCCAGTAAGATTGCCGAAAAAGTAGTAAAGAGCATTAAAAATCATAACTATGAAATGTATCAGATGAATGGCGTTATAGTTCTGGACCGGGATATGACAGGAGAGTATATTGAGGGCGTTCCCGTTGTTGCAAATGCAGAAAATGTAGCAGAATTTCTGCGTCAGAGCTGGGTAGACGAAGTATTTATAAATCTGGATGAAAGTATCCCGTACCCAAAGGAATTAATAGAAAGATGCTCTGAAATGGGACTTACAGTGCATTTGAATCTTGTAAAGATTACAAACAGCACATTAGGCAAACAATCCATTGGAAAAGTCGGAGAATACACAGTGCTGACCACGAGTATTAACTATATGACCATGAGACAGGCCTTTTTAAAGAGAACCATGGATATTGCTGCAGGTCTGGCGGGATGTATTGCCACAGGGATCATTTTTGTGTTTGTAGCACCCATTATATATATAAGTTCACCGGGACCGATTTTTTTCAGTCAGGAACGTGTAGGACAGAATGGTAAGATATTTAAGATGTACAAATTCCGAAGCATGTATATGGACGCGGAAGAGCGGAAAGCTGAACTGATGAAAGAAAATAAAATGAGCAGCAATCTGATGTTTAAGCTGGACTTTGATCCGAGAATCATCGGAAACAAGGTCCTTCCGGACGGCACAAAAAAGACCGGGATCGGTCAGTTCATCCGATCCACGTCACTGGATGAGTTTCCGCAGTTCCTTAATGTGCTTCTTGGACAGATGTCGTTGGTAGGCTTCCGTCCGGCGTTAAAATCCGAGTATGAAGAGTATGAATATCATCACAAAGCAAGAATCGCCATGAAACCGGGAATTACCGGAATGTGGCAGGTCAGCGGCAGAAGCGATATCACTGACTTTGAAGAAGTAGTAAAGCTGGATACAGAATACATAAGAAACTGGAGCATGGGACTGGATTTCAGGATCCTGTTTAAGACGGTTGCTGCTGTCCTAAAGAGAGATGGATCTATGTGATGTAATTATGATTTTACAGGAAAAAAACATTAATGATTAAAAGAGACTGATGTACCGGAAATCCCTGTATTTGTAAATTGAAGGAGCAGAATGATGAAAAATATGCAGAAATACAGAAGACTGAAAAATCTTTTTTTGAGACAGAGCTACCTGGATGCCTGGGAAGACTACATGAGAAGTATCCGGAAAACAAGCTATACTCAGTGGGACTATGTAGTGCTGACCGCTTCTAATGAAGCGCAGGCAGAAGCGTTTGAATGTCAGATCAGGTACAGACAGGAAAGGGGAGTTTTACCTAAAAATACAAAGTTTCTGGTGATTTCGGATCCTGACGGGAAGAGGATCGGATCAGGAGGAGCAACTTTACAGGTACTTCGTGTCCTTTCTGAACAGGAAGGTTTTGGCGGGAATTTCCATGGTAAACGAGTTCTGGTGATTCATTCAGGAGGAGACAGCAAAAGAGTGCCGCAGTATTCAGTATGTGGGAAATTATTTTCTCCTGTTCCACGGGAACTTCCCGATGGACGGCCCTCAACTTTATTTGACGAATTTCTGATAGGAATGGCAGGAGTTCCCTCCCGATTTAAAGATGGCATGTTAGTGTTATCAGGAGATGTACTGCTGTTATTTAATCCTTTGCAGATTGATGCGCAATTCAGCGGAGCTGCTGCCATTTCCATGAAGTCTCCGGTAGAGGTTGGGAAAGATCACGGCGTATTCTTAAATGACGGTACAGACCATGTTCAGAAATTTTTGCATAAACAAACAGTGGAAACACTGCAGAATATGGGGGCAGTAAATAGCCAGGGCAATGTAGATCTGGACACCGGAGCAGTGTTATGCAGCGCAGAAATGCTGGAAGCTTTGTTCTCCCTGATTGCAGAGAATGGACAAATACAGGAGGACAGGTATTCACAGTTTGTAAATGAAAGATCACGAATTAGCTTTTATGGAGATTTTCTTTATCCGCTGGCAAAAGAATCCACACTGGAACAGTTTTATCTGGAGCAGCCGGAAGGAAGTTTTTGTGATGAATTAAAAGAATGCAGGACAAAGATCTGGGAAGCGCTTCACGAATTTCCTATGAAACTGATCTGTCTTTCACCGGCAGAATTTATTCACTTTGGAACAACCGGAGAGCTTTTATCACTGCTCACCAAAGAAATCAGTGATTATGAATTTTTGGATTGGAAGCCGCTGGTGTCTGCCAACAGAGAAGAATGCCCGGGGGCGGTTCATAATGCGCTTATTGATGATTCAGTAAAGATAGAAGAGAACTGTTATATAGAGAGCAGTATGCTGACAGAAGGTACGGTTGTTCATAAAGGCGCAGTTGTCAGCATGGTAACACTGGAGAATATAGAAGTACCTGAAAATTCAGTTTTTCATGCAGTTCGTCTGAGAGAAAATAATGAATATGTATTGCGTATTTACGGAGTCTGTGATAATCCTAAAAAAACACTGGAAGAAAATGGAACGTTTTTAAACGGAACAATGAAGCAGCTTCTGGAAAACGCTAAAGCAGGCGTACAGGATATATGGGAAAATGGAGAGCATACTCTGTGGACGGCAAAAATATACCCCTCTGCCCTGAAAAAAAGAGATGCACAAAAGGCATCTATGGTTTTACTGCGTATTATGGATGGAACAGCAACAGAAGAGGAAATTCTGAACTGGAAAAATCAAAGACGGTACAGCCTTCAGGAATCTTTTATGCTGGGAGACACCACACGGTTTATTGAGTGGAGTACAGAACTTCAGAATCAGATCATGGTGGAAAAGTTCCTGAAACATCTGTTTGCAGGAGAACATTATATTCCTGCTCTTAAAATTTTTGGTGAATCAGAATTGAATGAACGGCAGTTTGACATTTTGATGGAAAAAGTTGAGCATATGACATTTTCTGAAAAAATTCGTGTTCTGTATGCAGTTTCCCGTTCTATGAAATATCAGTCAGCGGTATTCCACGAAATTGCGTACGATAAGGTGGAGAAAATGTGCTTTGATGCGATACAGAAAGCTGTATGCCTGGAAGAAAACTGCCATGAGGGGGATTCATATCATATTCAGAGAGATAAGGTAAGAGTAACCCTGCCGGTCCGTGTAAACTGGGGAGGAGGATGGACAGATACCCCCCCATACTGCAATGAAAAAGGTGGAGTTGTATTAAATGCCGCAATTCTTCTGAAGGGAGAGCGGCAGATTGAAGTAGAAGTACGTAAACTGGAAGAACTGCATATTGAGTTTGCAAGCCTTGACTTTCAGGCATATGGAACAGCTTTATCCGCAGAGGAAATACAGGACTGCAATAACCCCTATGATTCCTTTGCATTACATAAGGCAGCACTGATTGCCTGTGGTATTATCCCGCAGCACGGCAGTGTGAATCTTCAGGATATTTTAAGACGTCTGGGAGGCGGAATTTATATTTCCACCCGGGTTTGTAATGTACCGAAAGGCTCCGGGTTGGGAACCAGCAGTATTCTTGCAGGAGCTGCTGTCAAGGCGATTGGTGAATTTTTAGGAGAAGACTGGTCCGACAGTGTTCTGTATCAGCGAGTGTTGAATCTGGAACAGATCATGAGTACAGGCGGCGGCTGGCAGGATCAGGTAGGAGGCCTGACTCCAGGAGTGAAATACATTACAACAAAGCCGGGGATGAAACAGGAAATTAAAGTAGAACACATGGAACTGGATGAAGCAACAAAAGCAGAGCTTCAGGAACGGTTTGCACTGATTTATACCGGACAGAGACGCCTTGCCAGAAATCTTCTGAGATATGTAGTTGGCGGATATATCGGCGGACGTCCGGAATCCATTGAAGCATTGGAAGAAATGAAACATCTGGCAGTTTTGATGCGGTATGAACTGGAACAGGGGCGGATTGATGAATTTGCAAAACTGCTGAACCGGCACTGGGAGGTATCGAAGAAACTGGATGCAGGATCAACTAACACATGTATTGATCAGATTTTTGAATCCTGTGAAGATCTCATTGATGGAAAGTTTATCTCAGGAGCCGGCGGAGGCGGATTCCTGCAAGTTATCCTGAAAAAAGGTGTCACAAAAGAGCATTTAAGGAGAAGACTCAGGAACGTGTTCCAGGATTCCGGTGTAGATATGTGGGAAAGTGAATTTTTGTGGTAAGAAGTATGCTAAATGTACAATAAGACAGTAATCTACTAAAAAATGATATATGCTTAGGAGAGACAGGAATGTATAAATGAATACCTTGACGGATGGAGTAATATTCTGAGTATATTAAGTAGAAGCTTGGTGGAAGTAAAATAAATTTGTGGTATTAAAAATAAGACTGAAGTACTGACAGTAAAGAAAAATATTTGATTGTAATAAATACCTTATTGATTATCAGTTAATTTGTTAGTATGATAAACATGCGTAGGAGAAAATCAAAGAAGTGTATCTGTTCTTTAAGAGATTAGAATATAAATAAAAATTATTATTTAGAGGATTGGTGCAACGAGAACAAAAGGAGAAGTATTATGAAGAAATACAAAATTGCTGTAGCTGGAACTGGTTATGTGGGATTGTCAATTGCAACTTTGCTTTCACAACATCATAAAGTTGTTGCAGTGGATATTGTTCCGGAAAAAATTGAGATGATAAATAACCGGAAGTCACCGATTCAGGATGATTATATTGAAAAATATCTGGCGGAAAAGGATTTGGATCTGACTGCAACCTTGGATGCAAAGACTGCATATTCAGATGCAGATTTTGTTGTAATCGCGGCTCCGACAAACTACGACAGTCACACGCAGCACTTCGACACATCTGCTGTCGAGGCTGTGATCAAGCTGGTCATGGAGTACAATCCGAACGCCATCATGGTAATCAAGTCAACGATTCCTGTGGGCTACACGGCAAGTGTGAGAGAAAAGTTCAACAGCAAGAATATCATTTTCAGCCCGGAGTTCCTGCGGGAATCCAAGGCTCTTTACGACAACCTGTATCCTTCCCGTATCATTGTCGGTACTGACCTGAACAATGAGCGGCTGGTAGAGGCAGCACATGAGTTTGCAGGTCTGCTGCAGGAAGGTGCTATCAAGGAGAACATCGACACGCTGTTCATGGGCTTCACCGAGGCCGAGGCAGTCAAGCTGTTTGCTAATACTTATCTGGCTCTGCGTGTGGCCTACTTCAATGAGCTGGATACCTATGCAGAAAGCAAGGGGCTGAATACCCAGCAGATCATTGACGGTGTTTGCCTTGATCCTCGTATCGGCAGCCATTATAACAACCCGTCCTTCGGCTATGGCGGTTACTGTCTGCCGAAAGATACGAAGCAGCTGCTGGCAAACTATGCCGACGTGCCGGAAAACCTGATTGAAGCGATTGTTGAGAGCAACCGTACAAGAAAAGACTTCATCGCAGATCGCGTCCTGAAGCTGGCTGGTTATTATGGCTATGACGAGGACAATGAGTACAATGCGCAGCAGGAAAAGTCTGTGACTATCGGCGTATACCGTCTGACTATGAAGTCAAATTCCGATAACTTCCGCCAGAGCTCCATTCAGGGTGTTATGAAGCGTGTGAAGGCAAAGGGCGCAACTGTGATTATTTATGAGCCGACTCTGAAAGATGGTGATACTTTCTTTGGCAGCACGGTAGTCAATGATCTGGCGAAGTTCAAGGAAATGAGCCATGCTATTATTGCAAACCGTTATGACATGTGCCTTGATGATGTGAAGGATAAGGTTTATACACGCGATATTTTCCAGCGTGACTAATAGTGTGAGTAGAGAAGTACACAGAGGGGAGATGCAGGATGGCAAAAAAGAAACTGCTGATTTATGCACATTACTACATACCTGATACTGCATCCACAGGCCAGATTCTCCGTGAACTCGCAGAAGGCATGTTGGATAAGTTTGATATTACGATAATTTGTGTGGTTCCAAGCTATTTAGGAACCATTGAAGATAAATATAAGACACAGAAATATTACGAAGAAGAAATCAACGGGGTGAAAGTGCTGAGAATCCGGGTACCGGAGTTCAGCAAGACCAATAAGAAGAGCCGTGTGAAGAACATTGTTTCCTATTTCTTTGGAGCAATGGCTGCGACCTTCAAGGTTGGCAAGATGGACTATGTGTTCTCTATTTCCCAGCCGCCGATCCTTGGTGGCCTGTTGGGCGTTTGGGGCAAGTGGGTGAAACACGCCAAATACATCTATAACATTCAGGACTTCAACCCGGAGCAGGTACTGGCTGTTGGCTACACCAAGAGCAAGCTGATTACCGATGCCATGATGTGGTTCGACAAGTTTAGCTGCAAGCGCAGCGACCTTGTGATCACAGTCGGTCGTGATCTGGTGGAGACTGTAGAGAACCGTTTCAAGGGAAAGAAAATCCCCAAGACCGTTATGATCAACAACTGGATCGATGAGAATGAAATTTATCCGTTGGATGAGAGTAATGAGAGAGTTGTTGCTTTCAAGAAGAAGTACGGTCTGGATGGCAAGTTTGTCATCATGTACTCTGGCAACATTGGTCTGTACTACGACCTTGAAAATCTGATTAAGGTTGTGGAGAGAATTAAGCCGGGGACTAAAACTGCGGATGGCCGAGAGGTCGTATTTGCTTTTGCTGGTGCTGGTTCTGTGCTGGACAAGTTGGTGCTCTATGTAAAAGAGCATCACATGGACAATGTGACTTTCATTCCGTACCAGGATAAGGCTGACTTGATTTATAGCTTGAATGCCGGCGATGTTCACTGGTGTGTGAATGCAAAAGGCATCAAAGGCGTGAGCTGCCCATCGAAGGCATACGGAATAATGGCCGCTTCGAAGCCAATTTTAGGGGTCCTCGAAGCGGGATCTGAAGTTCGTTGCCTGATTGAAGATACACACGGTGGTCTCTGCTGTGAGCCGGGTGAGTATGACAAGGTCGAAGAGAATATCCGCTGGTTTATTGAGAATGCCGGAAATAGTGAGTTGAAGGCGATGGGAGCCAGAGGCCGTGAGAATCTGGAAAAGAACCTGACCAGAAACGTGTCAGTGAGAAAGTACGCAGAAGAGATTCTGAAGCTGTAAAGGAGGCGAGAGGGATGAACAGTAACTGGTTCAAGCTGGTTATGAAGATGACAAAAGTTGAATATGGAAAGAACCTCTTGCTGAAGGGCGTGCCGATCATCTTCAACAAAGGCGGTGCCAAACTGAAGATCGGAGAGAACGTCACCATCAAGAGCAGCTTTCTCAGTAATCTGGTTGGCCTTTACAGTCGGACGATCATTGTCACGCGTGCTCCGGGAGCAGAGATTGAGATTGGCGATAATGTTGGGATAAGTGGTGCAACGATTTACGCACGAAAGAAAATCTCGGTTGGTGAGAACACCTGCATCGGCGGTAACTGCAAGATTTTGGACAACGATTTCCATCCCATTGAGGCAGAGGCGAGAAACAAGCTCCTGCGAGATGAAAACGGCGGCGATAGTGATCTGGTGCCAAGTCGAGAGATCAAGATTGGCAAAAATTGCTTCATTGGGTGCAATAGCATCATATTGAAAGGCACAGTGCTGGGCGATGGCTGCGTTGTCGGTGCTGGTGCTGTGGTTGCCGGAAAGTTTGAAGATAACTGTGTGATTGCTGGAAACCCGGCGAAGGTTATTAAGAGGTTGTGAGGAAGGAGATTATCATGCCCCAGATATTATGGATTGGCTGTTTGGAAAGCGATGAGGAATTTAAAATTAAGGCAAAAAAGGGGTATGATTTAGCTTCTGCACAGGTATCCCAGAAAAACTTACTTTATGGAATTGAAGAAGTAAGTGGTATTGTGTGTGATTCCATAAACGGAAGTGTATTGCCGCCATATCCAGTGTATCAAGACAGAATAATTGCACCAGTGACATGGGAGCATAAACCCGGTGCAAAAGATATAAGTGTTGGATATAAGAACGATAAGTACATTAATCGTATAAATTGTAAAAATGCAATGATTAAAGCTGCTGATGAATGGTGCAAAACAAGATATAAAGGTAGAGATGTGATTGCTTTTGTATATTCAATGCGTTCTGCACCAATGGCAACTGCTTGTCGTATTAAAGAAAAAATTCCACAGGCAAAAATATATCTTATCATTACCGATTTGCCACAGTTTATGGATTTGGGGCAGAGTCGTATAAAGGCCGCGTTGAAAAAAATTGACTGGCAGAGCATAAAGAAAATGCAGAAAAAGTTTGATGGATTTATTCTTTATGCAGAAAAAATGGCAGAATATCTTGAAATTCCGTCTAATAAATGGATTTTGATGGAAGGAAGTTATGATACGGCTGAACAGATTGTTGCCATCAAGGGAAAAAAGAAAGCCGTTATGTATTCTGGAAAACTGGATGAGCAGTACGGTATAAAAATGCTTGTAGATGCTTTTATGAGCATTCACGACTCGAATATAGAACTTTGGATAACCGGAGGGGGGAATACCGAAGAATATATTAAGGCGTGCGCAAAGAAGGACAATAGGATTAAGTTTTACGGCTTTCTGCCAAGCAGACAAGATGTACTGCAAAAACAAGCAGAGGCAGCTTTGTTAGTAAACATGAGATTGCCGTCTGAACCGGCGTCAGGATATTGTTTCCCCTCTAAATTATTTGAGTATATGGCAACGGGGACACCGGTGCTGAGTTTTGATATTGCAGGTATTCCGCGAGAATATTTGCAGCATCTGTACGTTGTAAAGCAAGAAACAGTGGAAGCATTAGCTAAAGCAATAGATAAAACATTGAGTTTGGATGAGACATCACTGCAGGAACGAGGAAATGGAGCACGAGAGTTTGTAATAAATGAAAAGAATACTGAAATCCAGTGTTCCAAAATGTGGAAGTTTGTAACGAATTAAGGTGAGGAAGATGGAGAAAATGAAAATACTTTGGGTTTGTAATGTGCCAATTCCAAGAATCGCTGTGGACATGAATGTAAATGTCCCTAATATTTGTGGATGGCTTACAGGCTTTGCAAATTCGATTGAAAAAATAGATGGCATTGAACTTTATATTACATTCCCTCAATTGGAAATTAAAGAAATTAAAGAGGGCGCAGTTGGAAGAATACACTACTATGCTTTTTCTCAGCCCAAATTGTTGGGATTTCTTCCAGTAGAGGATCAAGTACATGAGTCTAAATATATGAGAGAACATCTTAGAACGATTATCTCTAAGGTGTCACCGGATCTGCTACATATTTTTGGAACAGAGTATCCGCATAGCCTAGTGGCAGCTGAGGAATTTAATAACCCCAAAAAAACGGTAGTTAATATACAGGGGCTGCCTTCTTTTTATTGGATGCATTTTAATAACGGTATCCCATATGAGAAATTGAAAAGATTTACATTAAGTAATATCGCAAGAGGAAATCTTCTTCAGCAAGCAAAAAAAATGAAACGTCGTGGTATGACGGAAATTTCTACTATTAAAGCAGTAGGCCATGTAATTGGAAGAACAGACTGGGACGAAGCTTGTACCAAGGAGATTAATCCAAAAGTACAATACCATTTCTGTAATGAATCTTTAAGAGACTCATTTTATTCTGGAAGTTGGGAATATCAGGGGTGCGAAAAGCATTCCATTTTTATGAGCCAAGCGGCAACTCCGATTAAGGGGCTTCACTTTATGCTTAGAGCAATGCCGGAAATATTGAAAAATTATCCGGATGCGCATCTGTATGTTGCCGGAAATGATTTAACAAAAACGGATAGTCTTTATGAAAAGTTGAAAATATCCTCTTTTGCGAAATATATTAAGAGATTGATTTCTGAATATAGCTTAGAAGAAAAGGTTACTTTTACTGGATCACTGACAGAGCAGAAAATGAAAGAACGTTTTCTAAAGAGTAATGTATTTGTCTCCCCCTCAACGATTGAAAATTCCCCAAATTCTTTGGGCGAGGCGATGTTGCTCGGTATTCCTTGTATTTCTTCAGACGTTGGTGGAGTTAAGAATCTGTTGAAACATGAAGAGGAAGGATATGTGTATCAAACAGATGCTCCGTATATGCTAGCTTATTATGTGAAAAAGATATTTGCTATGGAAAAGCAAGCAGAGATAATTGGAGTGAAGGCAAAAGAACATGCGGCAAAAACACACAACCGTGAGAGAAATTTGGAAGTGTTACTGAAAATATATGAGGACATATTGAAATGATAGAGAGACTAAAAAAACAAAATCCAAAAAAACTCTTAATTATGCTTATAAATTTTATAAGAATGGTATTTCTTAATACTGTGCATATGGGAAATGTGAATGCATCATTAGTGCAAAATATTAATCCCAGAACTGAAATAGCAGTGGGTGGGGGGAAATCGAAACTAACCTTAAAGCATAGCGTGTTTACCAGAAGGAATGTTTCGTTTAGAGTTGAAGGCGGCGAATTGACTATTGGCACAAGCTTTTTTAATCAGGGTTGCGCAATAACTTGTATGGATAATATTCAAATTGGCGATAACTGTCTCTTTGGACCTAATGTTGTTGTGGTGGATCATGATCATGAGTATAGATATACTGATGAAAGAAGAGGGAATCACTATAGAAAAGCTCCGATAAGTATTGGAAACAATGTGTGGATCGGAGCAAATGTTACTATTCTTCGTGGAACTCAAATTGAAGATGGTGCAGTGATTGGTGCAGGATGCGTTATTCGTGGAAAAGTAGAGAAGAACACTGTAGTTGTTAATAAACAAGATATTCATATAAAAAATATTCAGAGGATAGACGAATGAAACGAAAATTAGCACCAGTAGTAATGTTTGTTTATAACAGACTTGATTCTGTAGAACAAACCATAGAAAATTTAAAAAAGAATGAATTGGCGGATCAAACAGATTTATTCGTTTTTTCAGATGCAGCGAAGAAGGAAAAACAAGCAGAGAGTGTAAAACTTGTTAGGGAATATATTCATAAAATTGTTGGCTTCAAAAGTGTACACATTATAGAAGCAGAGAAGAATAAAGGCTTAGCAAAATCTGTGATTATTGGTGTGACTGAAATTATAAATAAGAGGGGAAAAGTTATTGTTGTTGAAGACGATTTGATTGCAGCCCCGCAGTTTTTATCATTTATGAATGATGCATTGGATTTCTATGAGAGTGAAAAGAAAATATGGTCAATAAGTGGTTATCAATTCCCCTTTGAAATGCCTGAAACATATACGAAATCGGTGTATGCAGCATATCGCTCATCTAGTTGGGGATGGGCAACCTGGAAAGATCGTTGGGAGACGATAGATTGGGAAATTAAGGACTATAGCGGCTATAGATACAATCCGATAAGAATAGCGAAGTTCTGCAAAGGTGGCACAGATTTGGATAAAATGCTGCGCTATCAAATGCAGGGGAAGATTGATTCTTGGGCAATTAGATGGTGCTATAACCAGTGCAAGCAAAATAAGTTAACAATCTACCCGACAAAGTCCTTGGTAAATAATATTGGAACAGATGGTCGTGGAACACATTGTGATCCGACATCAGTACGTTTTAGACAGACATTGGCAACTAACTTTAAATATGAATTTGAACACAATCTGTCTGTAAACCGAGAAGTGATGAAAAGATATAGAAAAGTAGTCAATCGCTCGATTGTTAGAAAGCTCGGAAATAGCGTAAAAAATGCTTTTGAAAATGTGAATAGATAATAGACAGCAGTATTAAGAATGCACTGGTTATTAAAATTCAACAAGAATCAAAAGCAGAATTGAGAGCGTATTTCTCAAAGTTGGAGTATGATAAATAATATATTATACGGTTGTAAAAATGAATTATAAAGAATATTGCAATTGTAATAAATAAAAGTGAATGATGCAGGAAGGACGGTGTGCATAGTGATACAAAATGAAGTAACAGGTAGAATTAAAAATATTTTGGGCTTTGTAACAAATAGTATCTTGGCAGTTGTTTCGCTCTTTGTGTCAGTAACTGTTTTTATTAATATGAAGAATCTGAGACCTGGTCTTGAATTGTACTTTCTGGTTCCGTTGGTCTTTTCAGTATGCTTGATATGGGTCAATAACTATTTTTCTATTGCAGAAGGTGGCCTTGCTTTAAAAATTTTCTTTGGAATAATGGCTGTTAGATTTGTTTTGGTTCCATTTTTGATTTCAGTTACGAATGGACAGATTAACGTACTGCCAATAACAATGCCAATGATAAATTGTTCATCCGATGGCTATTTCTATTCGGTTATTATTAGCTTAATAGAAATGGTAACGTGTTTTGCAGCAATTAAGTATTACGGTCAACGGTATCAGTATAAGTTTGAAAATGAAGACTATGATGGGGGCTATTGTAATATAGGTTTAAGCCTTGTGGGTCTATTGGCAATTTTGGCATTAACAGCTCTTTTATTATCTAGAAATTTGAAAGTTGTTTTTTCCACATTTAATTTCCTCGCCCTAGATGAAAAATTTGATGATCCTATCACGGATGCATTTGGAATCCTTGCAGCCCAAACCTTAAAGACATTCTTATTTCTTGTTATAATAACATTTTGTAAAAAGCAGTATGAAAAAGGTAACACCCTACTGTGGACAATTATAGGAGCAATTTTTGCAGTTGTTAACATGGGTGCTTTTTTTGGATACAATAGGTCTTTTGTTTTACAAACAGCGATAGCTACTATCTTTGTTTTATATTATGCTTTTCCAAAGTATAAAAAAATCGAAATTGCGGTGCTTGTACCAATATGTATTACAGTTGTTGTTAGTATGATTTTTATCAAACAGTTTGGTGTGAGCTACAAAGATGCTAGTTTAACAGAACAGCTTAACATGGCAGAGTTATCTAATACAATCGAGTGTTATGTTGGGGGACCATGGTCGTTAGCATCTGGATATGATGCCGCAAAATCTGTTGATTTTATGCCGTTTGAGAGAAGTATAAAGGATTTTATATTAAACTTTTTTCCATCTTATCTTCCAGGAATGGAGTGGTGTTTAAGTATATTTAAAAATGTTTTAAGTTCACCAGAGGTCCATCAGGTATATACTCGTTCTTGGCAAATGTTGCCTTTAAGCTCTACTTGTTTGTTTTATGGCGGTTCAGTGTTTGGCGTGCTTATTAGTATTGGTGTGTATACTATTATAATAAAAATTTTGATTTACTGCGATTTTAGAAGCAAATACAGTATGGATTTGATGAAAAAATACATATATACAATTACAGCTGTTCTGTTGAGCTTTGTTATGTGCTATACATGGGTGACACTTTTGTGGAGTTTTAGTAAAAATATGCTTTTTTTGGCATTGTGTATTTGGTTAAATTGCATTCAAGTAACTAGAGACGGTAAAGCTTATTTTATTCATACAAAATAAGAAAGCGAGGATGAATAATAGTGAAAATATTGTTTTCAGTAGTGGTGCTGAAGGGAATTGGTGGAATAGAATCATCGTTATTGAATCTGTTAAACAACCTTAGGGAATCTGAGTATGATATAGATTTATGTGTTATTGGTAACTATATATCTGGTGTTACACAAATCCCAGAAAATGTTAATGTTATTAAGGGAAATAAAATTATTGAATATTGTTGTGCAGAATACTCTGATATGAGAAAGTATATGAATAAATATCAATTGGCATGTGCAGCGATAGTCAAAGTTTTTAAGAAACTCGTAGGGTATCAAAGAATTTTAAAAATGTGCTTACCATTTATGAAAATCCGAAAGGAGTATGATGTTGCAATCTCATATTTAAATGATAAATATTTAGATGTTTATTCTGGAGGTTGTGATGATTTTGTCAGGGAATGTGTTATTGCTAAGAAAAAAATAGCATGGATTCATAATGATGCAAGACAACATGGATTGACTCATAATATTTGTATTTCTAAATATGAGACTTTTGATTATGTGATTAATGTCAGCCAAGGTTGCAAGAAGATTTTCGATGAAATAGTCCCAGAATACAAATACAAATCAAAAGTAGTCACAAATATGCTGGATTTAAATAGAATTAGCTTGAGAAAAAGTGAGAAATCTCCTTATGATTGTAATTGCTTTAACATTGTAACGGTGGCAAGAATTGAAAATAGGCAAAAAAGAATTGATCGTATAATTGATGCGTGTGAAATGCTTAAAAAATCTGAAATTGAAGATTTCAAATGGACAATAGTGGGAGATGGTGAAGATTTACAGACCCTTATTGAATCCGCTAAAAGTAGGAACCTTCTAAATTATATAAATTTTGTTGGACGTAAAGCTAATACAATACCGTATATGCAGTATGCTGATTTGTTTGTCCAGACATCTGATTATGAAGCGTATAGCATGGTTTTAATTGAGGCACTTAGTGTTGGTTGTCCTTGTGTTGTGACAAATTATGATTCAGCAGAAAATATAATAACGAATGGTGAAAATGGTTGGATCGTAAATCGAGATCCTAAAGCTATTTGTGAAAAAGTAAGTGAACTTATTAATCAACCTGAGTTATTATTTAGGACTAGAAAAAAGTGTATCCAATCATGTGAAAATTTGAATCTAAATGCTATTAATTCTTTTAAAGAGCTATTAGGAGAATAAATGATGAAAAGAAAAATTGCAATAATAACAGCTGGAGAACTACCGATTCCACCAGTGAAAGGTGGCGCAGTTGAAAATCTTATATATAATTTTGCAAAAACAGTTGGACTGAATCAAGATTTTGAAGTGGATATTTATGGAATTGGTGAAGAAAAAGAAAAAATTCCTAATATTCATATGAATTATTATACTTCTAAATTTTATTCTAATTTTATAAAAATATCGCCTCGAATTCGTAACAAACTTGGGGTAAATCCTTATCTGTCATATGTATGTAAAAGGTTAAAAAAAAGTGTTTATGATTATGTTGTTGTTGAAAACAGATTTTCTTATTTAAGTAATATCCGCAAAAATACAAATGCTAAGGTTTGTCTTCATATGCATAATAGTCATTTACAACCGTATACAAAAGAAAAGGAACGAGCACTAGATAATTGTGATATGATAATCACTGTGAGTGAATTTGTTAAGAGAGAAATAGTAAATAATTATCCTAGAACACGGGCTAAAAAGGTTGTGTGGCACAACGGCATCGATGTGGATAAATTTTCAAATAACGTTCCAGATAGAAAAATACAAACTATCAGAGATAAATACAAAATTAAATCTAAAGATGTAGTAATTGCATATGCCGGAAGAATTATTGAGGAAAAGGGTGTATTTGAATTAATTAAGGCCTTTCAATATGTAAGAAAATCTATTAATCGTGAGTGTAAACTAATGTTAATTGGAGCGTCATGGTATAGCGATGCGACAAAGAAAACAGAATATCAAAAAAAAGTATTTGATGAATCAAAAAAAATAGAAAGCAATATTATTTTTACAGGCTATATTGATAATAGCATTTTGCCCGAATATTTGGCAGCAGCAGATATTTTGGTGTATCCTTCTTTGTGGCAGGAACCATTTGGTCTAACAATTGTTGAAGGCATGTGTACAGGAAAGCCAGTTATTTCATTAGCGAATGGAGGCATACCAGAAATATATGGTATGTGTGATTTATTAACGCAAAAAATGTTAGTGTTGACGAATCAAAATAGTAATATAGTTCAATTACTTGCTGAAAAAATCATGTTAAGTATAAAAGATGATTCGTATAGTACGGTAAATAGGAATCAAATAGAAACTATGAAAAAATATTTTTCTAAGGAAAGGTACTATCAAAGAGCTTTGGAAATATTTGAATAAAAGTAGATGGAGATAAAATTGAGTAGTACTAAGGAACTTACTAGATAGAGGTTGGAATAATATGGAAAGTGGGCGTACAAATAAATCATTTAGGAATAGTATTTATGCACTTGTTGTTCAGGGAATAACAGTCTTGCTTAATTTTGCAATTCGTACTGTATTCATTAAAACATTGAGTGTCGCATATTTGGGCTTAAATGGTTTGTTTACTAATATTTTAAATGTCCTATCTTTTGCTGAGTTAGGGTTTGGAACGGCGATTGTTTATGCGATGTATAAGCCAATTGCTCAAAATGATACAAAGAAAATTTCTGCATATATGAACTATTTTAAGATGGTTTATAAAATTGTGGGATTAATAATCTTGGTAGTTGGTTTCTTGCTAATTCCTAATTTGAATTTTTTTATTAGTGATACCGCAGAAATTCCGGCAGATGCGCCGGCACTTGTGTTGATATATATTCTGTATTTAGTGAACTCTGCAGCAAGCTATTTTTTTAATTATAAACGATCTCTTGTTGTAGCAACACAAAATGGTTTTATTGACTCAAAAAACCAGCTTGAATTTAATTTTTTGAAATGTGCTGCGCAGTTTTTAATTTTAATTTTTTTTAAATCTTATTTGGGATATCTTGTCATTCAAATTGCTTGTACTCTTTTGGGAAATATGGCAATCTCTGTCAAGGCTGATAAAATGTTTCCATATCTTAAAGAAAATAAAGATGCAGAGCTCAATAAAGATGAAAAGCGGAGCCTTGCAAAAAATGTTGTGGCAATGTCATTTCATAAATTGGGATCAGTTGTTGTTAGCGGTGTAGATAATATATTAATCTCCAAATTCGCCGGTATAGTAGCAATGGGGTGTTATTCAAATTATACACTTTTGACTGCAACGATAAAAACAGTATTTGTTCAAATCATGACTCCGATTACAGCAAGTGTAGGAAATTTTGTTGCAGAAAAAACCAAAGATGATTCATATAAATTTTTTCATAAATTGTTCTTTGTAAACGCATATGGAGCAGTATTTTGTAGCTCTTGTTTAATGGTCTTAGCAAATCCCTTTATTGAATTGTTTTGGGGAGAACAGTACCTTTTTACTAATGACATAGTGTTATTATTACTCTTTAATTTTTATGTTGACAGAATGAGGCAGGCATCGCAGATATATATTGATACAAATGGTCTTTTTTGGCCGATAAAATGGAAATCATTTGTAGAAGCCATCGTGAATCTTGTGGCTTCGTTGTCATTATTGTTGATTTTTAATTTGGGTATTGAAGGAATAATAATTGGTACATTGATTAGTAATTTTGCTACGAATTTTTGGTGGGAGCCATATGCAGTTTATAAGTATAGTTTTAATAAAAACTTAAAAGATTACTTTATTCGATATGTAAAGTATACAATTGCATTGATTATTTCTGTTTTAATTAGTGGTGGTATTGTATCTTTGCTGCCAAATGGTATTGTAATGTTTTTAGTGAAATGCTTGATTGCCGCGATTGTTCCTAATTTAGTTATGTTCTTTTTGTTTGGAAAGAGTCAAGAATATCAATATTTAAAGGAAATTTTGAAAAATGTCATTCTAAGGGTCAAGAAATAAAGGGAATATTACTATGAAAGTCCTAGACGGTAGCCTTGCTTGCATGAGTGAATTTAGGGATACAGGATAAGCTAGACCGTATGAGTAAGTGGAGCGATTGCCAGAATTGCGAATGCGGTCAGCAGTTATGGTAGCACTGCAGGTATAGAGTAATGGACTTTGATGGACTAACAAGTGACATATGCGTTCAGAAAGATGAATTCAGTTAAGATTAAGAAAGAAGGTGAAAATGATTAATCAGATATTATCGGACATTCTTATGAATATCTATACTTATTGCCCCGTGTCATTTTTGCTTGCTGCATTAACAAGTATTATATTGGTTATTGTGAATTCCAAAGGAATTGATTTTTTATATGAGCTTATTGCTAAAAACATAAGAAAATCAAAGTTAATTAAGCAAACGATTTTCCTTTTTTTTATATATTTGATATTGAATAGGACTGTTTTTGGACGAAATGCTTGGGTCAATCCGTGGAGTGATGTACTGGGGAAATGGAGTATATTCATGGATGATGGATCTTTGAATATTGATTTTATCGAAAATATAATGTTGTTTATACCACTTGGATTTATGTATAATTTGACCTATAATGATTCCAATTTTTTGAAAACAAACGAGCATATAAGTGAATCTGATATTAATACTGAATCTTGTTCAAATAACAAAATAAATATGGTAAAGAAAACGTTATTGGGTTCATTGCTGTTTTCAATTTTAATAGAATGTACTCAACTCATGTTAAAGGTAGGAGTATTTCAGCTTTCAGATATTTTTTGCAACACAGTTGGAGGTGTTATAGGTGCTATAGTATACATATTAGTGAAAATGTTTGGTAAGTAAAAAATATATGGCCCCGTATAATGGTATCGTAATTTAAGACACTTCAAGAGATGGTGTTAGAATATAAATAGTACAAGTCAAAATGAGAATTCCTTATAAGAAAAATTATGGTACAATGTAGGTACCGCACTGAAGGAGGAGCTCATTATGGCAAAACACTATGACAAACAATTTAAACTGGATGCAGTCCAGTACTATCATGATCACAAGAACTTAGGACTGCAAGGCTGTGCTACAAACTTAGGAATCAGTCAGCAGACATTATCACGCTGGCAGAAAGAACTGCGTGAAACAGGTGATATTGAAAGCCGTGGTTCCGGTAACTATGCTTCTGATGAAGAAAAAGAAATCGCACGATTAAAACGAGAATTACGAGATGCACAGGATGCTCTTGAAGTATTAAAAAAAGCAATCAACATTCTGGGAAAATGACGGAAGCCATTTATCTCGAAGTTGCGGAGATGGCAGAAACTGCCCATAAGGCAAAACGCCAGGTTTCTGTCTCCGGAATGTTGAAACATCTTGGCGTTTCTCGTTCTGGTTATCATGCATGGCTAAAACGTGTTCCTTCGTAAGTAAGTAAGTAATCATCTGTATCTTTTTTTTTATTTTTTATTCTGCTACAATCTCCTTAAAACTCAGGAGGTATTCTATACACTATG
>OBXV01000206.1_pt1 | contig 58095 bp, 62 predicted proteins | sample 1495451 | NCBI WGS metagenome assembly OBXV01 (sample SAMEA2580178, study PRJEB22360) | human gut metagenome | biome: human gut; feature: human-associated habitat; material: faeces | place: Denmark | collected 2008/2010 | reverse complement strand
AGCTGCCGCTTTGTCATACCAATAGACTGTAAAACAGACAATTCCTGCTTTCGGGTCATAATATTTGTCACCAGCGTATTGATAAGACTAATCAGGCTGAACATCATAATAAAAATGCTAATACCAATGATTGAAGTTAAAAGCGTGTTATACATTCCCGCTTTGCTATTGATTGAATCTCTCAAAGTACGCATTTGCAAATCATTCGAGTTGGCAATTATGCCATTTAACTGCTGCGTAATTTCTTCTTCTTTGGAATCCCATTCTGTCGAGAGAAGTACCTCTGAATTGATATTGCAACCCTCCGGCAGCATTGTATAAACGAGATCGTCAGGCATTAAAAACCATCCAGATACACCGAGAGCGGTAAAACACTCTGGATCACTATATGCTTTTTCGCTTGTAATCTCACCTCCGATGGAAAATACATCTTCACGGTATTCTGTGCCGTCAAACCATTCAAATTTTATAGTATCGCCGGGCTGAAATTTCCAACCATAAATTTCTTCCACAGTGTCATTCTTTAAGACAAAGATTTCCTTATTTTCCACAATGTCTGAATAGCTCCTGTCCTGCGTCTCTATGTGCTTCGATAAATGAGTAAATTCTTCTTCTGTAAAGGGAACAATAAAATCATTGTCACGGCGGCCATTATATTCAAATGTGCAGTACAGCTTCTCAAAAGGTAAGATTTCTTTTACTCCGTCTACTTGAGAAATTTGCTGCATGAAAGTATCATTGAGCGGGTTGTTGACCTGTACTCCTGCATATCCCTGCTCATTTACTTGTGCAGCGTTTTCTGATAAATAAATCCTAACTTCGCCATGCTCCATAATTCCGTTTCGGGCATACGTTTCCTGATGAAAGGAAGTCAAAAAGGTAGAGCCAACCATAAAGATAATGCCACTGATCGCCAGAGAGAAAGAAGTCATCAGGAACTTTTTTCTATTGCGAGAGGTGTTCATTTTTGCCATCGAAAAAGGAGTAATCTTTCTGAACAAGTGCTTAGGTGTCTTGAAGTCTTGCAAAACTCCTTTTGTTTTATATGCTTCAATAGGTGACACCTTACTTGCAATTTTAGCAGGCTTACTAATAGAATATAAAACAGCGATATACTCCACTAAAATAATCAAACCGCCCCAAATGAGAAGGTTTATCCATGACCATCCCTCGGCATTGAGAATCCACGCAAAAATTGAGCCAATGGCTAACCCCAATGGCGCGCCTATGCAAAACAGTAAAGTTCCCTCCCGTTTTACGATTCTTTTAATCTGTTTTCCAGTAGTTCCAATAGTTCTTAACTGCCCAAAATATTGAATACGGTTAATGATGGAGATATAGAAAATACTGTATATCACCACCACACCCGCAAACAAGACTACAAGACCAATACAAAGGGCAATCAGCATATTTTTCGGATTAAAGGTCAAGGACTGAACAAAAGCACTGTTTTCGCCAATACTTGGACGATCAATGTTACAATCAGCTCCGATTGCATGAATGGTATCGAGAAATTCATCTGCTGTCATACTTTTGGCGTCCTGTATCTGTGCGGCAGCTACAAATAAAGTGTCTTTCAACTGCCTTCCCATTTCTGCATATTGTTCAGAGAAATAGACCGGGTACACATCAGAAGTGGAGCCAGTATCTGTAAGGCCAGAAAGCACAAAAGATTCTTGCGTCCCATCATAAAAAGAAAATGAAACTGTGTCGCCAATTTTAAGGTTTTCGCCAATCCGATCTAAGTAAGAAACATCAACAGCAACTTCATTTTCAGCCATAGGGTATTGTCCCTCTGAAATTTCAGCACTTTGAATTTTCCCCTCGGATTGTTCAATATACATCGGCCAGATTACATAGTTTTCTATTTCGGAACGCTTGCCGTATTTTGTCACCCTCATTTCTGAAATCCGACTGTCTTGCCGGAGGGTGTCACATTGCTGTTCTGTAATGTCATAAAAAAATACCTGCTGCAAATTTTCCAACTGCCGACTATTTGCGGTCTGCATGGAGGCGATATAGAGCGCCAGCCCAGACATTAGTGCAACAGAAAGTGAGATTGTCAGGATAATCAAAATGTTTCTCATTTTCCCGGACTTCAAGCTGTTTTTCGCCAGCTTCTTAGTAATGGCGCTGGTGTCATTCTCAAAAGGCCATGTCATAGTCTGCCACCTCCTTATTCCACGATCTTGCCGTCCTCAATGCGGACAATCCAATCTGCAAGGCGGGCAATGTCGTTGTTGTGGGTAATCATTACAATAGTCTGCCGGAACTCCGCACTGGTGCGCTTGATGAGCCCCAGCACCTCGGCGCTGGTTTTGCTGTCAAGGTTGCCTGTCGGCTCATCGGCCAGCACGATAGCCGGTTTGGTAATTAGGGCGCGGGCAATCGCCACGCGCTGCTGCTGGCCGCCAGAAAGATTGTTCGGCATATTTTTCAGTTTATCTTCCAGCCCCAGCAGGTGAACAATCTCATCTAAAAACTTCTGATCTACTGTATCCCCGTCCAGTTCCACCGGCAGGACGATGTTCTCATACACATTCAAGATGGGAACAAGGTTATAGTTCTGGAAGATAAAACCGATGTTGCGGCGTCGGAAGATAGTAAGCTGTTCGTCGTTCATCTTCGACAGTTCTTTGTCCCGGACAATTACATTACCGGAAGTGGGGGTGTCCAGCCCGCCCATCATGTGAAGCAGAGTGGATTTTCCGCTGCCAGAGGTTCCAACAACGGCTACAAATTCACCCTCGTCTACGGAGAAGTTCACGCCGTCAAGGGCGCGGATAATGTTCGGCTTTGTGCCGTAATATTTTTTCAGATCAATGGTTTGCAAAATGCTCATCTTCAAAACTCCTTTCAAGGCTTCCTGCCTGTTGATGGTGATATTGTAAAACCCAAATGTCTGCGAAATGTTACAGCAGCCAAAAATTTTCATCGAAAATCGGGGTCAAATGTTACAACGCTCGGACATTTCAGCCGAAAATCTGCCGCTGGCAGCTTTATCGGCACGCTATGGCGAAAAAATTTACGGCGGGCAGCCGAGAATGGCCGTCCGCCAAGTGTTATCTCGCAGGAAGCATGATGGAAAATTCCGAACCCTGTCCCGGCTCTGAAACTACTTTGATATAACCGCCCTGCCGTGTTACGATCTCACGGGTCAGATATAGGCCAATGCCCACGCCCGGCTGGTCGTGTACTTCTTCCTCCCGGTAGAAGCGCCGGAAGATGGCGGCCTGATTGCTTTCAAAAATGCCCTTGCCGGTGTCGGCCACCTTGATCTCCACATACATTTCCCACGGTATCACGGACACCGAAATGTTCCCGCCTGCCGGGGTATACTTCACCGCATTGTCCAACAGGTTAAAGAGTGCTTCGGATGTCCACTTGCTGTCATGGGAAAAGGTCAAATCCTCCGGGCAGTTCACGGACACGGCGATTTCTTTTTTCTCGGCTGCATACACGATTCCACTCATGGCCTGTGCCACGGTATCAAAGAGGCGGCCCGGTTTCTTATCCAACTGGATCACGCCCGTTTCCAGCCGGGAGGTTTTCACAAGGGCCTGAAAGAGAAAGTCCAGCTTATCCGTCTGGGTGCGGATTCCCCGGATAAAGTCAGTGCGCTCCGCCTCGGTCATCGTCTTTTCCAGCAGGGTGTCCGTCGCCATTTTCAGATTGCTCACCGGCGTTTTCACCTGATGGGAAATATCCGATACAAGGGTCTGCAACTCCTGCCGTTCCTCGTCCACCCGGCGACGGTTCTCCTGCATGATCTGATAGAGCCTTGCCAGCCGGTGGCCGATTCTGGCAAGCTGGGTTTCGCTGTCCTCCGGGTGCTGGAGCGCTTCATTTCCAGCGATCATGTGGTCTAATGTCTGGCACAGATCAGCGGTAAACAGAGACAGCCGTTTTCCCAACGCCTGCGTCAGTACAAAAATCCCGATAAGGGCGCACAGCAGCAGCGCCCCGCCAGTCAGCAGCACCGCCATCTGCTTTGTCACAAGAAACAGGGCTATGGTAATTGTGGACATGGAGAGGGCAAGCCCTATTGCCACCCGGCCAAACAGCCACTTTACCGAGAGGTTATTTAACTTCATTTCGCCTCACCTCCCGTCCATTGATAGCCCATGCCGTAAACGGTCTTGATGTAGGATGTGCCGCCATCAGATTCAATCTTGCTGCGAATCCGGCTGATGGAAGTTGTCAGGGTGTGTTCGTCCACAAACTTCTCGTCTATATCCCACAGCTTTTCCAAAAGCTGCACACGGGTCAGCACTTGCCGGGGATTTTTGCGGAACAGGTTCAGCATTTTGTACTCCATCGGGGATAAAGTCAGAGGCTTACCGTTCAGAGAAGCTGTCTGCTCCGAGAAATCCAGAAACAGCCGTCCGTCGTCGTAAATATCCTTGGCCGGTTTGTGGTGTTCCAGCATGGCAAACATGGCTTTGATTTTCCGCTGCAAGGCTCCAATCACAAAGGGCTTTGTGATATAATCCACCGCACCCACCTCATAGCCCCGTATCTGGTCGCTCTCCTGGTCGTTGGCGGTCAGAAAAATTACAATGGTGTCCGGGTGTTCCGGTTTTATCAGTTTGCACAATTCAAAGCCGTTGCCATCCGGCAGGTTGATGTCCAGCAGCACCAGATCAAATTCCCGCTGGCGGATAGCGTTGGCAGCGGTTCTGGCATTTAGGGCAGAGGTAGTGCCGTAGCCGTCTGCGGTCAGATTATAGGCTAACATCTTATTCAAAAAACTGTCGTCCTCGACAATTAAAATCTGCTTCATATCCTCACTTCCTTTGCTTTTTGCAGATAGAATAGCAGGTAAATGTCCGCAAAATGTTACAACGGGCAAAAATTTTTTGTTTTTTTACATTCATTTTTCTGTCATAGCAGCTCAAAATAATAATTCTATTATAGGCAGTTATCAAAGGTTTATCAATGCGGTAACTGTAAACAGACTCTCTGTCAAAGACTCTTAAAACTACTGGTAAAACTACTGGCAAGCAATGCAATCTTCCGTAAGATTGCGTATTTTGGCAGGAATCCGTTTCCGGTATTCCTGCCAAAATGCTTGTTGGTGACATGTCCCCAAACCCCTGAGATCATCACCTGCGGTGATGGCTGCGCGTTCCGTTGGAACGCTGAAAACCAAAAGCAGAAGAGAACCTATTGCCGTGACTTCTGCGTGTCCCTCTGTGTTTCCCGCCCGGTGGGAATGTCCAGCAGGTGCTCCACATTCGCCCGGACATTATAGAGTTCCTTCATATCAGCTCTGGCCTGCTTATAGGAAGAATAGGCTTTCCGTTTTTGTTCCAGAAGTCCGGTGTATTCCTCCCGCAGAGATTTGACGGAAGGCAGCTTTGTAATCCCCAGCTCGTCAAAGTGTTTCTTCGCCGCTTGGTGCAGCAGGATTTCCGTCTCATGTGCCACACGGAATTTTTTGCTGTACCCGGCTTTCCGGTATTCTACATAGATTGCCCGCGTCTTGGCATAATTTACAATCTGTTTCTGCAGCTCCCCGTTGGCGGCCATCTGTGATTCCAGTTCCTTGATCTGTACCGACAACGCATTGAAGCTGGCAGTGGCGGCATCTGATTTTTTCTGCAAATCCTCATAGCTCATATCGCCATGCTCTTTGAGATAGATTACCGCCTGGGAGAGTTGCTTTAGATTGAACACTTTCGCCCAGCATTCATATCCCGGACCTTTGCCGGAACGGATCGCCGCCTCAAGGTCCACCAGCAGACCGACTTTGGAGACTGATTTTTGGGGAGAGGTACGGCGCGGCTTCACCGTCCGGGTGCCAGCGATCCGTTCTTTGATGGCCTGCTCAGTATAGTCGCCCTTTAGCGTGTCACACCGGGTATATCTATCTTCTGGTGACAGGCGAAAACGGAGGTACTTCCGCTCCTGGTTGATTTCAATCCCAGCCGCCTCCAGCTTCTTCAAAAGTTCTTCAAAGTCTTTCGGCTTTTCTTCCAGGGCAGCATCGATAGCCCATCGTAGTTGTTCCTGATGGGAGGGCTGTTTCTGAGTTCCCATCCATGTGCCGTAATGATCCCGGCTGGGCTTCGGATTCTCCACAATGGAAAGCCCATGCTCCAGGCAGAGCTTATCATTCATGCGCCGGATTGCCCAGGTAGAGCCCCAGAAGTTGCAGAATTTTTTCTGACAATCCAGTGTGGTAGAATTTATGATAATGTGATTATGAACATGGTGTTTATCCACATGGGTGCAGACAACAAAAGCATGGTTTCCCTTCGTCAGCTTCAATGCCAGCTCCCGCCCGATCTGGTTCGCTTCTTCCGGCGTGACCTCGCCGGGCTTGAACGCCTGCCGGAGATGGTAGGCAATCACATCATCCGCGCCCCGGTTACGTCCGGTTAGGTTCGCATACTGGCGCTTGGATAAAAGAAACTCCGCATCGGCGGTCCGGGTGTCACACTCATAGCCATAAATGAATTTTCCAAAATCGGTTTTCTGCGGATTCTCTACATAGTCAATAATATCCGCTATGGCCGTGGAAACATCCCGGCCTTTCCCGACGTGCAGCGGCATGAGCCGTGTAGTCGCCATCACATCACCCCCTTACTGTAAAACCGGCTCTGTTATCGTGCCTGTTCTTTTTTCATTTTCGGTTTATCACTGTGAGCTGCTTGTTGCCCGGCGCTTTTATTCAGACTGTCACGGACAGAAGGTTTCTCCTGTGCCAGCGCATACTCCCGTCTTGCCTGCGTGAGAAATAAATCCATCAGCCCCGTATGGCTGCGATCTACAACAAAGAAAACATTCCGGTCATATCCGAAACCATCCTTATCCTCACAGACCGGGATTGTCTGCGCCCACGCTTTGTTATCACGGGAAATCCGCCCGTCATAATCTTTCTGCCGGACCGTGTTGGCAAGGACATAGAAAATCCGGTCAGGATCAAATTGCTGTAAGACCTGCTGCACACATGCGGAGCCTAAACGATTGTCCCGGTAGTTGTCCGCAATGGCCTGTTCGATTGCCTCCTTACACGCAATGTTTGCTTTGTGGGAAGTGCGGTACTGATCCAGCTCCCCATGCTCATGCGCATAGGTGGCAGAATGAAAATAAATTGGTGTCGTATCTTTCAATCAAATTCCTCCAATCAAAAAAGCTGCCATGACAGACAGCCATAATTATAGAAAAAGGGCGGGGCTGCCAATGAGCCCCGCCGAAACTGCTTAACCAAATACAAAATCCTTTAACGCGCTGTTTGCTCCGCCGATAATCCCCACCAGCCAGGCCGCCGCCATTGGCAGACCGTAGGGGCTGATCAGGAACGCAATCACCAGCCATGAAAGCCCCGGCCAGAACCCGGCAATGAAGAATAGCACCAGTGCCGCTAGAAAAACAATTCCTGATAGAATTCCCAGCACAGCGCCGGAAATTACGACAAGAAATTTACACATCAAATAGAGAATCCCCGTTACTAACACAAGGGGAAGTGCCAGCAATTTGCCAATCAGACGCATACGCCCGCCTCCTTTCAAAGAGAAACATATTTGCCCCTCTATCAAAATTCTACCGTGCCGGGTTCCAGAAAGCAACGGCGTTTTTTCCTGTTTACGAAATGTTCGCAAATCCCCGCAGCAGCTTATCCATGCCATCCCACAAACTGTCCAGGCGGGTGCGCAGATCGTCTACGTCGGCGGCGTAAATACTCCCTGTCTCATTGACACGTCTGGCGTACTGGTTTAAGTTATTGGAGCAGATGCGAAGAAGCCGTATCATTTCCTGGATGTCGCTCATATCCAGATGGATGATATAACCGTCTACTGCCATCTTGCGCAGATACGCGGAGAGGTTGGTAATGCCGAGCTCCGCCATGCGCCCCTTTACCAGCTCCGCCTCCTGTTCAGACATAACGAATTCCACCCGGACGGATTTTTTGTTATGCCCGGCTTTCATCGTTCCGCCCCCTTTTTGGGGGAAGGCGGTTTATGAGCGGAAACGGCGGATGTCCGGGACTCTTTGAGCTTTCCACGCAGAGTACCTTTTTTCAGGCCGTCAATATACTCTTTTATATCGCCGTTTGTGGCATGGTAAGAGCGTTTGAGCCGTTCCCGTTTCAAAATCACAGCGAGCTCCCGCTCGTTCTCCGGCAGCTCGGTCATCGTCTTTGGACTTCCATGTACCGGCATCAGCTCATTCATAAGCTGCCTCTGGTTCTGATAAGGGATTGTGATATTGGCTCCGTCCTCAAACAAAACGGCTACTTTTCCAATAGGGCAGGTCAGCAGCTTTACCCGCTCCACATGCGCCCCATAATCCAGCGGATAAATATTGCCGATCACTTTTCCATCCTGCACATCTTTGATAGAGAGGGCATAGGCAAGGACCGGGTCTTTTGTCTGTTCATGGTAAAACTTCCACACTTTATTTGCTTGGCTGCCTTCCAGATAGACCTCCCATTCTCGCAGGGTATAGGTGCCGCAGGGCCGCGATAGCCAGAGAAGGCGCCGGTCCTCCGGTTCTCCCGATACGGCCAGCTTTGGAATCAGCTCTTTATCCAGGTCAAAATCATCTTTATAATGCTGCGTGTGTAGCTCCATGATCTGCTCCAGGCTGTCCAGTATATCCACGCCCTCGAATCTTATCGCGCCCATCAGCGTTCCCTTTCCGGCGCAGGAGGCGCAACCTGCCTGGCCTCATGTTCCGGGCGGTCTGCTTTCAGCTTTTCCATGAGAGAGGTTTTTCCCTCCGGCAACGTCTCCGGGGCAAGATCCTGGATTTCCTCATAAGTCTGCCCGTCTGTCAGGTCAGGGCGCACAGGCGGCTCATTATTGAGCCTGCCATCCAGCATATTGTAATTTCCGGTCTGGCCTTCCTCGTAAAGCTCCGCATTACGCAGATAGCTCTCCGGCGGCTGGAAGGGCTGCCCGGCAAACAGGATTTCCCTGTGGGGCGTAAACTGTGATAGCACGCCGTCTCGAAGACTTGCAAATTCTTCATACTGGCGCAGGGTAAGGCCGCGCTCCAGCATTTCCGCCTGGGTATGCGCCCAGCCCTCCCCATAGAGGAAATAGTACATATCCGGCTGGTCGCAGACAAAGCACAGGGAGCCGTCCTGGTTGTCATAATAGGATACCTGCATATCCTGACAGTGGCAGCGTTCCTCACGCCCCAGGTACACCCGGTTGTCCGCGCCCAGCATGGCGACCATGCCCGCATAGTTGCTATGGACCGTAGAACGAATTTCCACCAATGGGTCCGCCTCCGGCATGGCCTGCCTGCCGGGAATTTCGTTCCGCTTTTCTGCCGCGTCATTTCTCGGCGTCACTTCCTCATGGGCGCGGGCATCCAAATCCGGCTGCGCCTGTGCGGAAGTCTTTCTGACGGCGCCCGGCTCCGGTTCTTTCTCCTGTGCGTAATAATGGACATTGGCGGTAGTTTTGCTGTTCATTTCCCTGGCGTAAGCCTCCGCAGCCTCGCGGGTGTCAAATTCCAAAGGCTTTCCGTCCTCCTTGCACCACGCCTCGGCGTGGCCGAAGATGGAAGCGCCGCTGCGCACCGCCCATACACCGTAGGTTGTTTCTTTTCCCATTCTGATCCTCCTTATCGTTCCTGCTGTTTTGATGGTTTCTGCTTTTGGGGCATCTCCGTGTGCTTTGCGTCTTTTATCTGCTGCCGGAGGGAAGGTCTGTGCTCCGGCTCCGCTTCGGAATCCGTGATATTGACATACTCGCCAATAATACAAAGCGCCTCCCCGTAACTGCCACAAGCAAACACCCGGTCCTTCATTTCCTTTGCCTGATCCTTCAGGTCATGCTCCCGCAGGGTACGGGCAGCAATGCCTACCAGATTGAAGATATTGCCGTCCTGGCCGATCAGCGCACAATCCGGTTTTTCCGGCTCCGGCGAAGGTTCCCCGATAAAACCGCCCAAACGGTTCGGCACAAAATCGGACAGCCAGGTGCCCCCGAAATTCTCATGGGTCTGCAAACGCCACATGGCAAGTTTCCCAATGTCCAGCTTCACATCCTCGAAAGGATAGAGCAGACAGGTGAGCTCCCCATACTGGAAAGTGGAAACATCCTCAAATCTGCTGCCGTCCTTCAAAATCCCCGCCTCGGTGAACATCTCATTGATCCCGTCCACCCATTCCTTCAAATCCCCACCGCAGCCCTGCAGGATCAGGCCGTCTTTGCCCTCCATGTGCCGCAGGTCATCGGTTGTGATCGTATTGATATTCAAAAAATCGCCTCCTATCGTTCCTGTTGATGATTCGTTTTCTGCCGGGTGGCTTTTGCCTCCGGCTGTTTCTTTAGCTGCCTGCGGACAGAGGGTTTCTGCTCCGGTTTCCACATATCCGTAAAAATATCGGATAATGGCTGCTCCCAGCGTTCCCCGAAGCCGCGAACCACCGTACCCGCCAGAGCGCCGTTTCCCTGAAACATTTTCAGTGTGTCAAAAGCCCGGTCAAACAGCTTGATATTTCTCCCGTCCACACAGGGAGCAAAATGGATCACCCCTTTGGGATAGCCCCCGCCAGTACCGATCCAGCCCCGGACAAAATCGTCATAGCCTTTTGTGATCCCGGCATCGGCCAGTTCGTTGGCATGGCTGGAAACCATTGTACTTGTGGCTGCATACTGATAACCTAAGACCAATATGCCGGTTTTCGGGTTATACATAAAGCGCCGATTATCAATCTGCTGTATATCGATTATCTGCCTCATGGTATCAATCCGCATAAGCTCTTTTGTAATCGCTGTCTTTTCTATCTGCATCCCTCCCGTCCATTGATTTGTCCGCAACTTAGACCCGCTTCGGGGCGTCAGAGTATTCTTATACAGCCGCCCCTCAAACCGGGTTCCGAAAGCCTTGAAAATCAAGCCTCATTTTGGCCAAGTTGCGGACATATTACCCTTGATTTTGCCTGATCCGGCGCTTGCGTTCCCGCTCGGATTTCCGTCTGGCAAAGGCGCGGCAGGAATCCGAACAATACGCCTGGCTGGTAGTAGGCAGATAGGTTTTCCCACAGACCGGGCATGTTTTCTGTTTCAGGGAAGTGTCCTCGCCGGTAATGGCAGATTCCAGCGCCGGGTCCACCGGCAGCACCGCCTCCTGAAAGTACCGGCAGAAAGAGCCGGTCCACCATTTTTGCAGCATATAACAGGGGCAGTCTAAGGGGAGGCAGAGCCTATCCTGATTGTCATGGTTGGCGCACAGGTCTGTTACCAGCCTTCGGATCGCTGCCCGTTCCTGTCTTGTTAATTCCCGTGAGGGCTGCCCGTTCATTTCCTCCTGCCTTTCTTAGCCGGAAATTCCAGCTTGAAATTCACATATTTTCCGCCTGTATCATCCAGCAGCACCACCGCGTCATAGGTCTTTCCTGTTTTTTCGCTGTAAAGCCCGGACATGGAAACGCGGCCCTCTTTCAGAAGAGCCGCCGCCACGGATTTTGTTATGGATTTTTTCTTTCCGGAAAAGAATTTATTGTCTTTCCACAGCGCAAAGGCACAGTCCCGGTTATCACAAAAGAAGCCTTTTTTGCCCTCATATACGGTTCCGCCGCAGCGGGGGCAGGTGCCGACAGCCTCACGCCCGTTTCTTTTTGCATCCGGGAACAGGCCGGCAAAGCGTTCCTCCGGGACGGTATGTTCTTTTACCAGCGTCCGGCTCATATCCGCAATCTGCCCCATAAAGGATTCTGCAGCCAGCTCGCCGCGTTCCACCTGCTTTAGCATGGATTCCCATTCTGCGGTGAGCGTAGGCGATTTGATATTGTCCGGCAGGACCAGGATCAGGTTCGTACCTTTTTCCGTTGGAATAAGCTGCTTTTTCTTCCGCTGCACAAATCCGGCAGAGACCAGTTTTTCCAGTGTAGCCGCACGGGTGGCCGGGGTGCCTAATCCCTTGCGCTCGGCGTCCTCCGGCATGTCCCCGGCACCGGCTGTCTCCATAGCTGCCAAAAGGGAATCCTCCGTATAGTGCTTCGGCGGGGAGGTTTTACCATCCCGGACGCTGGCAGAGACCGTTTCAAAAACCTGCCCCTCCTGCAGCACGGGGAGGGAGGCATCCTTGTTCCCGTCATCCTCCGGGCTGGATTGTTTCAATCCCATGCGGTAGAGGCGTTCCACTTCCTTCCATCCGGCCTGTAATTCTGTCTTTCCTTTTGCCGTGAAGGAATGGCCCCAGCAGTCCAGAACCGCCGTCACCGCCTCGAACCGGTGCGCCTGTGCCGTGGCAGAGAGCAGCCTTGCAGCGATCAGCGTCAGTACATCCCGCTCCCCGGAAGGCAGCTCCGATAAATCCGTCCGGGCAATCTCCACCGTGGGAATGATCGCATGGTGGTCGGTGACTTTGCTGCCATCCGTTACGCGGTCAATATCCGGTTCCTCGGCACAGCCTTTTCCAAATGGCATATGATCCCGCAGCCAGAGAACCAGGGAAGCGGCGGTTGCCTGCATATTCTCGGTCAAATACTGGCTGTCCGTCCGGGGATAGGTCGCCAGCTTTTTCTCATAGAGGGACTGCACATAGTCAAGGGTCTGCTGAGCCGTATAGCCATAGATACGGTTACATTCCCGCTGCAAAGTCGTCAGGTCATACAGGCGGGGCGGCTGCACCGTCTTGACCTGCTTTTCCACGGACAGCACCGAAGCAGTCTGCCCGTCACAATTCCTGCGGATTTTTTCAGCTTCATTTTTCCCCGACAGCTTTTCCCCAGAGGCAGTAAAGCCGCCGCAGGTGATCTCCGGCACATAGAAAGGCTTGCTCGTAAATGCCTGAATATCCGCCTCCCGCTGTACCAGAAGGGCCAGCGTGGGTGACATGACGCGCCCCACATTCAGCGTGACGCCATACAGGACAGAGAAAAGCCGGGTGGCGTTAATACCGATCAGCCAGTCGGCTCCAGCCCGGCAGACCGCCGCGTCATAGAGCTTATCGTAGTCGCTGCCAGGGCGCAGGTGTTCAAACCCGTCACGGATCGCCGCATCCTCCATACTGGAAATCCAGAGGCGTTCCATCGGTTTCTTACATCCGGCGTGTTCATAGACCAGACGGAAGATCAGTTCACCCTCACGCCCGGCATCGGTAGCGCATACCACCGATTCCACCCGTTTGTCTTTCATCAGCCGACAAAGAAGGTCAAGCTGCTTTTTCTTATCCTTTGGCACCTCGTATTTCCATTCTTCCGGCAGGATCGGCAGATCACCATAACGCCATTTGGCATACTGTTCCCCATAAGCCTCCGGCTGCGCCAGCTCCAGAAGGTGCCCCACGCACCAGCTCACCAGATAGCCGCCGCCCTCCAGGTAGCCGTCTTTTTTCTCATTCGCACCCAGAACCGCCGCCAGCGACATGGCGACAGAGGGCTTTTCCGCAATTACTAATTTCATTCCTGTAACCTCCATTTCTTATAGCTCCGGTTTATTTCGGCCTATTTGCTTTGTTTTGGGTTTCATCGTGTCTTTTTCCTGTATCTGCTGTCGGTGGCTGGAAAGCTGCTCCACCACGCCTTTTTTCTGGCTGTCAGCACACCCGCCAAGGGCTGCGGTGGTTTCCTTTACCAGATTTGCCCGCTGGATGTTTCGGTCAAAGCAGGTAAGATAGGCATGGTAATCGCCTTGTCCGGGGGAGCAGCGCAGACAGTAGCGGTAATTCTCTGTCTCCACTACATATCCATAATTCTGCCGCCAGCCGCCTTCGATTGCCCCGCCGTGGCTGTAGCAGAAGCGGCTCATGGAATTTAAGTCCTTCAAAACACTGTCTCTAAGCTGATCGACCACTTGGCCTAATTCTTTTTTAAAAGCGGCGCTGTTCAGACTTTCTTCCCCGCGCGGGTGCCAGGTATGCCAAAATTCCTTACCGCCTGCTCCAAAGTCAATGCGGACATGACCGATGACGCCCATCTGTTTATCTTGATCTGGCGTCTGTGCATAAAAAATGCCTGCCTCATCATTGGAAGCAGGACGTATCTCAAAGCGGGGACAGTATTGAAGTTTGTATTCCGCACAGAATTCTTTCAAGCTGATTTCGTCGCCCAGGAAATTAAATCCATCCCGCAGACGCTTATAACCGCTCTTTGGAATCTTGACCGGTTCAGGAGTCAGGACAGTACCCGCATGGTTGACACCTACATACAACTCCAATGTTACCGGCCTGCCGGGATCATTGTCCGAACCCCGCAGGTTATAGCAGTAAAAGCCCAGCGGCACTGTACTCACATCCATCCGCGAATTTGTAAACAGAGCCGGTTTTCCAAACAGCTCCACATGTTCAAATTGTTCCTTCATTGCATCCATGCTCATTTACACGATTCCTCCTTTGCATTTGTTCAAATTCTTCGTCCGCTCGCTTTCCAGCCTGCAAAATACACATCAGTACAACGCCGGCAGACATACCGCAAGTAAAGGTCAGAAAGTGTGCTATAAGATTCCACATAAAAATCGCCTCCTTTTTGAATTTAGCTTATATAGCAAAGATAAAATCTGACACGGCAATACCGCCCTAGCGGTTGCCATTTCTTTCCCAAGAAAAAGAGCCGATAACCGCATTTTAATTTGCGTGTTATTGGCTCTGCGTCTTGCTCTGTATAGTTTTATATTTACTTTAACTTTCCATCTCCAGCCATTAAATCTGTCATTTCTTCAATTTTTTCAAGCGGGAATGGTGGAAGTGCTACGGGTTTCATGGCGATTGACATTAGTTTCATAGGATTGTCATCGGCTGCTATTCGGTTAGATGAAAGTTGTCCACATCTACGGCAACGGTGGATAATTGCCCATTCACCATTTTTACGTACCCATACCGCTATCGGCTCCATAATACCACCGCAATCGGACTCGCGGTCGCCAGGTTCTATATCCACATGGAGACTGTGCAAACAGTTTGGACAATGATTGCGGTGATCACTTCCGGCACCTGCTGGCACAACAAGCCTGCCACAAACTTTGCAGGTAAAACTGTCATTACAAGCATGAGTACGATAGTACCCTTTTTCATATTGTTTCCGTTTGTTTTCTCTATTCATGAAAATTGATCCTCCTAAAAGTCTTGGTAATTGCCCTTTTGGGAGGTTTGGTAGAGATTGATTTTACGCAAACCTCCCGGTTAGCAAACAATCTCCGATAATAAATATTTCTTATACATAAAAATCCTCCTGTTTTTATAAGCACAACTTTCGTTGGACTTTGTAAATTATTATATTTTCGGAAAACCAGATGTTTCCTCAATAACGACTATCTTTAAGTTTTCCGCTGAAATAATTCGTTCTTGTTTACACTTTGGACAGAACAAAGGGTAGTTTCTTAAAAATGTATCTTCTCTCTATTTCAAGAGTGTCTTGTTTTTGCAAACAGGGCACAAAACCCATTCAAATTCCATATGCTCACATTCCTATTTTACATTATCTGTTAATTCAACAATTAGCCTTTTTCAGCATAGCTGTCCGTTATTGCATATTTTTCTATGAAACGATCCATATGCGCTGTAAAGAGATTTTCAATTTCTTCTCTTTCTTCCTTATCATGTGCCGCATCTGAAATAGTTAATAACAGATAAAAGGGAGCATAAAATTCAACCGCCATTTGCTTTGGCTCACCTTTGCACCAAACTCCTTGTTCCATCATTTCACGAAATAAATCCTCGATAAAACTGACAGGGCCATTTCCCAAAACTTTTTGATAAAGGCTTGTCATTTCGGAATTTCTGTACTGTTCCAATGTCAACATTTTGCGAAAATTGCAAGCAATTTCATCCTCTGTCCAATAATGAAATTGAGACTCCATATATGCCTTAACGCTTTGTATTGAAGTATTCCTAAAAAGTTCTGTGGTTCCATCAAATTCTTTTTCTGGAATGCCTGCTTTTTTAGATCGTTCAATGTCTAATTGGCATATATGTTCAAAAATCTTATCGAAAATATCGCGCTTATTTTTATAGTGTCTATATAGTGCGCCTTTTGTCATGCCCAATTCTCCCGCAATCTTACTCACAGAAACTGCTTCATAGCCATCTTGGGCGAACAGTCTAAGAGCGGTTACTAAAATATTTTCTTTTGTATTAGCCATTTTCACACCTCCTGCAAATAAACGCTCGTTTACATATCTGCATTATAGTAAACGAGCGTTTATTTGTCAAGTGTGTTTGAACGATTTATTTGTAAAATAACTTTTATTGGATTAAAAAACGCAAAGGCTTCCAATACCTTTGCGTTTTATTACAGAGAAAAAGCACCACTGAAAATATGTGGCGCAGTTTCAAAGATATTTAATTGTGGGAAGGGAAGATTAGATGATCTATAAGCATTGATTCATGTGTAAAAATCATAGCATATTCAAATTATCCCTTTTTCTTATGAAGTTTTAAATCGATATTTTTCGCTGCCGCTGCATCCTGCAGTAATCCAGCAACAAATGCGCTTTTTTCTTTGAGCGTCATTGTTTCCATATCAGGTTTACGATCAATTTCTCTAAGTACCGTTTGCAGCTCTTGCAGTTCCAGCAGGTTGACGGCTACACAAAAGAGTGTCTTTTTGCGGCCATCATTATAATTGGATAATAAAACCTCCAGAATGTTGGCCTTCTCCGCCTGCTCTGCATTATAAGCGTCTATTCCAAGGCATTTGGCCTTTTCCATATCGGATTTTCGATTTCGATGTGTTATAAAGGAATCAAAATCGTCAATATGATCATATTTTTCGCAAGGGTATTCGCTGCATTGGAAACAGTATTGGGCACCGCCATGCTCTATACTGCACCTTGCAATTTTACACGACTGATTTCCTTCACCGCCACCACAGCCAGGGCAGTTTTTATTCAAAAACATGGGGCAAAGCCCGCAATTCAACCCACAAAGGGAAAATAATTGATTTTTCCGGTTAAATCCTTTCATGGAACCTCCTTAAACAGCCTACCTGTAAACGGTTAGGATAAGCTATAATAATACTTGACCTAACACAGTAGGAAATTTGAAAATTTAAAACTCATATCTTGTACCATGCGAGAGCAACAGGCCATCTGTTAATTCCACACGCAGAATGATAGTGTTTTCATCGTTAAAATCAGTATGGCCGTTATCGATCCATTCTGCAAAGACCTTTTTCAGCTTTCCAGCAATCACACAATTCTCTTTTTTTCTGAAAAAACCCAGGCTAACACCTTTTCCGTGCGCTGTAAACCATTCGCCGGCGATTGCAACAACAGGGTAATCTTTTATGTGTTTCATTTTATTTGAGAGGGCATGGGTAATGATATAAAATGCACCATCTTCGTAATAGGCATTTACATATCGCACATAAGGCGTTCCATTTTCTATTGTTGCCAATGCTATAATTGCGTCTTTTCCAAAGCGTTCAATCATGATCTGTTCGGCTTCTCGACTAAATTTCCTCATTAAATCCTTCCCCCTCATTCAAACTTTTTGCCTTCTCTTGCGCTGAATTACCCAATTTTTCATAGACATAGTTTCCTGCTTTCCAATTATTCAAGTTATGGATTCTTGCTCCACGATCACCATGCTCCGGGTCATCAAACAGTTCTTTTAGCTTTTGGCAGGGCATATCTGAACATTCTCCGCAATGCTCAAGACCTTTTTCTATACAGCATTTTGCTTTATCGCACTCGCCCCAAAACATAATTCCTTTATTGGCTTTACATCCCTTACAGCCGATTTTATCTTTCCATTCACACGATCCGCAATATGTACCGCAAAAGGCTATCATATTTTTATCTATCATCAAAACATCCCTCTTTCTTATACCTAAAATTGCTGCTGATAGTCAAAAAGTTTCGCCTTGAAGCAATTCGGGGTTCCCGTCGGTTTCGCAGTAAGTCTAAACATAACACAGCCATCAGGGCACACAATAGTCTTGGTGTACTTTCCGTCCCCGCCGATATTTTCTAAATCGCCGCCACTCCGGACGGCCTCCATAATGGGGAACATAACCATCATACATTTGGAGCAAATGCCCTGTCCATCTTGATTTACTGGACAACCATAAGTACAAGTGTACTTGTCACCAATTTCTTCACCGTTGCGGCAATACCGTTCTGTATGATCTCCACGCAGAAAGCCTATAACCTCAATTTCCCATTCATATTCTTCGTCGTACCATTTTTTCATGTTGCACCTCAATTTTTATACATATTAAATACTCTTTTTACCATTGCTATTATTGGCAGTATTGATAGTAAGGAATACAAATTAGGCAATCTGATGAATAGCTTGTTGGATAAAATTTCTGATAATATCCCACCTAATACTCCTAATATGACAGCTATAATAATATTAAAAGCAATAACAAGCAAGAATTCCTTTTTACTGGATTTGCTTTTGTAGTTAAATATATTCTTCCAATAAGCTATAAAAATCTTCATATGTTCATTTTCCTCCAAGTTGCGATTTGCTCGATGCCTAATCCACATATCACATTTTTCGGCTCTGTTTAAAGTCCCGACAGACTGGAATTGTTATTTCCGATTCGGTTTTCTTTTGATAGCCAACAATTTCATATAATCATCAAAATCAGCCGTATTGGTCGGTTCAAACATGACCCATTTTCCGTCACGATAGGTTTTTGCCTCATCATATTGCCTGCAAACGGCGTCAGAAAGAGTACCCCGTATTGCTTCAAATTTAGCTCTCTCATCTTTCCCAAAAATAATCATGAAACCAACACAACTACTTTTTGCGTATAAGCTACAAAGGGGTTTTCCCCCTCTGCGATATTTATACTCGTAAGTCCAATTCTTACCACCAGTATTCCATAACCGTTCCATATCGTATTTTTCATCAATAGCCAAACATAACGCTTGCCAAACTTCATATAAGGATTGTCCAAGTAATTCAGTCATAATTGATTGAGATGGTATATTTTCGAGCATAATATCTCCTCCGCAAATTCTGATTTGTTCAATTCTATAAACTGGGATTTATCCTATTGCCTTTTTCATCCAGACATCTAAAAAGGCAAGTTGTTCGTCTGTATGAAACCAATGCTCCCCATTTTCCATTACAGTAAGGTGTGCATTGTGGCTACTGATAAATTCATTTACTGTTTGACGGGATACGAGATTATCATTTCCTGCATATAGGATTTCTGTTGGAACATTCCATGTTATAGGATTTTCCCGAACAAAGCATAAATATTTCCATGATAATGTTTCTCCAAAGTTTGTAGGAATTTCCCCTTTTTCGCACAAATCCTTTTCCGATACATTTGCCCAACTCATCATGTCCAGTATAAGACGTTCCATGTCAAGTACAGGCGATATAAATAAAGCCTTTTCAATATCGCAATTCTGTAATGTATGCATTGAAAAATAAGCTCCTATACTGTTTGCAATCAAATAAATAGAATCGTATCTTTCATGCACTTTGTCATAGACCGATTGGATTTGGCTTTCTACAATCCACGGGATATAATCATTGTAGTCTATCCCAATAATATCAAAATCCAAGCAATTTTTCTTGTACTGTTCCGCTTCTAAATAGCTTCCGCCTTTTCCATGAATATATAGAATTATTTTTTTCAAAATATCACCTCTACGAATTCCAGTTTTTTTATTTGTCCACAAGGTATTAGCTGTTCAAAAGCATTGCTATATTCTCATCAATGTCCAAAAAGGAAACACACGGCTCACAGCAGATTTAGCAGTTCTGTATGAATATATCCGTTTGTTCCTACAACGCTGCCGCCTTTTCTCGGATCAAGCGGTTTTCCCGCAAAATCAGTTACTTGACCGCCTGCCTCCTGAATCAACAGCATACCGGCAGCATAATCCCAGGGATTCAGATATATCTCGAAATAGCCACCTTGTCTGCCGCAGGCGGTATATGCCAGTTCCAGAGCGGCAGACCCAATCCTGCGGACATCCTGGCACTGGCCGAACACTCTGCGGAACCGGGCAAAGTTTTCATCCGCCAGTTCCCTTTTTGCTGTTCCCAGCCCGATCATCGTGTCGGATAGTTTTTCTGCGTTTGATACATGTATGGGCTGTCCATTTAGGAAGCTCCCCTTGCCTTTAATCGCTGAAAACACTTCTTCACGGAAGGGATCATACACGATCCCCATAACAATTTCCCCCTGGCGGCAAAGGGCTAAAGATACAACACTGTGCTGATAATCGTGCATAAGGTTTGTAGTCCCGTCAACTGGGTCTAAAATCCAAAAGCTCTCCGCTTTCATTTCCTGCAAACCGGTTTCTTCTCCAAGAAACTGAATATCCGGTGCAAGGGCAAACAGCTCCTTTTTTAAGAAATTTTGCACAGCAATATCTACCTGCGTTACATAGTCCGCAAGACCTTTCTCTTTCACATGAGAAGCCATTTCACGGTTTTTTATTAGCCCCTGCGTTTTTGTTACTAAACTGATAATTTTCTGAATATCCATATACATTTCCTCCATTGGCGCAGTCATCTAACTACAAAACACTGCTACGAAAATGAGGTTTGAAGGAACTCGGCAAATGGGAATTTATCGAACTTAACTATTCTGTCGCTATGAAGCCGACTTACGCACAGTAACCTCTGCACAGACCAACCTAGCTATATGCTCCGCTGTTTCGTTTGTCAGTAGGAAGAACATTCCGTCATTACGGCATTTTTTATGTGTATCGCCATTTAATGTATAAACAAAACCTTTAACACAGGTATCGCTACAAGCAGTAGGGTCAATAAGTCTCTTACAGTCACGAGAAGTAGTCATTTTCTTTTGCATTTCAGCAGGCAGAGAAGCGATTATATCCTCATACTTGCCAGCATTGTCTCCGTAAATACGTGCCAAAACCCCCGACTTCCGAAACACCCAATTCATTACAGTTTTCTTCTCTAGTTGGTATGAAGCAGCATAACCGCTCTTTGCTTCCTTGATTACAAGGTCACAGCCTTGTTCAATAAGTTTGTTATTAAGTTTCTCGACAAATGCTTGATATTCTGGTGCAACTGCCGATAGAAACTCTTTGAACGAACCCTTTTCTTTTGCCATTACCTTTTCCCTCCACAAAATTCTAATTTGCTTATTTGTCCATCATGTATTAGCTGTTTAGAAGTTTTGTCAAATCCTCAATAGAAGCGTCCATTTTCACAGAGACTTCTTCCATTGTCATGCCGGAAGCAAGAAAACGCTTTATCACCATTTTCATATCCTCGCCAACCTCTATGATATGCCCGTCCAAATCGTAAAACCGAATCACCCGCTGACCCCAGCTATGCTCGATCACTTCTCCCAGATATTCAATATCCGGGTATTCTTTCAACTTGTTCAGAAAACCGTCAAAGTCCTGTTCCTCAAAAACGATTTCCGCATTATTGGATTTTTTTAATACCTTTTCTTTTGGCAGATCTACAAGCCAGTCAAAATCCTGCTGCAATGCCAGGCCGCAGGTAAAAGCAATGTTTCTGCCATAATCCTGGAACACCTCTAATCCAAACAAATCCTCATAAAATTTTCTCGCGGCGTTAATGTCGGCCACCGCTATAAGCATACATACGTGTTTCATGCAAATACTCCTTTCAAACTGTGGTTTCCCATTTTCATATAAGTTGATTGATTATTTATTCAAATCCAACCGAATTGACACTGGTCTTCACGGTTGAACATTTATTATACCATAGAGCAGCCTGTACCTCCACTTTTTCATGTCCGGTTTTGTCCAAGATTTGTCCTGTTTTTGTCCAAGTTTAACCCTACGGGTATTTCCCGCAGTTCTTTCCGAAATTGGTGCGCATAACGGATGGTCTTAACTGTACCGCCTTTTTCCCGTCCGTCATATACCGCGATTACACGGTCTGCATGTTCCACCATGTAGCGGTTGCGTTTGGAATAGACGTTGGGCCTGTATTCTTCCTGAATTATGATAACCTCTGCACAGGCATCCAGCAGGGCGTTTGTGTGTTCCCTCTGGCACAGGCTGTCCTTCCGTTTCCGGTATGGAAGTACCGCGATCAGCTTCAAATCTGGATTTTTATTCTGCAGCTCCAGAATAGTCTCCGCAAAGTATTGATCCACGCCATCCGCAAAGCCGGAGAGAAAGATAGTGAAACCATCGTTCACTGCTTTTTCAATTTCTCGGCGAAGAGCCTCTTTTACATGGGCTGTTTCCTCAGCAGGTATATCTCTGTGTCCTGTGACACAGCAAGTCTTTCCTTCCATCAGGTTCCTCCGAATAATAGATTTGTTTTTGTATCTCCTATTATTATAATAGATTTATTTTTTCAAGTCAACGCAAACACCCTTTTTTAATTTGTGAATAATGCATCTGTGTGAGGTACAATCTATTATAGAATGGGAGGTGAGGGTGATGTATGAAGAATTCGTCCCGGAACGGCTGGCAAAGCTGAGATTACAAAAGGGTGTATCTGCACGCGACATGTCATTGTCGTTGGGGCAAGCGAACAACTACATCAATAACATCGAAAACAAAAAATCACTTCCTGCCATGCAGTCCTTCTTTTATATCTGCGAATATCTCGGCGTAACGCCGAAGGAATTCTTTGACGAAGAAAACCTTTATCCAGAAACCTTGCAGGAATTTATTGCAGAGGCAAAGAAACTGGATTCCAAATCAATGACATATATCCTCGGCATTATGAAAGAATTGAACAGCAAGAAGTAAAGCGGTCACGGAAAATGACCGCTTTCTTCTTATTATTTCCCATACTGTCCTAAATTAAGTCTGGAAACGCTCTATATTTATCCTGATTTATACCCCGGTACTCCCAAAGCCTCCGGTTCCGCGCTTCGCGCCCAAATCTGTTACAAAATCTGCAATCACAACAGGAGTAATTACAAGCTGGCCTATCCGCGTTCCTTTGGAAAGTTCCTGCGGTTTGTTGCTTACATTACTGATAATGGCATGGATTTCCCCACGGTAGCCGGAATCCACAGGAGGCAGCTCACAGACCAGCCCCTTTATTGCCATGCTGGTGCGGGGAAATACGAAGCCAGCGTACCCGTCCGGCACTTCAATCCCGAACCCAAGTGGAACCTTTGCGATTTCTCCCGGCTGCAAGGTGCAGTCATAGGGCATATACACATCCGCACCGGCGTCATTCCCGTGTGGACGGAAAGGGCGGCGGCTCTCCGGCACTCCAAAGTCAATCAACTTGATTTTCATGCACCGCCTCCTTCCAAAAGTACCGGATAGTCGTTTCTCAAAATGTCCTCCGGTGTCATAGTTGCCGCCAGTTTCTGCCCACAGGTCATTTTTCCCTCCAGACATTTGTCCATCTGGCAGAACGGTCCGGTCTGGGAAGGGGAGAACAAAGCCGGGCTGAGTGCGTAAAGTTCCTCCCAGATTTTCAAGAGTACGATCCGGGTTTCGTCCGTATTGCGCCGGCATACCCGCTGGCCGATGATGTGTTTCCACTGATAGGGCGTGGCGCTGATAATCAGCACATTCCGAAGGCCCTGGGGTGTGGCATAGCCCGCCGCGTCATGGCCGATTCCTGCGCTGCACAGCTTTTCGTAACAGTCCATGCCCTCGTGACAGCTTTTTAAGTACAGTTCCCGGACTGCGGCCGGGGCGGTTAAAATCTCATAGGGTACCGCAAAATCCGCCTGTCTAGTATAATTGCTGTATTGCAAAGACGCACTCATAAACTTTACTTCGTTCTGGTGCCTGGTGATCTGTGCCAGAAAACGCCTGCTTGCCCCCACAACGGCCACAGTGATCACCGCAAATTTTTGGACCGTGGGGTGAGGGAGGCTGCTGATGGCCGCCACGGTATTCTCGCTGAATGACTTTCCATAGAGTGCCAGCAGATCATCCATCGTGGCGATCTTATGCCCCCGCTGGGTCAGACGCGCTGCAAAGACCATGTTTTTCTCAGCTTCTGCAACCGCCTGGCAGTTCAATATTTTTACTTCAATTCGGTTGATTGGTATGTCCCTCCTTTACAATGGCTTTCAGTAAAAACAGATAGTTTAAGCTGTCTGTAATCTTTTCGTTCCATGTGCCTATGTCATAGCTCGCACTATCGTCAAAGCACATGTCATACAGGGAAACGATATGCTTCGCCAGCATCCCGGCAAGTGCACGTTCCGGCGTGGTGTGCTGCAAAGCTGCCGCCGCCTTAAAAGCTCCCAGCCGGTCCCTATCGTCTCCGGTGTATTCTTTGGTTTTCCGTTGCAGCGTGTCGGCACAAAGCCGCACCTGCTCGTCAAAAACAGCATTGACTTCCTTTTGCGTAATGTGACATTCCTCCTTTTTGAAAACAGAAAGCCGGCTACCCTAAAGCATCTTAGAATAGCCGGCAAATAAATGGTTATGTAGTTGTTACAAGGTATTGATCTCTTTTTCCAGTTCCCGGACCGCCGCTATGACAGTATCGAATGTAGGTACATCACCATACAGCATATCCTTCATGGAATCATAGTCCGCCTCTAACGCTGCGAACCGGTATTCCGGCGGGATCAGCTTTAAGGTGCCTGGCACAGCCTCCGGGTACTTCGCCCATGCCCTGGGATAGAATTTCATTTTGAAATCCACAACCTTTTTAAGCAGGTCGAACTGGGAGAAAGCGGCTTCTTTTACCGGGGTCATTGCCATGCGGTACAAATCGTAATAATGCCTGGAATACCGCTGCGGCATTTCCAGATGTTCCGGCCTGTTGGCCTCATGGTGCAGGATCGTAGCTTTTTCCCAGAAAGTCCGCTCCGGGGCAACCGTCAGAATATTCGTTCCTTTCTGCTCAAACACATCAGGGTAATACTCCGCGGCATACGGCGTAATCTCCGCAGACTTTGCCGGCGTCCATGCGGCCAGCGCGCCGATTTCCAGCCGGATCACCTGCAAGGTTCCCACATTGGTAAACAATTTTGGGTAGGCAAAAATAACTGTCTGCTTTTCTTCCTCGTCCATGTGAATGTCAGCTTCACGGCCAAGCTCCTGAGATAATTCTTCTTTGATTACGGGGCAGAAGGTTTCTGCCAGAAAGACCTCCGCCCGTGCATTGGCCTCTTTATTGAAAGCGTCCTGCTTCGTGTTGGAACGTTTCTTCCAGGGCTCGTCTCTGCCATATCCTAAAACCCGCCAGTCCAGAATCAGGTCAATATCTTCAGAAAACCGGCTGATCAGGCGAAAGGCTTTCGACAAGCTGGTGCCGCCCTTAAAGGTAATCGAATCTTTCCAGGGGGAACGTTGAAACAGATAATCCAGCGTAAAGCATACCCAAAAATCTTTTTCCACAATGGCATCGTTGAGCCCCATCTTATCTGCTGTGTTACGGAACAACCCCCGCTTATCATTGTCTGAAAATCTTGCAACGTTTTTCATCTCTATTGTACCTCCCCGGCAATCTGCCGTATCGCATTGTAAACCCAATCCGTAGATTCTGCCGCCTCTCTTAGCATAGCGGCTTTATCGTCCTCGTTCAACCGGGAGCTAAGCGTCTGGATCGTTTTGGAAGTGACATTTGTTTTCCCCAAAGTTTTCAATGCCTGAATCACCAGAACCGTCATATAAGAAAGACCCGTGATCTCCTTATTGGTCCTGTGCTTAAATTCCAGCTTTGTAGAATTCCACTCATAGGTCTTATATGGACCGTCGCTGATATAGGACCATACCGCTGTTACCTGCGTGGAAAGCCCTAACAGGTTCAGCGCCGTATTCCCACAGGGGGCAATCGTCCAGTGGTAGTTCCGGGCCAGCGCCTTTGCCACCGCCTCCGGGTCCGCCGCTACATATTCTTTCAGCATTTCGCTGTATTCCGGCTTTTCATAAACACCTTTCAAAATCCGCCGGAGCGTACCTGCCTGTGTAAGCCGGTTCAGGTTCCGTCTTATGGTTTCCGTATCAGCAATATCAGCAAAATCAGAATTGACAAAAACGGTTCCTTCTGCCGCTGTGCCAATCCGCTCCTGAATCTGCCTGGAATATCCATTTGCCACTTTGCTCACCTCCTTTTGTCCCGAATATTATATATTATTCGGGACAAATTTTCAATAGGCTCTGAGAGTTTTGTTTATAGTATTCCCATGCAGATCAGGATTTATACAGCAATCTCAAAAAAGAAGAGAACCGCTGCCGGGAAGGGGCAGAGCATATACTACTTTTTTGTCCCGAATTTTATGTATTATTCGGGACATTTTAAGCGCTCGGCAGGTAAATCCAGTCGTGCATCAGGCACACGCTGGGCTCGTCCTCCCTGGGAACCAGGCGGTAGGTACATTCCCCGTACACAGTCCGCTTATCCTCGATCTCCATGCCATACGCCTTATAGAAGCGGTATTCCAGGTTGGAAATGATACAGCGGAGCGTCTGCAGCGCCTCCCGCTGTGAGGTCACGATCAAATCCCGGTCAATGCTGCGCTTTAAGAACAGCAGGGATTTATAAAGCTGTACCTCTGTCCGGTAAGGGCGGCAGTCCATATGTTCCAGCCAGCCGCTAAAAGCCACCGGCCCGCTCTGGATCACATCACGTTCCGGGTGGTAATACTCGTAGCAGTCCAGGTTTGCCGTGTTCAGAAGGTAGAGCATTTCCCGGACCTCATTTTCCGGCATGTCATAGAATCGCAAAAGGGAGCGGTACAGATGGACGTAGCCGGGTATCGAAACAATGGCATTCACCATAAAAAAATCCTCCTAAATAGCAGGTGCGGGAGCAGACAGCCCCCGCACCGGTTTCCAATATTCTTGTTAATTGTTTACAGCCGCCAGCTTTCCCATGACGATGAAGCGGCTTGCGCCTCCGGGCGTACAGGTGGAAAGGGTCAGCACTTTATCACTGGAAGTCACCGTAACATTGGTTTCAATGACAGACCGGCCCACCATTTCAGAAAGCCATGTGGTGTAGGCCCCGTCATCCTTGAAGCTAAGCCTCCAGGGAGAAGTGTCGCTGCCGGACTCGCTGGGTTTTGCCACAAACGCCGTGAAAATTTCCACGATATAGCCGCCGTCAGGGGTGACAAGATACATCTGCGGGTGTCCGTCATAATAGCTCTGTTCGTCATACTCATTCAGAGTGGCGAACATGGAGCCGTCCCGCATGTTGTGTCCGTAGATAATGGTATTGCGGTCTGAAAAATCCTCCTGATTTTCATAGTCTGCAAACAGGCAGCCCGTCTTGTTATAAGTACCGTCATATAGGTGGTGCAGGTAATATTTGTTGTCGTCTGTCTGTGTCACAGGATAATTGATGGCCGTATCAGGGAGAGTGAGCCAGCCGATAATGTCCGGTCCAGTTTCCCGGAGCGCATCAAAATCCACTGTGGGGAGGACCACAGTAGGGTCCTCCCCGGCAGGTTCCGTTTCCCCATTATCGTCCTCCGGCGCTTTGGTCTGCTCCGGCAGCTCTACATGGGAAGCAATATCCTCATAGGCTCCAGCGCTCTCTGAATACTGGTTAAGGTCGCGGATCATCAGGAACCCGCTGCCAAGCGCCAGCAACGCGCAGAGAGAAACCACCGCAATACCAACAGCTTTTCTCTTTGGGGTATTTCTGCTGTACTTGCCCTTTTTGAAATAGACTGCGGCAAACAGCCCGCCGCCAATTACAGCCAGCGCCAGAAGCCCGCCATACAGGAAAATGAAATTGTCATCCCCGGTCTGCGGTACCGCTTTATCAGGATTAGACGGTGTGGACGGATTGGAAGGATTGGACGGTGTTTTCGGATTATCCGGGTTGTCCGGCGTTTTCGGTTTCTCCGGCTTTTCATTAAAGAACTGGACCGTTGCGGTTTCGTCCGCCTTGATCTCCACAGTGGCAGCGTCAGGAATGATATAGTCCTTGCTTGCCCGATTGGAGATTTCCGTTACGGTATAAATGCCGACGCGCAGCCCCTTGACCTCGATCACGCCGGATTTTGGGCTGGTAAAGGTCTCGCAGTAGGAACCGTCTGCACTTTTCACCTCAAAAGCAAATCCATCCTTGCGCCCGTCGCTGGAATCCTTTGTAATCTTCAGGTTTCCGCGGTACGCCTCATTGGTAAAGCCCCGTCCAGCATCACCATTTTCCACAACCGCTACCTGGCCGTCCTCGGTGATGGCAAAGTAGTAGGCGTTCTCGTCAAGCTGGTAGCCTTCCGGCGCCTTGCTTTCCTTCACAAAGTAGCCCTTTGCCAGAAGGCCCTCCGCGGTGTGGTAGCCCGCATCCGATTCTTTCAGTGTGCCAATCTTCGTATCTTCGGAATCAAATTCCTTATTGCCGTTGGCGTCCTCATACAAATCGAATACCGCACCGGAGAGGAAACGCAGGAAGGTGTTATTATCTTTGTCCTCCTTCTCCACAGAAGAAGGCTCGTCTACTGCCTCGGTTTTCATCACCTGCACGCTGCCGCGGATCAGGGTATTTTCCACTTTGATTTCAATGCGCTGGTCGTCCACACCGATATAGATATGGTGCTGTTCGGGGCTTACCGTATAAAGCGCCGGAGAAGAAATTTCCTTTACGATCCAGTGGCCGTAAGGGATATTCTCAAAAGAAAAGCTGCCATCCTCGACAGTGGTAACGGTAAGCAGCGCGTTTTCCTCGGTAAATTCTTCCGTGTCCGGCCTGAATAATCCCATCAGTGCCCCGGACAGCTTCACATCTTCGCCGCCCTCCGGGTTTTCACCGACTTTCACGCCGTCCACACGCCCGCGCAGTAGGTCATTGGAAACCGCCTCGCCCTCATTTACAAGAATCTGGACCAGCGCCACCTCCTGGCCGGCATACTCAAAGACAACCGGATATTCGGTATCAGAGAGGATATAGGCGCTGTTTGTGGTGCGTTCCTTCACATAGTAGCTGCCAAAAGGCAGGTCGGAGGCAAAGGAAGCGTCATAGCTGCCTGCCTCATTCGGGTCAACGGAAACCACTTCCAGGAGCCCGCCCGCCGGGATCACGCTGCCGTCAAGAGCCGTCAGGTCTGCGGAGGCATACAGGCCGAAAGAAATATCTTTGTATTCCTCATTCATGCCAAGCCCAAAAAGATCGTCCGTTTCCAGTGCTTTAGAAAGGCTCACAGCCACCTTCTGGCGCTCGTCATAAAGGCCAATCGCGGTCTGTGTCACTTCCACAGTTTCACCCGCATAAGTAAGCTCGGCATATTCCGGCTGGGTATTTAAGACCATCCCCTTCGGCGCCTGGCGTTCTTCCAGACGGTAGTGGCCCAGATAGAGAAGCCCGCTCTGGGCGGTTCCATCCTCCCCGGTGGTAAGGGTTTCCACAACGGTATCTTTTGCCGCCCTGAGTGTACCGTCACCGGTATAAATATCTTCATCCGCGATCACGTCATAGACCGCGCCGGGAAGCCCGGCCACTTCATATACTGGCTGATACAGCCCATCGTTCTCCTGGACGGAAGCGAATACCTCGCCGGTTTTGGTGATGGTAAGCTGCCCCTTCTGCGGCATATTGTACTGTGTAACCGTAACAACGGCTTCGCTGCCGTCAATGGTAAACGGCACCGGCTCATTGGAAAGCACATAACCGTAGGGCGCCGCCACCTCATAAAGTTCAAAATCCCCAGTGTGCAGAGGCTCCGGCAGCATCAGCCAGCCTTCATCCGAAACATAGAAAATATCAAGGGTTTCCGGGTTCGGATAATAAATATTCTGGGTGACAAAGTCCCCGGTAGAGAGGTCCTTGATCTGGAAACCGGTGCCCGTCATAGGGATAATATTGCCGGTCTCCGCGTCGCATTTCTCCACACGCAGCCTTGCGGTAATGGTGCGGTTATTCAGGATATAGCTGTAAGACTGTCCGTTGGAAGAAATAAAGACCGTAAAGTCCGGGATAAACGCTTTCCCTTCCTCGCCGGAAACCTGGTGGACTGTATAATGGCCGTAAGGGAGCATTTTGGAAGAAGCAAAGCCGTCACCATCGGTGGTGAGCAGATCACGCTCACTTTCCTTTGCAGCATCATAGCTGCCTGCCGCCTTCAGGTAAACCTCAAAGACCGCACCGGCCTCCGGGCGCTCAATGACACCCTCATTGGGTTCGTCCGTATTTTCATCCCCGGACACATCCGGGTCCAGGTCATCCGTATGCTTTACAAGCTGGATATTTCCGTAAATAACTGTTTCTGTCACCTGGTTCTCCGTGGTGTTAAGTTCCACTTCATACAGGGTCGGGGAAGCGCCCACCTCATAGACTGTATCGTTTAAGAGGTAGCCGGTGCTGGGATCAATCTCCCTCACCGTCCAGTTATCACCGCAGACATAGTATCGGGTCATAAAGCTGCCGTCCGGCCCAGTGGTATAGGTATCTATCAGATCACCGTTATTGAACAGGCCGTAAGTCGCACCCGCAAGGGTAGCATCACCCTGGGCGGTGCCGGTATCCGCGTCACTCTTTACCACATGGACACGGAATTTTTTCAGGATATTGCTGAAATGCACCGTGGAAGTCTGTCCGCTTTCAATGGTGACATACTGTGCGGAAGGGGTCACATAGTGGTCCACTGGCAGCTCTTTCACCAGATAGGTGCCGGGCAGCAGTTTTTCTTTGATCTGCCCGTTGTCTCCGGTAGTGACAGTTTCATCCACTTTATTTCCCAGAATGTCCGTGCCGGAGATACGGAAAGGAATCCCGGACACAATGCCGTCCTCGCTGGTCTTGACAATCTTTGCGGTGCCGTAGGTTTCGGTCTTGATCTTCACAAAAAAGGAAACCGGGTCGCTGGCGCCGGTCATCATGGTCTGGTAGCCCAGCCTGCCCCAGATCAGCATATCATTGGCAACCGGAATATCCTTTCGGAATTCAAAGGTGACAGGGTTCATAATCATGCTCTTGCTGGTGAACGTGTACTTGTTCCCGTTTCTTGTGACGGAAACGCCGCTGCCTTTCAAGGTTTCCAGATTGATTTTCAGGTTATTGGTGTCAGTGACAGTCAGGGTATAGACTTTTTTCTCCGTGTCCCATTTCAGTTCCAGCTCCGGGGCTTCGCTTTTCTTCGTGGAAGTAAAAGAGGGAACCGTGGAATGGGAAGCAACCTGTGAAAGAATCCAGTTGTAGGCTTTTTCCGCAGGACGTCCGGAAACCACGCTGTAATACTGGTCTGCGGAGGCGTGGCCGTTTCCATGACGGCTGTAAGGGTCGCTCCGGAGCTGCTGCTGGTATTCCCAAAGGATGATCTGTGTCGCCATCTTATAATCATCTTCGTTAATGCCGGACACAGGAAGGGAAGCGCCGGGCTTCCAGCCGTAGATCGCCGTCAGGGTAATGCCCCGGCGTGCTTCTGCGGGAAGAAGGTTTAAGTAATTGCTGTTTGTGCCGCTTTCCGATGTATAGGTATTGTCAGAAGCGTTATAGGCAATGCCGCTTTCCACACAATAGACCTGCTGGCTGCTCCCGTCCGAAGCTGTCAGCATGTAATGCCGGTAGGCGCTGCCGCCGGAGCTGGTACGCACATCCATCGTTCCGTCAGAATTGTAGACCAGATAGGTGTAGGGCGCCGGGCTGTAGTAATGCTGTCCGTCAGACCCCACATACTGATCACCCAGCCAGGAGCTTGCTTTCTGTCCAGGCGAAAACGCGAACGCCTGAGTAGGGATCATCCCAAAGACGCATACTGCGCAAAGCAGAAATGCCAGCAGCCGCTTTACGCCGCTGCGGTAATGGGTATTTGTTTTCTCCATGAAAAATCCTCGCTTTCTTAAAATAGTAAAGGACAGCTTTATTCGCTGTCCTCCTGTTCCTTATTGATCCTGTCATCAAAATCATCTTCGGAGAGATATTCCGGCTCTCCATAGGCTTCGTCCGGGTCAAAGCCTTCGCCGTAACCGTCATCCTCGAAATCCCCGTCATCCTCTGCCTGCTGCTTCGGACGGACAATTTTGACATAATAGCCAACGCCGCCTACCGCAAGCAGGGCAACAATAATAAAGATAATCGTGCCGGCGCTGCCATTGTCCTTTTTCGGCGGTTCGGTCTGTGCGGGTTCCTCTTTTTCCGCAGGTTTTTCCTTCCCGGTGCAGCCTTTGAGGTCGTTCTTGCAGACCGGGCAGGCGGTATTGACTTCGCCGGCTTCGCATTTATCCGTACAGGTGCAGACGTCCTCTGCCGGGATCACGCTCATGGTTCCCTCGTTCTTTTCCGCCAGGGCCATCAGGTCAGCCTCGGTAACACCGTTCAGGAAGTAGACATTGTTATCGTCACGCTTGCCGTCAATGATAAGATAGAACACATTCCCGGCCTCGGTGGTAATGGTATAAAACTGCTTATCGTCACCCTCGCCGGCAGCTTCATCCAGCACTGTGCCGATTCCCTCCGGGGTAAACGCGCCATCTGGGATAGAAGAAGTGGTTTCCGTTTCTTCCTGGGAATTGGAGTTGCCATTATTTGTGCCGGAGGCTGTATTGCTGCCGCCATTGGTGCCCGTATTCGTACCTGCATTAGAGCCATTTCCAGAAGCATTGCTGCCGGAATTACTGGTTTGGGCGTTATGATTGGTACTGCCGGAAGAAGCAGCCTGGGCCTGCGCCGGTTTTACCGTCGTGCTGTTTTGGTTCTGCGGTACCGTGGAAGCAGGTTTCTCCGTGGGCGTCGGTTCCTCATAATAGGGATTCTCAAACTTCACGGTCTTTGAGCGGTTTCCGGCATAATCCTGGGCGTACACGCTTACCTGCTTTCCTGTGCCGGCATAATCCTTTAAGGTGACGGAAGCCGCCCCATTGGTCAGGGAGTTGATACGGTTCCCGTCCACAAAGACTGCCTCCACGCCGGAATTGTCGTCGCTGCTTTCTATTTTCAGCGTACCGCCGTCCAGAGAAGCCGCAAGCTCCGGCGGTGTGGTATCTTTGTCCCCAGCGGCATAAGCCGTCAGGGGCAAAGCGATGGCGCTTATGACAAGCACAAGCGCCAGTAGCAGAGAAATTTTTTTAGTCCTCATTCATGTCCTCCTGTTTCTTAAGCGGGCCATCCCCGGACGGGACGGACTGCTGTGATTTCAGAAATTCGGCCAACTGCTGGGGCGTCAGATGGAAGCTGCGGGCAATCGTCACATAGTCGGTATTCTCCAGCTCCGTTTTCTGCTTTTCCAGGTCGCGGAGCCTGGCCTGCATCTCCGCGATCTTGTTTTTTGTCTTGTCGATCTCTTTCTCCAGTTTTTCAATCTTAGGGTTCAATTTATTACCTCCAATCTGTCAGGGCAGACGCCCAAATGTATAAAAGTGCTGCTGCCAGTAGCTTGTGTTGATGTTCGCGTAGGAGATCGGGTCCCCGCAATGGATCATCATCCCGTTACCCACATAGATTCCCACATGGCTTGCGCCGCTGGTGTTATAGGTGCCCTGGAAGAAAATCAGGTCGCCGGGCCTTGCATCCGCGTTTGATACAGGCGTACACACGCCTAAAAGCCCGTCTGCGGTCAGGCGTCCGAAGTTCCAACCCACGCCGCAATGATTGACCACCCAGGAAACATACCCGGAACAGTCAAAGGAAGTGGAAGGGCTTGCGCCGCCCCATACATACGGATAGCCTAAATACTTTTCAGCCTCCGCGAGCATAGCCGCAAATTTTTCATCCGCAAGGGCCTCTGGTGGAACATCATAATTGAAATAATTCCCTCCGCCGCCAACAGGAGCCTCCGGCAGATGCCGCTCGCTGTTATCGCCGGTATCGGCAAAATACATGGGATTCATATACTGACCGTCAACCAATACCTCCAGGTGCAGGTGCGGCCCGGTGGAATTTCCGGTGCTGCCGACCTTCGCAATCACATCCCCGGCCTTTACCTCCTGTCCGGCAGATACTAAGATTTGCGAACAGTGTCCGTATTTGGTGGTAAGGGAGTGCCCCTCGTAAGCCTCGCCATCAATGGCGACACATAGGCCATAGCCGCCCGCATTTCCTGCCAGCGTGACCGTGCCGTCATGTCCGGCCAAAATCTCCGTGCCCTGGGGCATCCCAATGTCAACGCCGGTATGGTAGTTCTTTTCCCCGCTGATCGGGTGTACCCGGTAGCCGTAGTAGCTGGTGACATAGGGCAGCCAGTTGGTGCCAAACACATTTTTCACATACTGCCGGTTGCCTTTGGTCTGCAATAAAATTTCACAGATTTCTTTCTGGTCTGCATCCATGCGTGAAACTACCAGGTTTTCAAGCGGCATGGAAGTAAGCGTTACATTCAAAATGTGCCACTCATAAGGCACTTCTTCTTCGGTTTCTTCGCCGGTCTCCGGGTCAATGCTTGTTTCTGTCCGGTAGCGGATTTCCGTTTCCTCCGTGAAGGATAGGGAATATTGCCCGTTAAAAAGCTCCCGGAGAACGCTCTCGATCTGCGCATAGGTAAAATCCTGGTACGCAGAGGTGAGATACCCCATCAAAACATAAGGGTCATGCTCAATGGGGCCGATATTATAGCGGTATTCGTCATAACCGGGCCTGTCCGATTCCACACGGTTGATCTGCATCTGCAGGTCCGTTTCCCACTCGGTATAGACAAGCTCCGCATTGTTGATGTCCGCATCGTCCGCCAGATAAGTAGAGGCGGCAAGGCTTCCCAGCCCTCCGGTTCCGATATTGGAAAAGGAAGAAAACAGGGATGTAATCAGGAAAAATACCAAAAGGAGCAGGATCACGATTCCGCATAGAACCGGGTGACGCTTGATGGCATGAACCACACCGGCAGCGATCTTTTCTGTTGTAACGGCGGTGTCCTTTGCGCGCTTTCCCGCTTTTTTCGCTTCTCTGGCTGCTTTGGCATACTGGCGTTTTATTTTCTGTTTCTGCCACATCCGGGCAAGAAGATTTTTCTTCAGCTCCGGGTTGTCCTGTAATGCCTGCCGATAGGCAAGCCGGGCATTGGCCCTGGCTGATTTCTGCTGTAATTTTGCCACCCTGCGGTATGGCGCGGTCTTATGCCTGTGGTATGCCATGCGCAGCCCCGACTCGCTTACAAGCTCGGTGCGGTGGGCCGCTTTAATGCCGACATTTTCATCCTCCGCCTGGTAGATTTTTTTATGGGCGTAACCGACCGCCATATTTGTGCCGGCCTTTACCGGGCGCATCGGAGCAGGACCCTTTACATGGGCCCGCTGGGATTTCACCTCCTTTTCAAATTTCAGGCGTTTTTTGGCCTTGCCCGTATCAGGATCAGAAGATGTTTCCATCCGCAGCTTACGGCGGGCAGGCAGACGGTTTTCCGCCTGTTCCAGCTTTTCCGCTGTCCGTTCCGCTTTCCGTCTGGCTTGGGTGAGTTTCTTATCCGTTGTTTCCGGTGGGAGCTCGTCAGCGGCAAATTCCAGCTTGGAAGGCCGTTTTGGTTCTCCTTCGGCTGCCTCCGGCGGTTTCTCCTTTGGTTCCTCGGCTTTTGCCGCCTCCTGGAAACGCTGCTGGTATTTGTTGCCGTGCTGGTGCATCCGGGAACGGTGTTCTGCCTGTCCGGGTTCTCCCTGTATGTGGCGTTCTGTACCAGAATTGCCACTGTCAGAATCCGCACGCCGGGAATCTTCATATCTGAAATCCCTCCGGCGCGGTTCCGGTGCAGAAAGCTCATGGCCTAAATCTTTTCCAGCCAAATGTTCCAACGTAGAAGCGTCCGCCTGCTGTACATCCGCTGTGGAAGGCTGTGTATCATCCGCTGCCTGCTGTGCTGCGGTTTCATACCTCCGGTTCCGGGCCGTTCCCGTAGAAGAAGGGGCGTCTCTGACCCGCAGCAGGTTAAAATCCCGTTCGCTCTGACGGGTGTCCATCCGTTCCTCCGCATGGGAATCACGAACCGGCATCCGGCTATCTTTCTTTTTCCTCTCAAATTCTTTGTCCCGCGGCACTGTTATCACCTCCAGTCATTTTTATTTATTTTCAAAAATCTATGCACCCGCCACTTCATCAGGCCGTGTTGTAAGTACGCTGTATAGTAAGGTGTCTTTCGGAAAATGATCGACGAATGGGATAATCACATTTCCAAAGAACAAAAGCCCTTCGCCGGGGCCGGAATGGGTCACATAGGAAAGCTGGTGCGGGGAAATTCCCAACTGCTTCGCCAAAATCTGCCGGTCTCCCTGGGCCTGGTTCAGCATGTAGATAAAATCCGAGTTCTCAAAGATATTCTCAATCTCACGGGAGGTCAGCAGGTCCTTTACATTCTGCGTCAGGCCGCTCGGTATGCCGCCCCATTTACGGAATCTTTTCCAGATTTCCACGCTGAAACTTCCGGTCTGGCCTTTCAAAAGGAGATGGAACTCGTCGATATAGAACCAGGTCGTCTTATGTTTGGAGCGGTTGGCAGTAACACGGTTCCACACGGCATCCTGCATAATGAGAAGGCCGATCTCTTTCAGGGCCTTACCCAGAGATTTGAGCTGGAAGCAGAGTACCCGGTGGTTGTTCATGTCAATGTTAGACCTATGGTTGAACACATTCAGGGAACCATTGACGTAGATTTCCAGCGCCGTGGCGATATTCTGTGCCTCCGGCTCCGCCTGTTTCAAAAGCAGCCCGTACAGGTCGCCCAGGATCGGCATATTCTCCGGGCGCGGGTCCTGCAGGTAATCCCGGTACACCAGCCTCGTGCAGCGGTCAATGATGGTCCTCTCAATCGGGGAAAGCCCCTCCTTGCCGCCGATAATCAGGTCACACAGCGACAGGATAAAATCGCTTTTCAGAGTGATGGGGTTCTCATCATCCGAATAGTCCAGGTTAATGTCCATCGGATTGATATAGTTGGTGGAAGTCGGGGAAATGTCAATGACCTGCCCCTGGGCGCCGAACTGCTGTACCAGAGGCCCGTACTCATTTTCCGGGTCTGCAATGATGATGTCATCCTCCGTTAAAAGGAACACGTTGACGATCTCACGCTTGGCAGAGAAGGACTTGCCGCTGCCGGGCGTCCCCAGGAACAGGCCGTTTGGATTCTTTAAGTTCTTGCGGTTCGCCATAATCAGGTTGTTGCTTAAAGCGTTCAGGCCATAATAAAGCGCCTCGCCCTCCTGGAACAGCTCGCAGGTCGTAAACGGCACGAAAATGGCGGTGCTGCTTGTCGTAAGCCCACGCTCAATTTCAATCTGGTTCAACCCTAAGGCAAGAGAGGACATAAGGCCCTGCTCCTGCTGGAAGTCCAGACGTTTCAGGGCACAGTTATATTTCTGCGCAATACCGGAAGCAGACAGAACATCGTTAAACAGCTTTTGCCGTTTGGGAGCGATATTCTCCACCAGCACTGTCACAAGAAACATGCGCTCATTCCGGCTCTGCAAATCCTGTAAAAGATTCTTCGCTTCTTCGCCGTAGGTGGCAAGGTCGGTAGGTATGATGTCCATGTCATACCCGGCACGGACCGCTTTCTTCTGTTCCTCAATGGTCATTTTCTGTAAATCAGACATCTTGCGCTTGATGTTCTTGATCGCCTGGGCCTGGTCGATGGACTGGATATGCAGGTTCACCGTCACGGCGTCGTCCAGGTCAAGCAGCTCCGCCAGCAGCCGGTCCGTCAGTTCCGGCGCTAAAATCTGCAAAAAAGACACCGCCCCGGAATGGTCGGCCACCCGGAAGGTCTTTCCGTCATTCGAGAACGACAGACCGGAGGGCGCAATAAAATCCTTTGTGGAAAGTCCGGTTTTCGGCAGGTCCGCCCAGGTAAAATGAAACTTTTCCTGCCCGTCTGGATGGAGCTGGCTGTGAAGGAGCTCCAGGCGTTCCAGTCCATTAAGTGGTTTTGCCTGGGCTCCCAGGGCTTTGAAATTCGCCAGCACGTCGGCCTCGATCCGCTCCAGGCGCATCTTCGCGGTGCGGAGGTCGTCAGCCTCAATGCCGAAGGTGATGTATTTCCGCTTGGTAAGACCGTTGTTGCCTTTTTGGAGTTGACCCTTTAACATATCCCCATACTCTTTGCGGATTCCGTCGTATTCGTCGCCGCGGATGGGGATGTCGATACTGCGGGCGAAATCCTGCATATTGGCCCGCTGGTTGATGAAAGTAAGCTGCACATGGATCGAAGCGTCAAAATAATTGAGGAAATCACAATAGCCCTCAAAAATCTGCGCTTTGTCATCCGCCTGTGCAAGCTGGTAGTTAATATCGAAAAACTGCACCGTCTTGGTGTAGAGCTTATCCGTCAGTCGGCAGATTCCATCCCGGTACATTTCCTTATAGGGAATACTCTGCTGGACCGTCTGCGGGGCGTCCGTTTTCAGCCCGGCAAAAAAGCCGCCCTTTTTAGGCGGCCTGGTGCGGACAGTCTTATTTCCGCTTGTCTTTGCGTCGGCCCTGGCCTTTTTTGCCTGCCTGATGTTTCTTTGCAGACGTTTTTCCTGGGCCTCCTGCTGTTTGTTTTTTGGCAATCCTCGTAACCTCCTTCTTTGACATGGATTTATACAGGTTTTCCGTCCGGTATGGCCGTTTCTTCGGCCAGAGCTTATAGCGGAGCCTGTTTTTCAGAAGTTTCTCCGCCGGCTGTCCGTCCCGCTCATACATGGCGAAAAAGAAAAAGGGCATCATAAGCCCGATCATCAGCAGCACCGCCGCCTGGTTTCCAATAGCGCCGCGGGTAAAGAAATATACCGGCAGCCCCACCAGTGCGGCCAGGCTGAAACAGATAAGCTGGCGCTTCGTCAGATTGAATACCAGCTTGGTCTTGACTTTTGTCAAGTCTTTGGGTACGGGTACATAAGGCATCCGTTCACCTCCTCGTGATAAAATTTATAGGCCCTTACCGTGCGCCGGGCCCATGTGACGTTTTCTCCGCCGCCGGACGGTCCTGCACTTCCTGGACAGCGTGCTGCAAACGTTTCCGCAGGGAATCTGACATCCCGGCCCGTTCCTCCTTGGGAGAAGAAATGCCGTGAACAAAGCGTTCCATAGCAATATCCGCATTCATATCGGCTGTCGGCCAGTATTTGACGATTTCCACAAGCGGGCGGTCAAAACGCAGCAGATAATCAGTTTCTTCCGCTGACAAGGAGTTTTCTTCTGCCAGATAACGGTAGGCCGCCATAACAGTGGAAATTTCTTCCGCCCGGTCTATCAATTCCCTATTGGAGCAGTCCTCCAGTTTTTCCCGGTAAATATAATAATCCTTACCGACCAGCGACATCAGTTCCAAATATTTCCGGTGCTGTTTTTCCGCTTCATTTACTATCATTGGGAACTTCTGTTCCGCCTGAATTTCCTTCAATAGATCACAGATGGGGAAGCTGTGCTCATGGGTATTTTCCTCCCTGCACAATCGGGCCACATCCAGCGGGTCCTGGAAGGAAAGAAGCGCCTCCACTTCCACCGGGGTAAATTCATGTTCTGCTTTCAGGTAATAGTGAAGTTCTGAAAGTCCCTGCAATTCATAAATGCTGCCGATATTTTCTGCATCCAACATATCCGCATGGACTTTTAAGCACTCGTCCAGCCGTTCCATCAACAGCAGTTTTGCGTTCTGTTCTATAAAAATCATTCCTTCCTTTCCGGCATCGTGATACTGGAATCCACTTCATTGCCCCATACATCCCAGCCGGGGGCCTGTTGTCTTGCGAACAACTCCACCCTGGGGACATCACCCATAAGTTTCACAATCTTTTCCCGCACTTCGTCCGGTTTCTTACTGTGCTGCTCGATATGGGAGATCACAAACTGATGGATTCCCGCACACTGGCGTTTTGGGCGCCCCCTGGTCGCCAGTAAGCACACCTCCGCGTTTGAGCGGGTCCAGAACCCCATCCCATAAAACCAGCTATCTGCTTTCCGGTTCTGTTTCAGCCAGAGGAAGGCCAGTGTTTTATATTTGAATCCCCATGCCTCCATAACACGGAACGCCTCATTAAGCTGCGGGAAGGTGGCCCATAGAAAAAGCGCACTGTCTTTGGCCGCAAGGTCTGCAACCGGCAGTGCGCATATTTCTTCTATGCTCATGGTTGGGTAATGGTTTTCCGCCACCCCGTTGCCGCGTTTCATATCATAACGCCAGGGCGGGTCTGCGTACACAATGCCATATTTTCCAGCCTCCGGCATTATCGGGCCTGCTCATTCTTGGCGGGAGCAGGCTTTGCCGGCTGCGTCTTGACCTTGCCAGCATTATCCTTCAGGGCGCCGGTCAGGGAAGGTTTCTCCGCCGCTCCCTTTGTCGCTTCAAGGGTGGCCTGCAAATTTTCAATCGCCTGGCCGTACCCTTCGATCAGGGCGTCGTTAAGCTGCCTGCGGAAATCCGCCGTCACTGGCCAGCAGACATCCCTCCATTTTCCCTGTTTATCCTGGGTGGAAGGCATGTTGACATACAGCCCGTTCTCGCCGGAGCAGATACGGAAGCCGTCGATCTTGAAACAGTCCCCAATCGTCACATTGGCGAAAGCCAGAAGGTTCCCCATCGGGGCAATCGGGCGTACATTTACATCCAGCTTCAAGCCTTCGCCCGTCTGTGCCTCCGGCTGCATGGGTTCATTGTTTGTCTTACTCATAAGAAAAGTCCTCCTTCTTGTTAAAATGTAGGTTGGTTACACGCTAATGCGAGTTAAAAATACTTTTGGATAGCGAGCCTGTCTTAAACAGGGCAAAGGCCAGCAGGACCGTATAGCCTGCCGTACCCCAGATCGCGCCGTGGATGTCGCCGGAAGAAGGGATTGACTGGACCAGCACCGCATAAATTGCGACACAGACCAGGATCAAAAACCCCTGGAAACCTAAAGCAAACAGGGAACGCAGGTAATTTGTCCCCATCTGCCCCCATTCACGGTTTGCCATTGTGGAAAAGGGTATGGGTGCCAGGCTGACCGTAAGATATATCTCAATCATCCGGCCATACACAATGACAAAGATCACGATGGACAACACCCACATGCACAGGTTGATAATGTTGGTCTCCAGCCACAGGCCGATTAGCTCCCACATCCCCATTGCTTCAAGCTGCGTCTCCAGGTCGGCCAGCGCAGCGGTAACATCCATGTTCCCGTTTATCACGCCGGCGCTCCGGCTCACCACATTCTGGGCGACGTCAAACACCGCCATGACGATAGTAAAGCAGTTGGTGAGCAGGTATGTGGCAACAAAGGTTTTGAAAATCCACTTGAAGATGTTGAACGTATCAAAATCGTGCATGTTGTTCTTTTCCAGGATCATCTGGATCAGTTCATAGACAAGAACAAAAGTCAGGATAATTCCCGCAATGGGAATGACGACGGTTTCAGAAAGATTCTGGATCATGCTGAACACGCCGCCATTCCACCCCTGCGGAGTCTGGCCTACCTGCGAGGCCACATCCGAGACCTGGCTGTTGACGGACTCAAAGATACCGGTGTATTGTCCTGTGATTGCTTCAATTAAGCCCTCTTTAATCCAGTCTGTTATCCTTTCAAACAGACTGCCCATCGGCTATTAACCGAACAGGCCGGAGAGCAGCGGGATCAGCGTGGCACCCACCAGCGCAATGCCGCCGCCAGCCATAAGCTGTTTCATGCCCTGTGATTTGGCTCCGGGATTGTCATTTCCATAACCTTCCAGAAGGTTGATGACGCCCCATGCGCCGAGGCCGGCGCCCAGAGCAATAACCAGAATTTTCAGGGTATCAATCGCACTTGCAAAAAAAGCCATATAGTTCCTCCTTTAATTTAAGAAATCATAATTTTGTGGTGTGGCCGTTTCAGGCCGGAAACGAAAAAACGCCCCTGTGCTTTAAGAAAATCTGTATCAAGCACAGGGGCGGCATAGTCCAGGGCATACCTGGAAAGTATTCAGTTGTCAGGGGAGGGGCACGAATCCTCAATAGAACCTCCTTCCGGTGAAAAGAAAAAGCCCGCCAAAGCCAGAAACTTTAACAGGCAGCTACATCATCATACAGCCGGCGCCTCCAAATCCTCCGCCGTGACCTCATAATTGCGGTACAACTCGCCGGGACGGACCGGCAGCCTGGTTGAGAGAAATTTTTCAATGTCAAAGGCATTTTTCGGGGCATAATCCGACAGATATTTATAGTTCGGGTGTTTGGTAATATCGTACTTGCGGGAGAGGAAAGGCCGGATGCCCCTAATCTGCAGGAGGCATTTTCCGCCGTCCATCACAGCCAGCTCGTCCACCGACATCAAATCCTTTCCTAACTTCTGGAAATTCTGACCGTGAGATTCCTGGGTGCCTTTCGTGACGCTGGTGTTATACATGTCAATGGTCTCTTTCCCGAGCAGGGAATTCCAGCTTTTCAACGTGGTTTCTTCCTTGCCTCCCAGGAAAAGGGAAGCGTCACAGTTGCCGATGATGGTGTCCATGTTGTCCTTATAAAGCGCCTTTAACTGGCTCTGCGCCTGCAGGACCAGACAGGCCGAAATCTCCCTGGAACGGATCGTTGCCATCAGCTTTTCCAGGTTTGGAATCTGCCCGATATTGGCGGCCTCGTCGATCAGGCACCGCACATGTACCGGCAGCCTGCCGCCGTACTTATCATCGGCACGCTCACACAGCAGGTTGAACAACTGCGTATAGGCCATGCTGACAAGGAAATTGAAAGTCGCGTCCGTATCGCTGATAATAAAGAACAGCGCCGTTTTCCTATCCCCGACCAAGTCAAGCTCCAGCTCGTCGTACATAGTGATCTCCCGGACTTCCTTAATGTCGAAGGGGGCAAGTCTGGCACCGCAGCTAATCAATATGGATTTTGCGGTCTTGCCGGCGGCCAGCTTGTATTTTTTATACTGGCGGAGGGCGAAGTGGTCCGGGTCTTTTTGCTCCAGTGCGTCAAAGAGAAGATCTACCGCATTTTTGAAAGTCTCGTCATCCTCCCGGACCTCCATAGCGTTTATCATTTCTACCAGGGTGGAAAAATTCTGCTCGTTTGTCGGGGCCTCATAATAAATGTAGCCGATCAATGCCGTATACAGCAAAGTTTCGGCCTTGACCCAGAAATCGTCGCCGGATTTTCCTTCCCCTTTGGTGTTTGCGATCAGCACCGTTACCAGTTTCAGAATGTCCTTCTCATTGTGGATGTAGGCAAAGGGGTTATAGTGCATACTTTTTGAAAAATTGATCGTATTGAATACCTTGATTTTATAAGGCTCATACACGATTTTTCCATTCTTTCCCCGGACCGGGTTTCCGTCCTTATCCAGTTTCGGCGTGCCGCGGCTTAGCAGCTTTCCCACCTCAATCAAGACTGTACCCTTCGGATCGGTGACGACATAGGAGCTGTGCATCTGCATTAAGTTGGGTTTTATAAAAAATCTCGTCTTACCAGAGCCGGAACCACCGACTACCAGCACATTTTTATTGCGGGCATGGGCCGGGTTCTTCGGTCTGCCGGACATCATAAGCCCCTCGGTCTGCGTCAGGATAATGTTGTTTTCTGGTTTCGGGTCCATGAAAGGGGCAATATCTGTTTTGCCGCCCCAGCGGGCGCTCCCGTATTCCACATTTTTGCGGTACTTTTTGGCGTCTTTTCCTTTGAGATAAACAGCCAGCCGCACAATCACTGCACCGCATAATCCCACTAGCCAGTCCAGCACCGCACCCGGCCACATACTCTGAAAAGCCAGTGAGAAGCCTTCGGAAAGCCCTAACAATTTCTGTGAGGCGCCCGCTCCGGGGGCAAGGCGCACCGCCTCGCCCAGCTTCGCAAATACCAGAAGGAACAGGAGATAGGGCAGGTGGAGGATCACCTGCTTTTTCAGGGCATCGGTATCTATCTTCATCGTTCCGGCCCTCCGTGTTCCTTGTTCTTTACCCGGTCACGGCCAAGCGCCTGCGCCAGCTCCTTGAATTTATGAAGCTGGGAGAGCAGCGAAGGTCTCTGTGTACGGGCAAGGTCTTTCCGGGTATATTCCTTAAAAGCCGCTGTCAGAGCATCCGCCTGGTTTGCCTTGAAATAGACCGTCCACTTCGGGGGATCAGTCCCCAGCTCCTTTTCAATATGGTAGCGGACCTGGTGTTTCCTGGCGTACCGCTCAAAAGAGCGGATTCTGCCGGAGACTTCAATGGTATTCGCACCGGGGTCCCTATAGGTCAGCCGTTTCATGCTGTTCCTGCCGACTTTCGGGGTAGTGCGTTCCTGCTCCATTTTCCTGAGCACAGCGGCAATCGCAGAACGCAGCACCCGCCCGGACAGCTTTGCCGCCTGGATGGAGACCGATACGGTCCGCTGTTCCAAATCTTCCTGCATGAACATCCTCCTTCCTGATAAAATCTGTAATTATAAATAGGAAATAACTATTTAACGGGCGTCCCCGATCACCTGCTGGCGCGGGGCGTGCTCAAAGGCTTTTGCCGCCTGGTCTACCTGGATTTTCGCATGTTTCAGAAGTGTCTTAATGATGGTTGCCGGGTGATCCTGTTCCTCCAGGTGTTCCACCATACCCCTGCACTCGTTCGGCAGGTAATCCGCCATATCTTTACAGACATCGGCCAGGTCTCCCATAAAGCCCCAGCAGCTATCCGTGAGCTCGCCGTTTTTGTAAAGCTCAAATCCGTAGCACTCGCCCCGTAGGTAGGAATCATAAGCGGCCACTTCGCTGCGCATCAAATCCTCCGCCTTTTTCCGAAGGGCACCGGTCATTTTTTCGCCGCCGAACTCTTTTAGGGCATCCTCTTTGGAAACATAAATCCAACCGACTTGCCCGCTGTCCCAGGGATCATTGAAACTTGTGGTCTGCATGGCAAGGCCGCTGTGATCCATGAGATAAAGGGGCAGCGTAATGTATTTTTCGGAGATCACCTTCAGCATGGCATCATCAACCGCCCGTTCCTCCGTCTTTGGTCCGTGCCGGAACCGGCTGCTCACAATGTTCACCATGTGTTCATAGCGTTTCAGACCCGCTTCATCATGCCCCACGGTATCTAAATACATCTCCCGCAGGAAATCGTCTTTATCCATGTAATTGTGGCTGTCACCCAGCGCATAGCGGGGGTGGAAGCAGGCCATTGTCCCAAAATGCTCGTCTACCTCACGGGGAGAGATTAAAATGTCGTCCGGCTGCACCATCAGCGCATACGGGCCTTCTACTGCCATCAGCATATGCCATCCCTCCCTTCCTACAATTCCATACCTGAATGTTTGGGCGTTTTTTCCTGGTGCTCATTTGTGACCGGCTGCTTGACTGCAATGATCTCTCCGGCAATCCGGGCAAATTTTTCCGGATGCTTAAACTGCTCGCTGAATTTCTTCATCAGTTCGGGGGAAAGGTCGGTAAAATCTTCCTCTCCAAGCCCAACAATCAAAAAGTTTCCGGCAACAATATCATACATACGCCCGCCGTCATCATAAAGAGCCCGGTTTAAGGGCAGCCCCATGAGCTTTCCTTCATCATTGCAGATCAGCCCAACCAGATCGTCAAAGGGATAAGTTGCCTGAATATCTCCGCCAACGGCTGCCTGCAAGGATTCCAACCCGCCCTCAATTTCAGTTTCATAGGGAGATTTGCCTGGTTCTACTATTAACACCTTCATAGCTGTATATCCTCCTTCTTTTTATTTGCCGCACCGGGGGCAGCAGGTGTTTTCTCCTGCGTTTTGGCCATAGACAGCTTTCCCAGCACGGAAGGTTTCTCCGGTTTTTCAGGCATAGAAATAGCGCCATCCGAAACTTCGGCGGCGGTGCGGTCTGTTTTTACCGGTTCCTGGCCCTCCACCGTGTACCCCGGCAGGAGCGCTCCATACACGGTAAAATGGCGCTCATACTGTTTTGGTATCTGCGGGGAAATTTCTGTGAATAAATGGGAGTAGGCTTTTTTCCGTCCTTCCAGATACTTTTCAGCGGCGGCTTTGTCTGTGTAGCGTTTCTGATTCTGCCCGGCAATCTTTTCGCCATAACCCTGCTTTGGGGAGTTCACATAGACATCCCAAGTCACATACCAGGCAACCGGTACGCTCTGTTTGGTTTCCCGGTCATATTTGGTATCTTCCCAAATGCCACAGCTCATACGGTAGACGCGGTTACTGATTTCCTCGTCATTCCGCCAGTTGTTGGTTTTGCGCCATTCATTTGCGGTATGCGTCACCTCCGGGGTTCGCAGGTAAGAAAGCGCCCTGTTGATCATCTGCGTGGCGGCTGCCTGCTTTTCCCATTGCTTTGCCGCGGCGACCACAATCTCATAGGCTTTCTGTTCACCGTCGATACTTCCCTGGCGCATGGCCTCCAGATTTTCGGCGCCCATTGTAATCAGGGAAGAAATATCTACATCTTCACAATAAATACTGTGCTCGATTTTCAACTCTGAACCTGGTTCCAAATGATCGCCGTACCGGTAAGCGCGGTAATCTTTATTTTCTTCCAAATTTTTTTACACCTCCTTAAATCTCCGGCGCACGGCTCTTTTTCGGGGCCGCCTGTGCCGGAACCGTTTTTTCTGCCGGCTTTGCCGCTGCAAGCTGCGCCATGACCGAAGGCCGATCCACTGTAAATATGGAAATCTGCTCATTCTCCGCCAATGGCTGCGCCGGAAGGGGCAGCGTCACATCCGAATGGGTAAGTATCTGCTCCCGTTTCAGGTCTGCCACGATCTCGTCAAACACCGCGTTGATGGCTCTGCGTTCCTCACCTTCAGGATAGGCTTTCAAAACCTCCATTTTTCCGTCTTTATCGGAAACAAAGGTAACGGCACAATCCGCATGACCTGCCAGATAATCCGATTGATAGGGCAGCTTATCCTTGATGTAACAGGCAAAGGCCCTGGCGGTCATTTCTGTATTGCTGTCCCAATAGCCGCCATCCTTTTCACATTCCTTACCCATGCGCACGGAATTCCGGTAAAAATCGGTCTCCACACGTCCAATCTGCGGCGCCTCCTGTGCCTGCATCCCGGACAGCATGTGCTCGAATATTTCCAGCCGTTCCCGTTCACTTTTGGGAATCACCCGCCCGGTGACAGACTTCTTAAAGGCGTTTAACTGTTCCACGGAGCCGGCTTCGCCGGACAAAAATGCCTCCCTGAGGACCGCGTAGGTTTCCATCTGTGCCTCATTGCCATGCCGTTTCAGAGAACCGAGCACCGCCGAATCCAGCCAGCTTGCCGCATTTTTCCGGGTGCGCTCCGTCTGTGCTTCGGTACGGGCCGCCGCCTGCTCCGGTGTTTCCGGCTTATATTTCATGGTTTCAATTAACTTCTGGAACGGCGCATAGAGACGGGGCTGTTCCGAGAGCATCCCCTTTGCGCCCATTTTCGTACCCAGGTAATCGTCAAATCCGTGCCACCATTCATGGGCTAAAGAACCGGCCCCGTGCATCTTCGTGAGATTGATAACCTTGCGCAGCGGTTCATAATGGGCCGCCGCATTGCCGCTGCCCCTGGCGCCAAAAGCGATAGCAAGCGTTCCCTGGTAGGCAATATCCTTATCGCTGACCTGCAGGGCAGCCGCCAAATCTTTGAGCGCTTCAAAACCCATGTTGAGGGAAGCCTGCCGGTCATTCTGGTTCATCCAGTTCCCGAACTCACCGCCACGGAACCCGAAGGTATCAAGGTAGTGCTGCCCGGTGATCTCTGCGCCGTTTCTGTAATCCGGCCCGGTTCGCCTCACATGGGAGAGCTGGGGAGGCACAAACCGCATCTTTCCGCTTTTGCTGCGGCCTTTTGCCAGCTCCTGCACCCATTTCAGGGCAGCCTCCCGCGTTTCAAAATTTGTCTGTAAGATGGAATAACCCTTCGTCACATAATAGGTATCAGGTTTCCAGTCATTATTTTTGGAATAGGTATTCTTCCCGTCGTTGAAATGGATCGCATAGCCCTTTGGCACCTTCTGGTCTTTGGAAACGCCAAACTGTTCCTTCTGCGCTTTCTGTGTAAAGTTCCGTTCAAAATATCCTGCCGAGCGGATCATCAGGACATTGGACAGCTTGTTTGTAATGGCCGGGTTCTCACGGCCCTTCTCCGTTGCCTGGTAATGGGTGCCGCTGCCCCAGCCCTGCACCTGTTCCAAATATCCGTTTTCCACAAAGAAGCGGTCATAGACCTGCATTGCGTCCTCCACGGTGCGGACTTCCGAAACCACGCTCTGCAGCTCCCGTACCGTCTGGATATATTCTTTCTGTCTTGCAAGGCGTTTCTCCGGTGTGTCGTCCTTGCGGTAATATTGCGGGGAGGCATTTAATCCGTCCCGTGCCTTTTTAATGAAATAGACCACGCCAAGAGGAATCCCATCCTCCAGCATGGCCTCATAATCCGGTTTCTTCCAGATATTATCCTTTTTTACGAATTTCTCGGCTTCACGCTCATTCATGGCGTCCAGATCGTTCACATAGAGCCCACGGTCCTTCCATAAATCTTTTTTTGCGCCTCCGATCTTTTCCCCGAAATCTTCATGCTGTATGTTATCTGCCAATCCTTATCACCTCCAGTCTGTGCAAAACTTTACCGTTCCGAGACAGAACGGTCTTTCTCCGGTTTATAAAGTGCCGGCTGTTTCCCAATGAGCCGGTCTGTCTCCCTGCGGATCAGCCTGTCCACCGCACCCAAATCCTCCGGCCTGACAGCGAACTCCCGGTAATGTTCATACCAAAGGCCAGAAGTAACCACGGCAATCGGCGGCAGCTTTTCCGGTCCTTTGGGAAGAAGGCGGTAAACAGGAGCTTCGTCATAGAGAAGCATCTGTTTGGCTGTTCCCATCGGTATGCGGTACATATCCATATCGGGATTCTGGGCGGCCTCCATATACTCCACATTCAGAAGTTCCTCCAAATCCTGCGGCATATAGGAAAATGCCTGCGCCTTCCACTGGCTGAACAGGTTGGAATAGTGGTGCTGCCATTCTGTGACCTGCTCCGGGGGATAGGAAAATCCCCAGCTTTTCAAGGCATCTTTTTCGTACAGCTCCATTGAGTGCCATTTTTCAAGGCTGACTGTTGCCACGGAGCCGTCTTTCTGCTCGATATTGACCCCGCCGGGATAGAGCGTATGATGTTTCACATCCTGCCGCAGTGTGTCCAAATCCATCATCAGGACATCACCAAATAAGTGACCGTCCTCCTTCCGGTTGGTATGAAGCAGAAAAGCCCTTGCCCTGATGTATTCCGTTGTAAAGATCATCTGGTGTAAATCCCCTGTGGAACAGTACGCAAATACGGCGTCGGAAAGCCACATGTGGTTTTTTCCCATGATAGCGATAGAATCCGCTCCAGTATTTGTCATCAGAGAGCGCATATTGAATTCACTTTCCCGCAAAAAATCACCAGGGAAAATATGAAGCTCGTAGGCAAATGTAGTCAGGTCCGTGTCCCGAATCAAATAAATCTGCGGAAGCGGTTCGTTTTTCCGGTTTCTTTCCTCCGTCATTTACGAATCTCTCCCGTCCGTTGGAATGGGGCCTCCGGCAATCTTGCCGACGATCTCCGGCCCGGTCTCGTAAATCTGCATGAGCCGCTTGGCCGTTCCGCATGGCTGCGCTGCACCGCTGGTCCAGAGCCGGACCGTGGAAGGGGCGACGTTCATCAGAAGCGCAAAGCCTTTCTCGTTCATATCCAGTTTTTCCATCAGGGCCTTAACCATATCGGGGCCATAATCCGGGCACCGGGCAGCTTCGGCAATCATCTGTAAAGCGGTATTTTCTGTATTTGTCATTATAAATTCCTCCTGTTATTCTGGCCCCTCGCTGTTAAGCCGGGGCAAAGCTGATTTTGTTGTGTTCCATCCTCCGGGCAAATTCCTGGACGGCATATTTCACTCCGTCAATCTCCGCATGGGTCTGATCCAGGAACCGGCAGAGAGAAAAATGCGTATCCCCGTTCCCATAGGACAGGCAGAGCAAGCCGTTGTCTGGAAGCGAAAACAGTTCCTTTCCTGCGCTGTCCGTAAAGCAAATCTGTTGGTTTTCATTCATAAGCAAATCCCCCTTAAATAGAAACAGCCGCCTCTTTCTGGCGGCGTGGCTGCTGGCGTTCCTGTATCTGCTCCCTGATCCGCAGCAGCTTTTCGTTGTAATCCTTCCCTGTGCGGGGCGGGTTGATCCCCACCCGGATATGCCTGAAACGCCGGTCCTCATGGAGCATTGCCTGAATCCTCCTGGCATTTTTAAGGCCGCCAAGGTCATTGTCCATGTAGAGATTAACGCGCCGGATTTCCGGGTGGCGTTCCAAAAATGCAATCAGCGCCACATGGGAAGTACCGCCCAGGGACAGCCGGTAGCCATCCCATTTCCAGCCTTCCAATTCCTGCAGCGTGGCATGGGAGAGGGCGTCAATGGGCGCCTCAAACACCGCAACATGGCGGCTGCCCGGATTCCTCGGTGGATAGCAGAAGCTGTATTCCTTGTCGCTGCCGTAAACATCTTTTCTAAGGCTGCCGGTAATGCTCCGCATACAGGCAAACTTCGCTTTGCCGGCTTCATCCTTTCCCACAAACACACAGACCGGCTCGCCATGATACCGTGCCTCATAGAACAGCCCTTCCCGGAAACATCGGCTGATCACATCAGGGCTGATCCCGCGCCGCTGCAAATAGGAAACGGCAGAGGTGGCGCACCGTCTGGCCCAGGGGAGAGAAAATGTTTTCTTCTCCGGTTCCTTCTGCACATGGGTCGTTACTGTTGTACTCCGATAGGCCGGTGTCTGCTGGATTTCTCCGCCTACCAGCGTATGGACCGCATCCACCAGCCCATAGCCCCGAATCTGGATCAGGTAATCCAGGGCGTTGATACTCCGGCCCCGGCTGTTCCAGTACCAGTACCTTTTCCCGGTCACATAGACCAGGCTGTCATGTTCCTTGTGCCGGTAATTGGGTCCGTCCCGTTTCAGCACCCCAGGCTCATGGAACTGCAGGTATGCGAAAAGGTCCGCCTCCCGTGCCGCCTGAATCTGCTCTTTGCTTACGCCTGGCATAGTGCCGGCACAGAATTTCTTTTCATCGTGCTTCGCCTCCTTTCCGTGATAACAAAAGACGCCCGGAGGCGCCTAACAGCCGTACAGGTCATGGTTGACCTCGGCACGGTAATAGCTGTCCATTGTTGCCGGGGCATTATACAGCGCCGCCAGCAGGTACGCCTTAATATTCCCGACTTTTGTGGTGTTCTTGTCAATACAGTCAAAGACATACTCCAAGTGGCCGGAATTGATCTTCAGGAAACGGCTCTTTACCACCTCCCTGGGAAAATCATCCCCGGCAATACGGATATATGGCCGTTTGGATAAAACAACTTCAAGCATAAGCTCCACAGTCTCGTCTATGCGTTCTTTCCCATACCGGGAAACCATACAGTCATACTCGATATTTTCTTTTAGGATTTCACGATAAACGTCTATCAGCTCTATCCGATCCATCCCATCCGGGCGGCCTGCCGCCTCCGGCTCTGCCGGATAGATTGATTGATGGGTCCTTGATATATCCGTTTTTGATTTTTTAGTTCTTTGTGGATTAGTATTTAATTGTGCGGGATTTTCCTGTCCAGGTTCGGCCTGTTCAGGTTTTGCCTGTCCTGGATTTACCTGTCTTGGATTTTCCCGTTTAGGTGGAAACGCCTGTTTTTCAGCGTTTACAGGCTTTTCATGGATGGTATATTCAATATCTCCGAGTTGCCCGTTCTCATAGCGGAGGCGCTGCCTGGTGAGATACCCGTGCCGCTCCAGCTCCTTCAGGGCGGTAGTGATCGAATCCACACCGTCCTTACAGATATGGGCGAGCCCCTTTGTGGTATAGTCCCAATCTTCCGGCAGCGACAGCATGAGGGAGAGAAGCCCCTTTGCCTTTAAGGACAGTTCCGTATTGCGCAGATGGTGGTTGCACATGATCGTGAAGTCCTTCGTTTTTTCTACCCGGAATACAGCCATTTCACAGCCTCCTTTCTCCGGTTATTTCCGTTACAAGGCACGGTCCCTGCGGTCATAGTGGAGATGCCCGCCTGAGACCTTTGCATGGTTTTTCAGTTTGACCTCGCCCCGTTCCTGGCTGTCTAAGAATTTCTGATAGCCGGCATCCGTAAGGAACAGGCGCATCTTATCGCCCTTGTCACCCACAGGGGAATCATACGACAGCACATCAAAGACGATCATGTGACGTACCTCCGGGTCGAAGCGTTCCAGCGCCATGATGTCGTGCCCCTTCAATTTCTCTGCGCCGGATTGCTGCCTGGCCTCGGCAATCTTTTCCCCAATCGTCCGGGGCGGGTAAGGCAGACGGTAATTCTTTTGAATATCCCGCACGATGTCCATGCACTCGGCATCCGTCAGAACGCGCAGCTTTGCCATCAGATTTTCCGCTGCCTTCTGTTGTTCGGGATTCTTTGTGTACCTGGCAGTCATGTAAAGCTCGTTCAGGACTTTGGATTGATAGTCACCCTCAACCTGAAACAGCAGCCGTTTTTCCATTTCATTTAATTCCATGTGAATCTCCTTTCTCCTGAAAATGGGTATAATAAAACGCCATAGGGTTTTGGTAGCCTATGACGTAAAAAATCATATTCAATTATCTGCTAATAAGAGATGTTTAACAGAACAGCCACCATTAGGGCGGTTGACACAAAGGTAAAAAGTGCATTATAATCGGCACATGGGATTTGCTAATTTCTTGCTAATTGGACGATACAGAATTAGCAAAAAACACGTTGTACGAACAGGCACTCCATGATGAGTGGAACGCCCCAAAAAGCCCGTGGTTTCAAGGTTTTCAGCGTATTGGAAGTCACGCATCCGTATGACGTACAAGGCGGTATGCCATACTCCTAAGCGGTAGGTCGGAGGTTCAAATCCTCTTAGCGACGCCAAAAACATCGCCGAAAACCTTGGTTTATCAAGGCTTTCGGCGTTTTCTATTTTCCGAGAAAAATCGAACGCATAGCAATGTGCGATTAGCAAGAGCCATTTCTGTTAATCAGTCAAAGCCAGAAAACAATCGAACTTGTGATATACGGCATAAATTAGCCTGCTAATGATTAGCAGGATTTTCGGGGATTTTGCTAATCAAAATGGCTTTTCTGCTAATTTGCCTTAAAATGCTGCTAAAAACCGTGCTAATTGAAAAGGCGATAGTTACTCTTTCAAAGCCGGATTTTTTGAGGGTTGATAATCCTTAAAAGTTGCATATTTGAGTTTATCGGTGTCCTTTCATATAATAAAAGCAGAAAGGACGGTGCTGAATATGAGAGAAAAGAAAGCCCATTTATATCTGGATAGCCAAGAAAGACGCCTGCTGTTACATAGCCTCGTGGAATTAAAAAATCAGCTCATACAGCAAGGAAGATATACCGATTGTGTTGATGAACTGATTTTTAAGGTAACAAGCGCACCATTAAAAAGAAATGCTGCTCAAGCTGCTTGCCAATCCAGAGATGGTGGCATTGCTGAAATCACTTGCAAAAAACTTATAGTTATAGGAGGGCAATCCAGATACGGACTGTCCTCTTTTTACATACTGCTCTTATTGCAAATAATTACTAGGAAAAAGTCTTTGAAAAACAACGCTATTAGATAAAGAGTAACGCTATTAGATGCTGTATAATTATATCCATAATGAATATACTATTAGAGTAAGAGTAACGCTTTTAGAACGGAAAATATGAGGAAAGTAGATGTGGGAATTGGATATAGAATTCAAAAATATAGGGAAAGAATAGGTTTAAAGCAGGAAGAATTAGCAGAAAAGGTAGATTTAAGTTGTAATTATCTTAGCGCTATTGAACGAGAAGTTAAAACTCCTAAATTAGATACATTGATACGTATTATTAATGCGTTGGGAGTATCTGCAGATACAATTATGGTAGATGTAATTGATGCTGGTGTAAGTGTGCAATGCACCCAACTGGAGAAAAGGTTGGAAAAACTCCCAATTAAAGAAAAAAATAAGGTATTACATATATTAGATACCATAATTGAGGAATTAGAAAAATAAGGAATATATGTTGTTGATTATGGAGTGGATATATGGATAAGAATAAAAGTAGAAGAAAATTTCCTAAGGGAGTATTTTCTTATATAGTTATAGGCATTTTGGGAATTGGAATTATTATTTCAATAATCGTATTGGAATATAAAAAGGATGAACCCGACATATCTGTTTTATGGCAGAATATTTTATTAAGTATTTTATGCTCAGTGGTTGCCTCTATATTTTTTATTTTAATTCAAAAAGTTTTTACACGTGATGATAATAAAGAATTAGGCAAACAGCTTGATATTATAGAAACAAGTTTAAGACGACAAAATGAATTATATGATAGTGGAATTTTGAGTATCCATCCAAAAGCTCATTTTGATAAAGAAGATGATTTTTGGAGAAATATAATAGATAATACGGACAATCGTTTAGATTTGATAGGGCATTCTCTTAGTAATTGGTTTAAAAATGAATACCGAGATATTTTCTGTGAAAAAATAATAAAAATGTTGGAACAAGAAAAGGAAGTTCGTATTATTTTATCGGCTAACAAATTTGAACCTGAGCTTGTAAGACAGGCTTTTTTGAAAAAAATAAGTAAGAATTCACTTAATAAAGTAGAAAAAACGATTTTATATTTTTATGAGTTAGCAGAAAGAATTGATGAAAATAAAAAACAATTTTTAAAAGTGTATGTTACGGATTTAAAGGAGGTAACATATTTATATATAAGAACGGATTATCAATGCATTATCTCACCATATATTCTTAGCCCCACAAATAATCAAAATAGTTTTTTGTTAGAATTACAATCAGGGACAAAATATGCGAAAACTTTTGAAGATGATTTTAATGATATGATAGAAAGATTAGAGTCTATAAATCTGTCATTACAAAAATTAGAAATAATTAAAAATATGGAAATAGTACAGTATATCAAATGTGATAATAGATACGCTGGGAGTGATTGGAATAGAGAGAAAACAATAAAATTAGTATTCCAAGATGATAATAGAAAGTATGAAGTTGGCTATTTTGAGCATTATTTCAATGATAGATTCATCAAATCAGTGATTGAATTACCAATTAGTTATGGTTGTCCTTCTAAATGCAAGTTTTGTGCTTCTGCCGCAATTGATGATTTTAGCCAAATGAATGCAGATCAAATGCAGAAATTATTTGAATACATTTATTTTAATAAATTTTTGTATAAAAAAGATTATGTGTTATTAACCTTAACTGGGACTGGAGACTTATTTTTTAATGCTGAAAATGTTAGGGAATTCTTGCTACGATTGAGTACATATAAAAATTTATATGTTACATTGTCATCATGTTTATGGAATTTACAATTAATAAAAATGTTTGATCAGCTTTCTGATAAATTAAGGATAAGAAATATTCAACTTACCTATATAAGCAGTAAAGAGAATATTATAAGGAACATAATACCGATTTATCAAGAGAGAAAAATTGACTTTGATGAAATAGTAAATTATATAAAATCTTCTAACAAAAAGTATTATAGAATAAATTATATTTTAATTGAAGGGTTGAACGATACAATAGAGGATTTCAATATTTTAAAAAACATCTTAATTGAGATAAAGGATAAAATTATAGTTCGGATTTCAAGACTAAATGAAAATAAATCTACAAAAAGAAATAATTTACATCCAACAAGTATTGAAATCATGAAACAATTTAAGGAACTTCTTTCTGAGGCAGGAATAAAAAGCTACATTTTTTACTCAGAAAAAAATGATAATATGAATTGTGGACAATTAATTACAGAGAAAGAGTAGGGATAATAGAAAATGTGTACATTTATTGGAGTTGAGTGTTTAGCAGCAAATGCATTAATTGAATTGTATGAAAAGCAAATCAGAAGATTGAGTTTTAAGCAATTAGCGGATTATGGATTGATGGTTGTTGATGCATATGAAGATGAAACTTCTGAAAAAGCAATCTTTATTTTTAACCAAGAAAAAATACAAGGTTTAATACTTGACTACTCGAATTATTTCTCTGTTGAGATAATAGATGAAGAAAAATATATTTGCTTAAATGAAGATGTAAATATTATTGAATTAAAAGAACGGTTTAGGTGGACTTTGTCATACGAGCTTTTAAAGGCTGTTAATCGAGTGCAAATTAGTGATGTTATGTATGCATAAAGTTTTAGTATAGATAAAATGAGGGAAGTGCTTTGGAGACAAAATTAATCAAAGATCCTATTCATGGTTATATAAAGATTAAGAAAGATTATATTAAAAACATAATAGATTCCTGTGAATTTCAAAGATTACGAAATATTCGTCAAACTAGCTATGATAGTTTGTATCCAGGGTCATGCCATAATAGGTTTATACATTCTTTGGGAGTTTACTATTTAGGAGTCAAGGCATTTAAATCTTTGAAAAGGAATACAGAAGAACAAATTGAAGAAAAAAAGATAGAGCGTGCAATAGGAAAATGGGAAACTTTAAGAAGCACATTTGAATTGGCATGTTTACTGCATGATATTGGACATACACCGTTTTCTCACACTGGTGAAGATTTTCTTCTTTTACAAAAAGAGAATGATAAATATCAGATAATGCGAAGTTTCCCAAGAAAAGATATTTCTGAAATATATGTTTTATATAATGAACTTCTTAACACTCTTGAAAATAAACTAAATGAACAGGACTTTGAGAATTTTTTATTAGATTTTGCGGAAACTATAGAAGGCAGTTCATATTATGTCAGTGGAAATAATGTGGCTAAACCTCATGAAATTATGAGTGTTATTATTGGTATTATTACATATGAGAATTATCTGGTTGCTCAAAATGTTGATGTAGATTTATTTAGTAGGATGATTTTAGGAATACGATATAAAGATGCATCAAAGTTGGAAAACGGAATAAAAAATTCGCTCATACAATTATTGAATTCGAGTATAATTGATGTTGACAGATTAGATTATATCATGCGAGATATGCAGATGTCAGGATTTGAAGGTATGTCTATTGATATAGAACGTCTTCTTGAGAGTGTGATTCTGTTTTATGATATTCAAAAGCAAGAATATAAATTTGGATATAAAAAAAATGCATTAAGTACAATTGAAAATGTGATTGTTGCATATGATTCAGAGAGAAGATGGATTCAAAGTCATCCAGTTGTAATGTATGATTCATTTTTGGTGAAAAAATGTATTGATGCTGTTGAAAAGCAATTTAAGGAAAAGGAGAATAATAATAGTATTTTTCAGAAAAAACCTTTAACAGCAGAAGGTATTCAATTAAATAATAATTTATGCTTAAAGTTAATGAATGATGGAGATTTTTTGTTTTTGATGAAACAGATTAGTAATGATAATCCAGACAAATTCTATGTTACTGAATATCTTTCAAGAGATAAAAGGAGAAGACCAATATGGAAATCAGAGTCAGAATTTCGTCTTATGTTGAGAGACCTTTCGCCAAAGCAGCAGTCTATATTTATGGATACATTTACAGAGTATGGGGGCAAAGATGATGAAAGTAGCATAGGTAGCACATTAAATAGTAAACGAATTGAAGAATTAGAGCATAATATTAAGAGTTTGGAGGAGGATACTAATTTAAGTCAGGAAGATTGTGATAACAAAAAGTTGATTATTCAAAGACAATTGTTTTGGTTAAATAAACTTAAGGATTATTGCACAAAAAATGATATAGATTTTAACATACATAATCAACGGACAAAGGTTTTTGAGAGTAAGATGAATGAATTATCAGAAAAAGGTGTGGAAATTTGGTATAATCAATTCCAAAAATCTGAAAAAATTTCTGAAGTCCTTAATCTTTATGGAACAGAAAAAAAGGGAGACGGAATTAAATTATTTTATTTGTATATAAACAAATCCGATAATTTTTCACTTGAATCTTTTATGTGTTTTATAAAAGAAACTTTAAATGAATATGAGAATTTATATATTAGGAAACAATAAATTGTAAGAATGATATGTAACAACCAGTGGTAATTTTGGGATTATAATTTGTTGTTGCTATAAAATCGGACGATTAATAAAATATATGATTATAAGAGGGAAATCCCAATGAGGTTTGTCTCCTTTTTACATACTGCCCTTATTGCAAATTATTGCTATCATTTAGATAATGGTTTTGCGAGAGTTGATAGCGGGCAGACCATATAAACTATTTAGGCATTAAAAGAGAGTTGCCCGTACTGGATGGAACGAGTTTTAATCAGTAACATTTCCTTAAGTTCAAGCCCCTTGCTAATTGTCTGCTAAAAGGAGCATCTAAAAAACCTTAAAATTAGCAGTCACAAGGAGGTACGAGATAACATTTTAAATCCGTGAAAGGCAAGGAAATACAGGGATTATATAACATTAAGAGGGAGCTTCCTACTAGCAAACGGTGCTACTCCTAAGCGGTAGGTCGGAGGTTCAAATCCTCTTAGCGACGCCAAAAACATCGCCGAAAACCTTGGTTTATCAAGGCTTTCGGCGTTT
>OBXV01000195.1_pt1 | contig 62046 bp, 47 predicted proteins | sample 1495451 | NCBI WGS metagenome assembly OBXV01 (sample SAMEA2580178, study PRJEB22360) | human gut metagenome | biome: human gut; feature: human-associated habitat; material: faeces | place: Denmark | collected 2008/2010 | reverse complement strand
ATGTTTCTCCGTTTGCCCAACATCTTTGAAATGGCTTCTGCCGCCATTTCAGGATCAGTCTCCGCATAGATTTCCGTTGTGGAAATATCCTCATGCCCAAGAAGTTTTGCTATCTCCGGGAGAGAGACCCCAAGCCTGTATAGCTGCGCCCCATAGGAATGTCGGAGAAGGTGCGGATGGATGGAAGGCAGCTTTGGATTGGAACAGCGGGCAGCGTCCCCATACTTTTTCAGGATGCGCTGCACGTTGTCCTCAGACATCATTTCTCTGCCACCTTTTGCAGTCGGATAGAAAAGATAATCATCCGGGTTCTCTTTGGGATGGTAAAGGTGGCAGTAATACTTGTAGTTTTTTAGAAAAGAATCCTCCGGGATAGGGACGATATGCGGTTTGTTTCCTTTACCGGTGATTCGGATGTACGGATACTTTTCATTTATAATGACGTCTTTTAACTGGACAGAACGCATTTCGGCAAGTCGCGCCCCGGTTGAGAACAGGAACAGGATAATGAAGCGATCCCGTACCCCTATCTTTGTCTGTGGCGGCTGCGCAAGGAGCAGTTCAATATCTGCCTTATCCAGCCAGTTATGGCGTTTCGGGTACGTTTTCTTGTGCTTCACAGCAGAAATGCTGATTTGCAGGGGTACAAGCTCCATATCACGGGTGGCGGCATATTTCAGGTGTGCCTTTATCCCGGACAGCCGGACATTCCGTGTGCCCCAACACTGTTGTTGTCAGCAACACTGCTCAAAAATTCGCGGATCACTTCTTCTGTAATAAAATCAGTTGTGATCTGGTCAACAGTTTTTGAGTAGGTTTCGTAGAGATAAATACGGAAAGCGTTCAATGACTGGCAGTAAGTTTCGATTGTCCGTTCGCTGTGAAGTTCAGAGCGCAAGTGGTTGAAAAAATCCTTTGTGTAGATGAAAAACATCTTTTTTGGCTTTTGTTTATTCTTCCGCATAGACCACACCGATTCCTTTCTCAAGGGCGTCCAGCTTCTCCCGGTAGACAGGGAAAAGCTGTGAGGTGATATGCAGATAGTACAGTGTATAGCGGATGTGCTTGTGTCCCATGTACCTGCAAAGATACTGAATCCAGTTATAGAAATCTTCTCCTGCGTCAGCACATTTTTTAATGTTTTGAACAGCAAAGAGATGGCGGAGGCCATGCGTTGTAAACCTTTTTCCGGGCAGCTCCAACAACCCTGCCTTTTTAAGTATGGCCTGAAAAATCTTGCTGACATCGGCGCTTATCATGTGTTCCCGTTCTTGGTTCGGCTTGAAAAAATAAGTACGATCAGGGAACTGCTTCTGGTAATACCGGTCAAAACGGTAGCATAAGTCCAGAAGGTCATCTGACAAGGGAAGCTCCCTGTCTTTCATGCCCTTCGATTGGTAGATACAGATCGTCCCTTTGGGGAAATCAATATCTGACACCTTCAGGTTGCACGCTTCGGAGCTGCGGAGGCCACAACAGTAAACCAGCCGGAAAAATACCGGGAACATCGTGTCTTTATACGGATATGTCTCTGTCGGGATCAGCTTGGTGTCAACAGTTTCAAAAAACAACGAAAGCTGTTCATCCGTAAACAGATGGGGTTCCTCTGCCTTTGGCCTCTTAATCCGGTAATTCGGGACATAAGCGTTTAAGCCAAGCGACTGCTGGTATTCCCCGATATGCTTCATTGTTAAGACCCGCCGCGCCATGTGGTGCCGGGATGGAGAATCGGAGCTGTGAATCCATGTTTCGGCAATCTCCTTTGTAAGTAGTGTGGCTTCTGGATACTCTCTGGCGCAGAAAGCATCAAAGTCGTTAAGGAAAAAACCAATAAACTTTAGCTGCAAACCGGAACGGTGCCGGATGGTAAGCATTTCTTCCATAACAGGGCCAAATTTACTTGCGTACATCAGTATTCCTCCCTTCGGCAAGGGATCAGGGAGATGTCTAACGCACACCGCTTCATTTTTGCTTCATCCGTTGAGAGATACACGCGGACAGAGTTTTTGTCGATATGCCCTAACATTTCGGAAATGAGCGGTAACGGTGTTCCTGACTGCAAAAGCCGCGACGCAAAAGTGCGCCGGTAAATATGGAGACCATCGTGCGGAAGATTTTCATAGGATTCCGTCCCCTGTGTACGGTATTTCATCCTGTAATGCCTGCGGGCCAGCTTTTTTATCGGGTCTACGGACGTGACAAAAATATATTCCTGCTTACAATCCCGGCGCTCGTTCAGGATGTAATCAATAATGGCGTTTTGTGTGGCGCTGTCTATGGGAATTTCAAGGTCAACCCCCGTCTTTTTCTGGTGGATATGGATGGTCTCTTTTTCCAAGTCGATGTCGCAGAACCTCAATGCCCGGATGTCGCAGCTTCGGAGGCTGGTGTGCAGCGCCAACAGGAGAATCGCCTGATCCCTCTTGTTGACAAGGCTGTCCGGCTCATCTTCCAGAAGGTCTGCCTCTACTTTTTCGTCAATCGTAGTAATGATCTTGTTTCTGGACTGGCGGATTTTAGGCAGGGCATAAGGAAGGGTCTTGCAGGCTGTGTAACCGGCATCTGTCGCAAACCGCAGAAACTTTTTCAGGACACACAATTCCGTCTGGAACCCTTTCAGGTTCCGGTTCTTGAACCGGTCTGTCTGGAAATAGTCCAGAAGGTTTTGGTTCCTTGCATCGGAAAACTTTGTAATACCTACGCTTTCCAGATAAAGGAGAAGCTTGCGGGCCATGGAACTGTACGACTTTATGGTAGTCGGATATTTGCCTTCCTCTTTCATAACTTCCTGAAATTCAACAAGAATGTTTTTATATTCATCAGTTTCAGGAAGTTCCGGGGTGAAACACAGATAATGACGCCATTCCGTCAGTGTTCCGGCCTGCTGTTCTGCCGGCAGATGGACGAACCTGTGCAGTGCTTTCCAGCCAACATAGGATGCGCTAAGCACGCAAGCCGGATCGTGATCCAGAGAATTGACCCATTTAAGGCAGAGCGTCAGTTCAAACGGCTGATCCAGACTTTTTAAGTGTCCTACCAGCATTTCAGTAAAGCGTTTGTAACGGTCAAGCACAGCATGGGACGTTGTGCCTAACCGTATGATTGTGGCGATGGTTTCGTCAACGAGATGACGGAACCCTTGTTCATCAAATTTCATAGGGACTCCTTTCTGTGGTTGGTGACTTGCTATCACCTACACTATATCAGAAAGGACGAAGTAGCTTAGAATTAGACCGATACTTTTTGCTTGGCTTGGCGATTTTACGGGTTTCATCACATATTTATTGGCATAACTAATTACCCGGCATTAAATATGCTTTTTGAGTGAAAGCAAGATAAGGTGGAGTTTGGTAGATCAACAAATATTACATATTTTTTTGCTACAAAGGCAAGGGATATTATATTTCTTGATATTTCAAGAAGAAAGAATTTCGATTTTGTATGTTTTATGGCTATAGTTCAGTTATATAGGTACAATGTATGGTTTTCGATAATAAAAAATACTTTTATTATTAAATCAGAATTTATTCTAAATTATTGAATCAAGGAAGTGCCATCAAATGGAAATTGAATATCAAAATATGAAAATTAAAATATGCGAAAGAACATTAAAAATTGAGATTAGATATAATGAAACTTTTTGGAAGAGCGATTCATCATATAATCCATACTTTATAGAAAATAAACAAAAGTACTATTTAAATGAGGCCGATATTATTAACCACAATAAGTGGGAAAATGCTATAGGTATAGGAATTGATACTTACTTTTCGGGATTTGGTAATTTTGAAAAAAACTATGAATTAATGACAAGAGTATGGATAGAAAAAAATGATAAAAATGTCATATTTGAGTTAATTCCGATAAAAGAAGATGAGAAGATAAGTGAAATATGTTGGCCTTGTCATTTTGAATTTGAGAAAAAAAGTCAAAATTGGTATACACTAATTAATGTACAGCAAGGGCTATTGCTACCGAATACATGGGAAAACGAATTTGGAATGCCATTTTTTGATGGACAATTTTGTACTTCAGCTTCCTATATGCCATGGTATGCACAAATAAAAGATGGACAAGGTTATCTTGCTATTTGTGAACAACCATGGGATGCATTTTATTACGTTGATCATCCAGCAGGAGGACCATATACACATATAGGCGTTAGATGGGTACCAAGCTTAGGATTGATGCGTTACAAAAGATGTATAAGAATGATTTTCCAAGAAAATACAGATTATACAAAGATTTGTAAAAAGTATAAACAATATATAAAGGAACAGGGGAAGTTTATAACTTTAAAGGAAAAAAGAATTAAGTTGGATGTAGATAAATTAGTTGGAGCCGCTATTATTCATGAAGGAATAAAAACAAGTATTGCTAATACGTCTATCTTTTATGATAAGAACAATATTCAGAACAATTATTCCCTTACTACTTTTGAAGAAAGAAAAGAGGAAATTATTAATTATTCAAAGCTGGGATTAGAAAAAGCCTATGTTCATTTAGATGGATGGATGCAAGATGGATATGATAATAAACATCCAGATGCATTAGAAGCATGTAAAGAAGCGGGAGGATGGGATGCATTTAGGGATTTTATTAAAACACTACATGATTTAGGATATGCGGGCGGTATTCATGATCAATATCGAGACTTTTATTTTGATGCAAAATCTTTTTCAAAAGAATTTGCATGTCAAAATTCTGATGGAAATATTACGGTGCATCAATTATGGGCAGGTGGAAAACAATCCTATTTATGTGCATCTCAAGTACTACCTTTTGTAAAAAGGAATTACAAAAACTTGGAAGAGCATCAAATAGATTTAGATGGTACATATATTGATGTGTTTAACTGTAATGAAGGGGATGAATGTTATAATTATAAGCACAAAATGTCACGAAAAGAATGCCTGGATTATAGAATGCAGATTTTTTATTATTTAATTTCAAAAGGAATTTTAACTAGCTCAGAAGAAGTAACTGACTGGAGCTTACCTGGAGTAGTATTTGCTCATTATGCACCATACAATTTTATGATGTATGATCAAAAAGCCGCAAGAAATGGAATACCGGTTCCGTTGTTTAATTTAGTTTATCATGAGTGTGTTATTATTCCGTGGATGATGGAAAAGTATAAAGATGAAGATTATATGCTTTATGCATTAATCAATGGCGGAATACCGTATTTAAAAAGAGAATCATCATATCCTAATATGGATGGATGCTTCGGAAATGATGAAAATTTAAGTCTTAAAGAACGAATAAAGCGTTGCAAAATTGTAATGGATCTGCATAAAAAAGTAGTCTATAAAGAATTAATTAAACATGAGTTTATTGATAATGATTATAAAAAACAAAAAAGTGTTTTTTCTGATGGGACAGAAGTAGAAATCGATTTAAATACTAATAGGTTTTATATAAAGTGAATTATAGATAAAAAAAATATATATATGCTATAATGTATCTGAAAACTTAGTATTTAGAGAAAGGAGAATATATTATGGCATTTCCACAGGAATTAGCAATTGTTATTCAAAAAGAAATGGAGAAACTTGACTTAAAACAAGTAAAAATAATATCTGATAATATTACAAATAAGTATAGGAACGAGAGTGGGAAAAATAGGTCACTTATTAATAAAGAAATAGAAGCGCTTGTCTATTCCGCTGTTCGGATGCCAGCAACATATGAAGCTGTATCTAGTGTTTTAGACCAAACAAAAAAACTATATAGCAAAGAATGTAAAAGCCTTTTAGATGTTGGTGCTGGTACTGGGGCAGCAACTTGGGCAGCTTGTAATTATTTCAATATAGAAAAAATTGTATGCTTAGAAAAAGAAGCTGCAATGGAAAAGATTGGAAGAAAATATATGAGAGAAGGCCATAGAGCTATTCAACAAGCAGAATGGTATTCACAAGATTTAATTAACATGGAAATTGAAGAAAAATATGATATGGTAATTTCCTCATATGTTTTAAATGAAATGACTGGAAGTGCCGGAAAGACTGTTATTAGTAAATTATGGAATTGTGCCGATAAATTATTAGTTATTATTGAACCAGGAACGCCAAAAGGATTCGATGTAATAAAATATGCTAGAGAACAACTTCTTAATTTAGGAGCACATATAGTGGCACCATGTCCGCATGAACAAGAATGTAGGATAAAAAGTGACGATTGGTGTCATTTCACATGTAGAGTGCAAAGAAGTAAATTGCACAAATTGATAAAAAATGCCGATGTTCCTTATGAAGATGAAAAATATTCATATATTGTTTTTGCGAAAGAAAAAGTAGACAACGAAGGAGTGAGAATATTAAGACATCCACAGATTGCGAAAGGTAGAATTGATTTGGAGATTTGTGGAAAAAATGAAAATAAAAAAATTAGAATTACAAAAAAGAATAAAGAATTGTTTAAAAAAGCAAGGAAAGTGAAATGTGGTGATATGATAAAATGAAAAATATTGATTGGGATTTTCTAAAAAAGGATATGACCTTTATAATATTGAATTGTTTAGTTAATAGAATTCCTTGTTGGAGAATTAGAAAAAAGTTTTATGAAGGATTTGGAATGAAAATAGGGAAGGGGGCGAGAATAGGTTTATATACCATAATAATTGCACCACAAAAAATAGAATTAGGGGAAAGAAGTATTATAAACCATTCATGTTTTGTGGATGGAAGTGGAAAAGTCATTATTGAAAATGATGTATCTATCTCCTGCTTTGCAAAAATAATTTCGTGTACACATAGTACAAGATCGGAAATATTTGAGTATAAAACCAATCCCATATGGATAAAAAATAATGTATGGATAGCAACGGAGGCGATTATTCTAGATAATTCTATAATCGAAGAAAAAGCTATAATTGGATCGGGGAGTATTTTTAAGGGGAAAGCCGAGAGTAATTGCATATATTATGGAAATCCTTCTAAAAAAATTAAAGATAGGCAACTAAATAAAAATTACAGAATAGATTTTAATCCTTATTTTAGATAAATGGTTATTATATAGAAAGTGTGAGTATTTCTTTTATAAAAAGAATGAAATATAAAAATACCCATTTTATCATAACATAAAAATAAAAGAAATGGAATATAGGAGGAGATGCAAAATGAAAGTATTTATTTCAGGTGTTGCGGGCTTTTTGGGAAGCCATTTAGCAGATAGTCTTATTAATCAAGGTGTAGAAGTGGTTGGAGTTGATAATTTAGTAGGCGGGCAATTGAAAAATGTAAATTCAAAAGTGGAATTTCATCAGGAAGATTGTGGTAATTTAAAAAAGATGAATGAGTATATGAAAGGGTGCGATGTGGTTTTTCATGCAGCATGTACAGCTCATGATGGACTGTCATTGTTTTCACCGTATTATATTACTCATAATACATTTGGGATTACTATGAGTGTCTTGAGTGCTGCGGCACAGAATAAAATAAAAAAATTTATATATTGTTCTAGCATGTCTAGATATGGGGAGCAGGAAACACTGCCATTTATAGAAGAAATGGATTGTAATCCTAGGGTACCATACGGAGTGGCAAAATATGCTGCGGAACTGGTAATTCGACAAATATGTGAACTAAATGACATATATTTTAATATTGTTGTGCCTCATAATATAGTCGGACCAAGGCAGCGTTCAAATGACCCGTTCAGAAATGTAGCTGCAATAATGATTAATAGAATGTTACAAGGGAAACAACCGATAATTTATGGAGATGGGGAACAAAAAAGGTGTTTTTCTGATATTGAAGATGTAATTTATTGTATTGAGCAACTAATTTTTAGAAATGACTTGAATGGAGAGATTTTTAATATTGGACCTGATGAGGAATTTGTGTCGATAAACGAATTGGCTAAAATAATTGCAAATGAATTAAAATTTAATCTGCACCCAATTTATGTTCCAGCACGCCCAAACGAGGTCAAATATGCCACCTGTTCAGCAGAAAAGGCAAGAAGGATATTAAATTATAAAACTAAAGTAGATTTAAAAACAAGTATTAAAAGGATGGTTGATTACATAAAGAAAGATGGAGCAGAGGAGTTTGAGTACAATTATGATATTGAAATAATTAATGATAAAACTCCCAAGACATGGAAAGATAAAATGATATAAAAGTTTTTTAAAGTAATACCATTAAGAAAAAATTAGGAGGAGAAAGATGAAAATTTTGATTTTAGCATATTATAATCCATGGATTAGTGGGGGCGGTCATAGGCCGATTTGCTTATGTGAAGAGGATATTGCGCGTGGTGATGAAGTTGTTTTTTTATTTGAAAGTGATTCAGAAATAGATCAAATGAAAAAATTTTCACTGTTTAATTCTCACAGATTACGACTTTTACGGAGAGACAAAGAATCAGGAAAACTTATAGCTATGCATCAACAGGCCGAAATTTTTGAAACAGAAGATGACATTTTAGAAAAATGGAGACCAGATTATATTAAATCCCATAATCCGGTAGAAAGTTTTCTTGGAATCTTAAAAAAGGCAAAAGAAAAAGGAATTTTTCACATTTATGATCAGATGGATTTTTGGGATGGATTTCCTGTACAACCTTGGGGGAAAGATGTGGAAAAGGAATATATCTCTATGGCAGATCAATGCATTACTATTAGTGAATGGCTAGCTCAAAAGAATCGAGAGATTACAGATAAAGAATTTAAAGTTATTCCAAATGCAATAAAAAATGCATTTGCTGATAAATTATTTATGAGTTATGAAGAAGTAAAAGGACGTAGTAAAAGAAAGAAAAAACAAATTATTTATTCTGGAGCTATTTGGCCAGAGTGGTTTGAAATGGATATTATAGAATATCTTGTTGAAAAATTTCCGGAATACGAATTTTTGATGTTAGGCCCATATTTGCCATGCAAAGATGAAGATGATGGGAGAAATATTGCTGAAATTATTAAAAACTTAGAACATAATTATAATATTAAATTTTTGGGACAAGTTCCACACGAAGAATTAGTATCATACTTACGACAAGCGAATTTAGCAATAGTTCCGTTTGTGGTTAATGAAGTTACCAAAGCGTGTTCACCATTAAAATGTTTTGAGTATTTGGGAGCGTTTCTGCCAGTTGTTTCAACAAATTTACCAGAAATTAAAAATTATCCAATGATAGAATTTGCATGTAGTAAAGAAGAGTTTGCAAATAAAGTTGAAAAAATGATTGATCATAAAATTACTGAAAATGAATATAAAATGATGCGTAATTTTACGGAAGAGAACACATGGAAAGCACGAAGTCAAGAGATTAATAATATCATTATCGATAAAAATTAGGCTAGGAGATAAAAATGATTTCTTTAGGAATTTGTGGAGGACATGACGCCAATTGGTGTGTCTTTAAGGATGGAAAATTATTAGGGGCATTTGAAAAAGAAAGATTTTCAAGGATTAGACATGATTCAGGAAATGTTATGGATTATGTTGAGAAAACATTAAGAAAGTTAGGAATTAGCCCTAATGAAATTGATGTTATTATGACAACAGAAGCCAATTTTAAGGGAACGGATCCAGGATTAGAATATGTTAGCAAAAAGGTATATGATGAACCAAATGAATGGGTTGAAATGAAAGTTAAATTTTACGGAAGAGAGATACCATGCTTTTCAGTGCCGCATCATTTGAGTCACGCATCATATGCGTTTTATACAAGTAATGAGGAAGAGTCAGTGACTTTAACATGGGATGGAGGTGGAGATTTTTATACAACGAATGCGTATACCTCTACAAGTATTTCTTATTGGGAGAACAATAAACTTAAGTGGTTTAAAAAAATAGGAAATTGTGATATTGGCTCGCTTTGGCATATTTATTCTAAAAGTATTTTTCAGAATCCATTCGCTGCTGGTAAGCTTATGGGATTGGCTGCATTAGGAGAAAACAAATTTGTAGAAACATTTGCGGATTATTGTATGAGACCTGTAAGAGGATGTCTAAATCCAGCAAAAGCTATCAAAAACTGTTGGCCGGATGAGGATATGCCAATGTTTTCTGCTGTAAATAGTTGGCGGCATAAAGATGCTGCAGATATTGCATATGCTATACAAAAGGTTACAAACTATGCCGGAATAAATTTAGCAAAAAAAGCGTATGAGGTGACAAAAGCTAAAACGTTGTGTTTGGGTGGAGGAGTGGCACTAAACGGTTATTTAAATACGGAACTTGCCAAATTAAAGATATTTGATCGAGTCTTTGTTCCACCTTCAGTACATGATGGAGGTCTTTCTCTGGGGGCTGTTATGTTTATTTTGAATAATGTACTAAACTTAAAAACTTGTAAAATAAGTGATCAGGACTTGGTATTTAACGGTACAGAATATAATGATGAGGAATGTATAGGAGCTATCCAGAAATATGGGGTGAAGGCAGAACCTTTAAATCGATTTAGTATTATTCAACGAACTGCAGAGGAAATTAGTAATGGAAAAGTAATTGCTTGGTATGAAGGCAAGAGTGAACATGGACCAAGAGCGTTGGGACATAGAAGTCTCCTGGCTGATCCGAGATATCCGAAGATAAAAGAAAGACTTAATAACGAGATTAAATTTAGAGAACCATTTCGTCCGATTGCACCGGTAGTATTGGAAAAAGATGTGCATTATTGTACAAGGGATATAGAGTATAGTCCTTTTATGATGCACATTGTAGAAACTACGGATGAATTTCGAGATGAAAATCCAGCAGCGGTTCATTTAGATGGAACAGCTAGAATACAGACAGTTGCCGGTAATTCTGGGATTGGAGAAATCATTGAATATATGAAAGAGAATACTGGGGGAAAAGCTTTACTAAATACTTCATTTAATTGCAACGAACCTATTGTAGAAACTCCAGAAAATGCAATAAAGACATTTTTAGAAGTTCCTATTGATTATTTGTGCTTAAATGGCAAATTTTGGATAAAAAAGGAATAAAAAGATGAAAATGGAAGTAAATGTGGTTATCCCGATGTACAATTCAATATCTAGCATTGAAAAGTCAGTACGTAGTGTTTTAGGGCAAAAGAATATTTCTGTAAAAGTATTTGTTGTTGATCATGGATCAGATGATGGAGCGTTGGAGTTGGTTACGCATAAATTTGGAAATGATAAAAGGGTAAAAATTATTCCGATCGGAAGAAGTAAAAACGAAAAACGGTCTGCATCTAAACCTATGAATCGTGGAATACAAGAAATTATGAATCAGATGAGAAATGATTTAGATATTTGGGTGATGAGGCTTGATGCAGACGATATATTGTACAATCCGCATGTATTAAGCAAAGCTATAAATATGAAAAAACAAGATACATTATTAATTTGCGGTTCAATTATTTTTTCTAATTCGTCTAAAAAGATAGCAAGTAAATATTATTTGCAAGAGAAATATGCAACAGTTAGCAAACTATGCAAATGTGCAGCTTATGGGTTCGCACATCATGCAACCTTAATTGCATTAAATTTGCTAAAAACTATTGAAAAGGAAGAAAACTCTTTTTTTTGTACAAATATCGGTTATGGAGAAGACTTTGATTTTTCACTTAAATTATTTAAAAATTGTAATGATAATCAAATTATTTTTACGGAAAATGAATTTATAATAAAAGAACAAAGTGGTGAAACAATAACGAATACGATTAGCACAAAAAATTATATTAAAGATCATATAATGATTTTGCTGAAAAATTCAAAACTTTCAAAAAAATTCATGTTAAAAACAATACTTTGGAGGCTTCTTAATAATTGTAGATTTTGTAAAGGTGTAATGAACAGAATGGAAGCTCCAGCTCTAAAATTTGCGAATAGCACGATAGAGAATTATGAGATAATAAAGAGAATGTCAGGATGGACGGAAGAATGATGGATTCATATACTCAGGTATACAAAAAATTGTTAAATAGATTATTGGAAAAGACAGATCTAATTACAGAAGACATTTTGGGATTTGAACGTTTCCTAATAATTGATAAATATACATGGTTCAAAGAATTTATAAAACAAAATGAAATTTTGCCAATTCAAATAGACTGGCAATTGACCAGTAGATGTAATTTGAATTGTAGATGGTGTGTAGGAGCTAATATTAATAAAGAAAATGAAACATCCGAAATACCGGATTCAATGAATAAAGAGGATATACAAAGGATTGCTACTCAAATCATATGTGCTAAAAAAAACGGGACGAAAATTGAAACAGTCCAATTTTCAGGATTCACAGGAGAACCATTACTAAAATGGGATTGTTTGATGATGGCAATAAAATTACTAAAAAAAGGAAATCTTAAGATAGGAATTTTTACGAATGGAACTCTTATGACTGAAAAGACTTGGAATGTACTATGCCATACAGATTCTGTTCATATAAGCATAGATGGTGGACCTGAAACCTGGAATGCCATAAAACAGCCAAACTATATTAAGTATACTTATTTTACGATTATTAATAATATTAAAGGTTTGGTAGAAGAGAAAAAAAGAATAGAAAGTAAGACTGAAATTAATGCAGGCTATACAGTTACATATGACAATTTCAAGGATTTAGAAACGGTAATTAAAGATTTAATAGAAGTTGGGGCAAATTCTATTTGTATCAAATTTGATATAACGGGAAATGAGAAAGATAAAATCGAAAATGAAGAAGCTATGATTAGTACAATAAATAATTATATAAAAAAATATAATTCCGAACGGTTTAAGGTACTAATGATGCACACTTATGTACCTGAAAAAAGTCGTGGAAGGTGGAAATGTTCACAAGGATGCTATTATCGTTATTTTTTTGCAACGATTGGTTCGGACGGAAAAGTATATCCTTGTGATTATCAGACATCTAAAGAATGTCCAAATTTTGGTGATTTACGACAAAATTCTTTGTGTGATGCATTATATAACAAGCAAGAAAGATGGGATGGAATTATTACAACAAAATCGGATGTTACAAATATTTGTCCACCTTTTGCAGAGGTTATTAATCCATATTTAAAGGAGGTTACAACATTAGTCCAAGAATTTGGCGCAGATATGGTTATAAAAGTGTACGAAGAAATGAGAAATCAGATACTTAAAAAATAGATTTGTACTGAAAAATTAAAGAAAGACTACTTGTTATAATAAATGTCGAATCTAAAATGAAAAATATTGAATGAATTGCGAAAATATACTTCAGATATATATGAACTTTGGAGCCGCATGATAAACAGAGTGTCATTTCTGGCACTCTAAAAGAGGATATATGTAGAATTTATCCGGCTGTTGGTAGGTATGAGTGTTTTTGTTCATGGCAAAAAATAGTTATATTATTTTAGGACTATGAGATAAAGAAACGGTGTAATGTTTTGATTGTCTTACTTCTTATCAAATATGCACCAAAAGATTTATCACGATGATAGATATATGTTGTAGTGTTGTAAAGAGCATATGAAGATATCGATAATTTTGTTTTATATGTGTTATAGCATTATACATATGCTTGGATTGGTAAATGGATGAAGAATACTAGTATAGTATTTGTAGAATCAAAACGGTTGAAATTATTAATCTTGGCAATAGTCATAGCATCCACTGACCTGATGCTGGGAATTGTTAGAATAGACGAATGAAATTTTTTCTCATGATTCGTTTGATGGCTGCTATGACTTTATCAATTTAAGGAGTTACTTGATGAAAGAGTTTGAGGGTGTGGTTTAGTTCCAAAGACTTTGAGGACATAAAGAGTTGGTGGATGTTTTTACAGTTTCATGGCAAAAGGTATAGGCTTCTTTTCTGTATTGTCCTGTAGAATCCAAGAAACTCCTTGAGATTACAACATCGTTCTTAATTAACTGCTATGTGGTATATGGTTGGTTTAAACTACAAAAAAGATTATGGTTGGAACAGTCCTTAAATCAGAGTGGTAGGAGCAATGTACCGATCCATAGTATCTACAAACAGTATAGCATACAGACCTTGGAGAGGGTCTATAAACACTACTACTATATAATATGAGGAGAATCAAATTTGAAAATTATATTACAAGAAGTAGATATAAAAACCAGCGATGGAGAATATTTAAATGGTAATTTGTATCTACCTGTTCAATCGGATAAAGTGCCAGTAATTATTATGCGTACACCGTATGGAAAGCATAATATAAATACTGTTTTTGATCCATATATAATTGTAAAAAAGGGCTTTGCACTTCTTGTTCAAAATGTTCGAGGACGTTATGAATCAACAGGTATTTTTTTGCCATTTGAAAATGAAAAGGAAGATGGAAAAACTACTGTTGAATGGGTAAAGGAACAAAATTGGAGCAATGGGCATATTTATTCATTGGGTGTTTCTTATGAAGGATTTACTGCGATGATGATGGGGGGAGAGGAAGGCGTAGTTGCAATTTCACCGATTATGTCATCAGGAAATATACGAAGGGATTGGTTTTATGAAAATCATTGCCTTAAACAAGCATTTGTACAGTCGTGGTCACATTCTTTTGCTTTTACTGACGAGGAACATATGTTACAACCATCTGTAATTGATTACATACAATTTCTATCAAATGATATAGCAAAATTATATAAAAGAAAGTTGACAGATTTTCCAGTAAATAACAATCTCCCATACTATAAACACTGGATCAATGAAAATGATGATAAGTATTGGAACTATATAGACAAAAAGACAAATGCTCGGTATTGGGATGCAAGTGGGTACTATGTATCAGGATGGTATGATATTTTTTGTGAAGGAACAATTAAGGAATTTCTTTTAGCAGTAAATAGATCTTCAAAACCTCAAAAATTAGTAATCGGACCGTGGTCGCATACAGAAATCTTTAAAGCCACTGTAGGCGATGTTGACTACGGCATATACAATTTTGAAAAATACTCATCAACTGACATTTTGGATTGGTTTTCCAAGATAGAAAAAGGTGAAGATGTTGTGTCAGAAATAAAGCTATTTATTATGGGAAAAAATAAATGGTATTCTTTGCATAAACAGCCAACTGTAATCGAAAGAAACATGTTTTTGGCAATATATACTAATTCATTAGGAGACAAGGAAAGAAGATTACAGTGGGAAGAAAGTAAAAACAATGAAGACGAGTTTACGTATAAGGGAAATGATCTTGTGCCAACTTGTGGAGGAAGATGCATTGATGCAATCCCTAAGGGATTGGGAGGCCCCAAAAATCAGGAACTCATTGAAAATAGAGAAGATGTGTTGGTTTATACATCTGAAAGGTTAACTAAGGAGTTATGTGTTATTGGGAAAATTAAAATACAATTAGTTTGTGAATCAACATTAGAACAAATGGACTATGCTATAAAAATAGTAGATGTTGATCAAGATAATTGTCCTATTAATATATTAGACTCTGTTCTGAGAATAAAACAAAATGCCAATAAAAAAGGAAGTTATGAGTTGACTATAGGAACAATAGCATATTCCTTTTTGGCTGGGCACCGGGTTAGATGTGAAATTTCTTCAAGTAATTTTCCTAGAATAAATGTTCAAGAAGAAATGATAAATAGACAGGCTATGAATAAAATATACTGTGGAGATATAAAAGCAAGTTTTATAAAATTGCCAGAGGTGGAAATATAATATGATAAATAGAAAGAAAAGAAATATTGTTGTTTTTGGTGCAGGGTATGTAGGTCTTTCTGTTGCTGTGTTTCTGAGCGAAAAAAATAATGTTTGTATTTTTGACATAGATCAAGAAAAAATAGCAAAGCTCTTAAATGCTGAATCGCCTATTGAAGATACAGAAATACAAAAATTTTTTGAAATGGAAAAAACAAGATCACAAAAGCAGCTTGGCATTTGTAGTGACATAGAAGAAAAATTAGAAGATGCAGATTACGTAATTATTGCAACACCTACAAATCTTAATCATCAAACAGGGCACTTGGGTTTAGATACAATAAGACAAGTTCTAAAAGATATTAGCAGATGTTCTAAAATCCCCGTGGTAATTATTAAATCTACTTTGCCAATTGAAGGATGCAAAGTATTGCAAGGGGAGTTCCCCTCTATTAGTTTGTTTTATGTTCCGGAATTTTCTAGGGAGGGGAGTTCGTTACTAGATGAGAAAAATCCAGAAAGACTTATCATAGGGTTCTCCGAAAATGCAAATAGAAGGGAAATAATGGATATATCAAAAATTTTTTTGGAAGATCATAAAAATGTACCTGTTAGAATTATGAATACAACAGAGGCAGAGGCTGTTAAATTATTCGCAAATACATATTTGGCAATGCGAATAGCATTTTTTAATGAAATTGATAATTTTTCGGTTTCTTTGAAATTAAACAGCGAAAAAATTATTAGGGGAATTTGTGATGATTCGAGAATTGGAAATTATTACAATATCCCATCCTTTGGATATGGTGGATATTGTCTTCCCAAAGATACTAAAGAATTAAGAAAAAGTTTTACTAATATTCCAGAAAGACTGATTTCAGCAAGCATCGAGGCAAATGAAATCAGAAAAAAATTTATTATAAATGAAATTCAGAAACAAATTGAGAAAATTTCTAAAAAGCAACGGAAAGTAATTGTTGGAGTTTACAGATTAACAATGAAAAGAGGGTCCGATAATTTTAGAGAATCAGCAGTTTTAGACATTGTTCATTGGTTAAAAACGTATAAATGTCAAACAATTATTTTTGAACCTAAATGGAATAAAGAATATTATGAAGATATTAAAGTTGAAAAACAAATACAAAAATTTAAAGAAGAAAGCGATTTAATAATAGCTAATAGAATAACAGAAGATTTGTCTGATGTATTAGAAAAAACATATACAAGGGATATAATACAATGAATCAGGGGGACGAGAGTTATGTTAAAAATAATTGCAGTTTTTGGAACAAGACCAGAAGCAATAAAAATGTGCCCGCTAATTAATGAATTAAAATCAAGGGGAACTTTTGATGTAAGAGTATGCGTTACAGGTCAACACAGAGAAATGTTGTATCAAGTATTAAGAATTTTTAATATTATTCCAGACTATGATTTGGATATTATGAAAAATGGACAAGATCTGTTTTATATAACTTCTTCTATTTTATCTAATATTAAGCAGGTATTAGAAAAAGAAAAACCAGATTTGGTAATGATACATGGAGACACAACAACAACAGTAGCAGCTGCTCTTGCCAGCTTTTATTTACAAATTCCTATTGCACATATAGAGGCGGGATTAAGGACATATAATATTTCAGAGCCATTCCCAGAAGAAGCTAACAGGCAGATAGTGAGTATTTTAGCTCAATACAATTTTGCACCAACTGAACAGGCTAAACAGAATTTGTTAAACGAAGGAAAGAAATATGACAATATTTTCATAACAGGAAATACTGGAATTGACGCGTTGGCGACGACAATATCCAAGAATTATCATAGTAATGAATTAGAGTGGGCTAAGGGAAATCGACTAATTTTGGTTACTACCCATAGAAGAGAAAATTTGGGTGAACCTATGAGGAAAATATTTAGAGCAATAAGACAAATTGTAGATGAATATAAAGATGTTAGAATTCTCTTCCCGATTCATCTGAATCCTGAAATAAGAAAAATTGCAGATGAAATTTTAGGGAGAAATTCACAAATCCATTTGGTGGCGCCTTTAGAAATTATGGATTTTCATAATATAATGAAAAGAAGTTATTTTATTTTAACAGATTCGGGAGGTATCCAAGAAGAGGCAGCAGCATTAAAAAAGCCGGTTCTTGTGACAAGAAACATAACTGAACGTTTAGAGGGAGTAGTGTCAGGAAATTTAAAGCTTGTAGGAACGGATGAAAAAGTCATATACAATAATATGAAAAAACTATTAGATAATGAAAAAGAATATGATGAAATGTGCAATGGAATAAATCCATATGGCGATGGATATGCAAGTAAAAAAATAGCAGATATTCTTGAAACGATCTATAGAAAATAATTGGTAAGAAATGGATTTCAGTTGTTTTGATATGTTTGTTTTAATGTTGAGCTGCTTAGTGCATGAAAATTAAAGGAACACTTATTTGTTAATGCAGAAGAGAAAAAGTTGAACATGTATAGAATATAGCAAATAAAACAAGAGAATTCAGCGTGGTAAACGGAATCTTATTGATTTTACTTAAAAAGATTACCAGAGCTTTCTCTACACTATAGCATGATTCCAGTGAGAAATCTTTGTCAGATGAAAACAATAAGACTTGGGCGTGGATAATTCCTATATCTCTTCATAGTAACAAAAACGGAAAAAGTTTTTATTCTTTCTATTTTGAATAATGATCTATAGGAGATTTCAGAAATACACTTCCCGGATTAGATGTCAGAGTATCCTCTCTGGTTTCATCATTAATAACTGGTATTGCCGTATCGTGATTATTTTCTATTATCCGAGATAGCTTATAGATAAGAGGGGAATTGCGATCTGCTAGAACAGGCTATCTGTTAATGCAGACAATTTGTATCTGGAGTCCGGTTGTGTTATTTTGATTCCTAGAATTCTTTTGACACGAGAGAGAACCTTTTGGGATTATAGGATACGGATAAAACAGTAGATGAGTTTTGAGAAACGGATAGAGGTTTAATTATAGAGAAAATATCACATTTTAAATTGTAGGAGACTAATCTAAACAAAATAGCACACATAGTAAGGGATTCTGAGATTCCATAAAAATTTTTACAAAAAATTTTACGCCAAGAGAAGAACAGGTTTTATGAAATCCCTTTTCTTAGAACGGGTAATTTTGAGTATTCTACTACTATTTATGTATTCATTCGGGATTTTTTTTGCGTTCTGTAGATATCTGAGGTATTTAATTTTATGCATAAGGGGTACTACTAAAAACTTGTAGATTTCTAAAGTTACTAGATTCTTACAAGAACGGATATTTATAGGAAAGGGAGATGCATAGACAGTTATAGTGCTTTTTTTGATTTGGGAAAAGTAAGGCAAAGATAAGAAAGGACATGTAACGGTTACTGTATAGAGTGATTCTGCTGTATTTTGCGTTTTTACATTATAAAAAGGATCTACATGATACTAGTCAGAAAGAAAATTAGATCGTTACAAAGATAATAGGCTAAGTTTAGAATTTTATAACTGATAAAATTATAGAATAGGATATTGTGTAATGAATAGAAATGCTTTATGCTTAAAATGCTGCGGTACCAGTACTCTTTGATATAACCATGTGAAATAATAATAACAAAGGAATTACGATAATGGAGTTTATGAAAAAGATTACAACCCTGTTGTATTTCGGGAAAATGAGTTTTAAGGAAAAAATGGCATACATGCAAAGTGTATGGTTTGATCTGCTAGGAATGTTGGTAGCAATATGTTTATACTTTAGCTTATGGCAAGCGGTTTTTAAAAATAGCTCTGAAATTAATGGCTTTTCTCCGAAGGAAATTGTTGTATACGTTATTTTGTCACAAATTTTAAATAATCACATGTCAAATGGAATAAACATGGAACTGAGCTCGTGGATATATCAAGGAAAAATAGATGTGGAATTGATGCGTCCAATTTCGTTAATTGAAAATTTATTTGGAAAAAGAATGGGTGAATTTGCTTTTTTTTATCTTGCCAAGGGTCTACCTGTTTTTATAATTTCCATGGTGATGTTAAATGGGGAAATAAAAACTAACTTTTGGTTGGTCATTATTTTTGTTGTTATGTTGTTTCTGGCCATGTGTATTACCTTCTATTTTGATTTTTTGATAGGTTTATGTGGATTCTATACCATGAATAGTTATGGCTTGAAGTTTTCGAAAGATGCAATCTTAAGTTTTCTGGCTGGAGGTATTATACCGCTTGCCTTTTTCCCAGAAATAATTCAAAATGTACTAATTTATCTTCCATTTGCAAGTATGATTTCTGTTCCGGTTAATTGTATTTTGGGAAAATATACTTTTAATCAGATTTTAGGCTATTTGATTTTGCAGATTATGTGGATCTTTATTTTGTCCATTATAAGTAAAGCAATCTATAAAAGAGTAATATTAAAAGTGAATGTTCAGGGTGGATAGATTTATGAAAATAATTAGAGCAAAATATTATTTAGAAGTGTTCATTTCATATTTAAAGATGGCCTGGAATATTATGACTGAATATCCGGGAGATAGTATTATTTGGATTGTGTCAATGATTTTGAGAGAGTTTGTAAAATTTTTAGGACTCATTATTATTGCGAATACTATGGGAAAGTTAGGTGGATGGACAATTTGGGAATTATGTCTGTTGTTTGCTTTTGGAGGAATGACAGAAGCGTTGAGTCAAGCGTTTGGGGATGCTGTGTGGGAGATAGGCGAATTTGTAAGAAGCGGTAGTATAGATTATATGATTCTGCGTCCCACTTCGGTCCTGATTCAAGTTTTAGGAATTAGGATTCAATTGCCAGCCGTTGTTAGTTTTGGATTGAGTTTTTTTATGTTTCTTTTTTTCGCAAATCATGTTGGCGTTGTATGGAATTGGCAACTAGCTATATGTACTATTGAAATGATAATATGTGGATTTATAATTAATTCAAGTATATATTTAATTTTTAATTGTTTGAATTTTTGGTTGGTTCGAGGTGAGTCTATAGCAATCTTTGTTCAAACAGTACGTGAATTAGCAAGATATCCTTTGAATGTTTTTTCATTTGGAGTGCAGGTATTGCTTACGGCTATTCTGCCTTTTGCTTTTGTTGCATATTATCCATCAATGTATATTTGCCAAAAAGAAACATTGCCTATACCGCTAATAGTTTTTTGTACTTCTATTATCATTGGATTTATTGCTATAAATGTTTGGAAAAAAGGATTGAGGAGTTATAATAGTACTGGAAACTAAGGGAATTAGGCTAGGTGTGGAAATCCGAGTATAAATTAGCAAGAAGTTTGTTAATATAATGCCTTCAGATTTATGACTAATGATCGTGTGTCAGATTCGAGGGAAGTAAGTCTGAAGAGCAGCATATGCATATTATCAGTATTATTTGAGAGCGCTAAAGTTAAGTTATAAATGTAGTACCTTTTTCCAAAAAGTTTGATACTGTAAGATCTAGTTATGATTATCAATGCAAATTCGAGTGAAACAAGTTTTTGTATAAATGTTTCTGGTAATACAATATATAACTAATTTAGATGATTGTAGGGGTTACACGCTTCTATAGAGTAATTAGGGTTGTAGGACACAAATTTAAGGCTGTAGTACCTAAACCATGATACCAGATCAAAAAGAAAGGAAATAATGGTGTTTGAACTTCTATAAACACCATGCAAGAATATATGGAAAATATAATTGAAGTAAAGAACTTAAAAAAAATATATAAGAGAAGAAAAAGGCATGATAATTTTTTGAAAGGTATGTTTGAGCGACAGTACGAAGAATTTAAAGCAGTGAATGATATTAGTTTTACGATCGAAAAAGGTGAAGCTGTCGGATATGTCGGCCCAAATGGAAGCGGAAAATCTACGACAATAAAAATGTTGTCAGGAATTTTGCAGCCAACTAGTGGAGCAGTTTATGTAAATGGAATTGCCCCTTTAGAGCATAGATTGGAAAATAATAAAAATATAGGTGTAGTCTTTGGGAATAAATCCCAATTGTGGTGGGATGTACCAGTTAAAGATTCTTTTTTAATGCTAAAGAAATTATATAATATACCTGACGTTCAGTTTAATAATAATCTTGAAGAATTTGTAAATGTCCTGAATTTGAAAGAGTTATTAAATGTGCCGGAAAGACAATTATCTTTAGGGCAAAGAGTTAGAAGTAACATCACTGCTGCTTTTTTACATGATCCATCGATTGTTTATTTGGATGAACCTACAATTGGTCTGGATACTGAATCTAAAGATAGTATCAGAGCATTTATAAAAAGGTTAAATGACATAAAAAAGGTAACTTTTGTTATTACTTCGCATGATTATCAAGATATAGAAACTTTGTGTAAAAGAATTATTTTAATTAATCATGGAAAGATTATATTAGATTCGCCAATAGAGAATGTTAGAGAAGAGTTTAATAGGTATAAGACTATTTCAATAAAATGTGAAGGAAATAATGAGGTTAATTGTGCGATTTTAGAAGAGACGAATTTTAAAATTGTGGGAGTAGAGGCAGATCATATTCAGATTGAATATGATACGGAGAGCTACGATCCGGTAGAATTACTTTGGTTACTTAGAAAAAAATTATCAATTAAAGATGTTGTTATATCAGATAGAAGCATAGAAGCAATTATAAAAGATATAGTTCATAATCAATAATTTTTTCATTAAGGAAATAGTGAAAAGGATGGAGAGAATAACCACTTTGGACAAGAGGCTAATTTGAATTTCTTCGGAATGCCATAAACCCCGCTCCATGAGATAATAACTCCAGAAAACTACAAGTTTTTTAAAGGAGTTAGCGCCATGGATAAAATCACGCATCAGGTCCGTGCAGAGCACTGGGCCAGGATCCTGAATGAATGTATGAACAGTGGAATGTCAAAGACCGCCTGGTGCCGGGCAAACGGAATCTCCGAGAAACAGTTCTTTTACTGGCAGCGCATCCTGCGCCGGGAAGCTTATGAAGCCTCTCAGAATCCGTCCCTGCCTGCAGTTACAGAGACAGGACAGTTATCTGCCGTTAAGCAGTCGGTATCTTTCGCTGAGATTAAATTTCCTGCTGTGTCGCCAGATGCATCATCCGTTTTCCATCCGGATCTTGTGATCCGGAAAGGGAAACTTGTCCTGGAGATCTCGAATTCAGCCTCGGCAGAACTGCTCTCCCGGATAGGAGGGATCCTCGATGCTGAATAACGCATCCGGATTCCGGAAGGTTTACATTGCTGCCGGCTATACAGATCTGCGGCGCGGCATTGACGGGCTGGCATCCATTGTGAAATTCAACTTCCAGCTGGATCCATACGAAAAGGATATCCTTTTCCTGTTCTGCGGAAGACGCAGTGACCGCATTAAAGGGCTTGTATGGGAAGGGGACGGATTCCTTCTCCTTTATAAAAGGCTGGAGCTTGGCGGCTTCAGCTGGCCCCGTACAAAAGAAGAGGCTCTGGAGATCACGCCGGAACAATACCGGGCGCTGATGCAGGGGCTGGAGATCGTATCCAGACATCCGATCCAGGAAGTGCAGCCCGGCGATCTCCTGTGATGCGTTGTGCAAAACGGAGAAATTTAAAAATCTTTTCCGGTTCGCCAACACAGATACGTGGAGAGTTATCCACATCCGGATCTCATACCATTCATTCCATTAAGAGTACTCCACAGCGATCGGCTGATGTGTGGATCAGTACTCTGAAAAACTGAAAAAACTAATAGTTTTTTCGGCTTTTCAGAGTGTTTATCCTTTGGTAAGAATGACGGACTCATTTTTCGCTCGGTTCGCTTTTTCTTTTAGTTTGCGGTACAATAGTCCCAGCAAGACAAAAACGAGGAGCACCGAACATGACGAAGATCTACTTACCGGAAGAACTGAACAGTTTCAGCAGGGAAACACTCGTTGCAGTGATCCTGTCCATGCAGGACCAGCTGGCCCAACTGAATACAAACATGGAACGCCTGATCGAGCAGATCGTGTCTGCAAACAACCACCGTTATGGGCGCTCTTCCGAAAAGCTGGATGTGATTGCCGGGCAACTGGAACTGGAGCTCATCTTTAACGAAGCGGAAGCACTGACCGAGACGCTTTATGTCGTCGAGCCCGCAGAAGAGGATGTGATCCAGGTCATGCGCCGGAAGAAAAAAGGAAAACGCGAGGAAGATATTAAGGATCTTCCCGTAGAAGTCATTCCCCATACCCTTCCGGAAGAAAAGCTGCAGGAGATCTTTGGCGCTGCTGGCTGGAAACAGCTTCCGGATGAAGTCTATAAAAGAGTCTGTGTACAGCCGGCAGTCTACACAGTTGAAGAACACCATGTGGCTGTGTATGCCGGAAAGGACAACCAGACGATCGTGAAAGCAGACCGGCCAAAGGAGCTGCTCCGAAACAGCATCCTGACCCCTTCCCTGGCTGCAAGCATCCTGAATGCCAAGTATGTAAACGGCCTTCCCTTATACCGGATCAGCTAGGAATTCCTGCGCAATGACATTCACATCTCCCGGCAGGTGATGGCCAACTGGGTGATCCAGTGTGCCGACCGGTATCTGGGACCCCTTTATGATTACCTTCATAACAGGATGTACCGCTTCCATGTGCTGCAGGCCGATGAGACTCCGGTCAAGGTATCAAAGGATGGGCGGCCGGCGAACAGTAAGAGTTACATGTGGGTCTACCGGACAGGAAAGGGATATGGGGATACCCCAATCATCCTGTATGAATACCAGAAGACCCGGAAAGTAGACTATCCCCGGGAATTCCTGAAAGGATTTACCGGTGTCGTTATCTGCGACGGATACTCCACCTACCGGAAGCTGGACCGGGAAACCGGAGCCATCGTCTTTGCAGGGTGCTGGACCCGTGCGAGAAGGTATTTCGCAGATGCCCTGAAAGCACTGCCGAAAAAGGAGCATGAGGCAGCCAAAGAAACGGTCGCCTATGAAGCGATCTATCATCTGGACAACCAGCTTGCAGATCTGAAACCGGACGACCGCAGGAAACAGCGGCAGATCAACCTCAAACCTCTGGTAGAGGCTTTCTTTGCGTGGGCAAAAGAGATCAAGGAATCCGGCCGTCTGATCAAAGGTAAAACCCTGGAAGGGATCAACTACTGCATCAACCAGGAAGAGGCATGAAAAGTATTCCTTGGTGACGGTGAAGTCCCGCTTGATAATAACGCAACGGAAAGCGCGCTGCGCAGCTTCTGCCTGCACAAACATGCATGGAAGCTGATCGACAGTATCGACGGCGCGAAATCCAGTGCGATCGTCTACAGCATCACAGAAACAGCGAAAGCGAATAACCTGAATCCTTTCCGCTATCTGGAATACGTCCTGACTGTGATGAAGGACCATCAGGAAGATACGGATTACCGTTTTATGGAAGACCTGCTTCCATGGTCTGAACAGCTGCCGGAAATCTGCCGGAGCAAAACAAAAACAACAAATGTGTAAACCGGCCGCCGGGAACGGCGGTCAAAAAATACGCGGGTACTTATGATTTACCGTGTACTGATTTTCAATAAATATGTAACGGAAGGTTTTATATAATAAAATCAATTTGATATGCTTGCTTCTAGATAGACAAGTATAAAAAAACTTGTTATCTAGAAGGGAGTATTTTTGTGAGAAAATCTAAGTTTGAAGGTAAGTAGGTAATCATCCGTATCTTCAAATCCTTTCCTGCATTTGATAAGATGGTCTCAAATGATGGAGGTAATACCAATGGATATGAATAATAATGTAATCTCAAAAGCTAATCTTTGGACAGATCGGATCCATGCTTTCCAGGAAAGCGGGTTATCCCGAAAAGACTGGTGTCAGCAGAATAAGATCCCCCAGTCTACTTTGGGCTATTGGATCCGAAAGATTCCGTCAGAAGCACCGGGAAAAGAACCTGAACCTGATCTGGTGTTCGCAAAGCTGCCTTCGGAACAAGAGCTGCAGTTGAACTCCGGGACAGGAAATTATTCTGTTACGATCCTTCTTCCGGAAAATATCCGGATTGAAATTGGCGCTGACTGCCCAGCCAGGCTACTGACTACGCTTTGGCAGTCGTTGAAGAACTATGCTTGATTTCTCTGGAAACACAACCGTCTATCTGGCGTGCGGAGTGACCGATCTCCGTAAAAGCTATACCGGTTTGGCCGCAATTATCAAACTGAAATTCCATCTCGATCCGTACTCCCGCTGTATGTTCGTGTTCTGCAATCGCAGACGCACATTGATCAAGATTCTCCAGTGGGACGGATCCGGATTCTGGATCCTGATGAAACGTCTGGATCGGAATTCCTTCCATTGGCCGGATACACCGGATGAACTGCGGAAAGTGACTCTCAAAGAGATTCACTGGCTGTGCGATGGATTATCCCTGAATCCCAGCGGAGCTTTTGAAGAACGGCACCCAAAGATCGTAGTCTGATCCCGATTCCTGTCAATTGAGTATTCCGTGACTTCGGGGCTCTTCCGCATATTTTGGTATTTATACATTAGGGCGATACATAAGTTTTGCTTCTAATAACTGACGGCTGCATCGGTCATACATTGTACGCTTTACCATTTTTAATTTATTATTTGTTCCTTCAACAAATCCATTAGACAGCGGGCTTGCAACCGAATTTTCGACTGCTTCAATATCTTTTTCAAGCCCCTCTGCAAAGCGGGATAATTCCTGTATTTCTGATAGTTTATACTTTTCAATGAATAAATAAAGCAGCACCATATTTTTTGATTGTAGATATTCCGGAATTCACGGATACATATATCTAACTGACGGATTTTAGGATAATGCTCCATAATATAAGTACAATGTGCCTTGCTCAAGTCAGAGTTCATCCACAGGAAACGAAAAATGCCTGCTCGTGAAATATGGTCATATTGTTGCAGTTTCTTTCGCTTTTGAATAACCTCTGCAGAAGAACTTTTATAAACAGCTATATCAATATGCTCTCGTTTTATGATTTTATTCATATAATCATAGGCAGCCGAATGCTTACCCATATAACCTTTTTTGAGCAGATGACAATAGACATCTTTTCTGCTCACACCTGCATTTAGCTCTTTTATAATATCATCATAAAATTGATCCATGCCGCTCCGATAATCTCTTTTGCATAGGGATTCATAGTCGCCATTAAGATACTTAGTGACTGTATTACGTCCACAATGCAAAATTTTAGCGATTTCTCTTTTGCTGTATCCGGCAGCGGCGTATTCTCGAATGTTATTATATAGTTGTACACTTTTAGGATTGTATTCTATTGTATTCTATTGAATTATCCACAGCCTCAGACATTTTTTTTACTGCTCTCCACGAGAGTGTCCGAAACCGCTGTTTCTGCATAAGGTAAAGCAGCATCTTTAGGAATTTTTATGTCCACTGGCACTGTTGAATTTATTACACTCTTTACTGCCTCCAGGAGATTTTGATGCAAGTGGAACCGGTCTGCAATCTGCATACAATCCGGAAGGATTTCTTCCACTGCCTTTGCATACGCAGATGCGCAGTCACGAGTCACTGTTGTTACCTGCTTATTCTGAGTCAGCCATGCTTTTAGGGCAGATCCATCCCGTCCTTCCAGAACAGCAACAGGAATATGGGAATTTTCATCAACAATAATCGTCCCATAAGTATGTCGTTTTTTAAAAGCGAAATCATCTACACCAATATGGCTTCCACAAGGTATATGGGATTGCGTCTGGTATCTTTTCAAAAGCATACGGATTACTGTGTCACCACTAATCTTAACATGCATAGCCTGCATAATACGAGCACTTGCTTCACAACTGGTTTCGAGAGCAAGTATTGTAACGAAATCTATAAGCCGCTCTGTCATTCGGCTATAATGGTTTAAGAAACCATGAAATGTTTCGGAAAATGCACCGATTTCACAGATGGGATTTTGGCACTGAAAATCATGTACTCTTATATCCAAAAAAACACGCTTCCCGAGAATCGGCAGATCCTGAACTGTCCGGTGATGGGTAGCATGCAGCTTACGCAGTTCTTCACCACATTTTGGACAGCAAAAAGATTTTGATCTGGAGAGCATATGTAGTCTTATTTCATCAGGATCTTCTTCAATTGAAACCATATCAAGCTCATCTGGATAAAATCATTGTAAATCAAGTGAAGAATTTGTGGGTATTTCAAGATTCCTTCTTTCATTTTAATTATATTAATTTTATCAGGTATGAGGCTCAAAATCCATACTTTATACCAAAATATGCGGAAGAACCAAAACCGCCCGGAATACTCAATGCGGATTATTTGATGATAATTTATAATATCTTATTATAGATGCATAAGACTTGAGAGTTGAGAATTTATCAGATACCCTGTTTTTTATGACATATTAAAAAAATACATCTAAAAATGTATAGAATAGGTACGATGGCAGTATAAATATTAACAATAGTTCATTTTTAATTAGAAAAAAATGAAGTACCATTTATCTATGGAAGTGATACAAATGAAAAAGATATATTATGAAGCAGGTTCCAAAATACGATTTTTACGCGAAGAGAAACATTATACGAGGGAACATTTGGCAGAATTAGCCGATATATCTCCTAAATTTCTGTATGAAGTCGAGAATGGACAAAAAGGATTTTCGGCCGATACTCTGTATAGGCTTGCTGAAGCGTTAGACACCAATTCTGATTACATACTATTTGGTAAATATCGAGGTAAGATATACGATGAGGCACAGAGGATACTTAATCTATTTGAAGAACCAAAAAAAGAAATTGTTATAGAAATAATTGAGTTAATATATTCTTTTTTGGATAAATGATTAAGTTGGATATAAAATAATTTTTAATTCAAACAAATTATTTTTGGTTTCTGTAAGTAACACACCATCATATTTATTAACAACATGCTGTATTGATGGTAAACCATAGCCATGTAACCGAGACGTTCTTTTAGTTGAAAAAAATTTTCTGCCTGATTTCACTAGTTGATGAGTATAAGTGTTTTCAATATGCATATACAAACAGTTTTGTTTATAGTGAGCTGCAATATGAACGAATTTGTTGGTACTTTTAGCATTTAAACAAGCCTCAAGGGAATTTTCAATAGCATTTCCGAGAAGAACGCATAAATCAGTATCATTAAATGGAAGGCAGTGCGGGACATCTATATCCCATGTATATTTGATTTTATTGTTTTTAGCTACATTGACTTTGGAGCTTATAATCGCGTCAAATATAAGATTTTCGCATACTGAAAATGGAGTAAGACCAAAGTCGGGGTCTTTAAGTAATGAATTAATGAAATTTATAATTGCTGAGGAGTCAGCTTTTAAGGCAAAGGCTCGAATTGAGAGAAGTTGATTTTTGAGGTTATGTTTTTCGCGATTGAAAAAATTAATCTGCTCTTCTTTGGCAGCGCGCAATGCCTCGTAATGTTTAAGCTGTTGAGATAAAATAGAGTTTTCCACTTTCATGTCTGTATATTTGCTTAATTTATCATCAAAAAGGAAAAAGCCAACATTAATGAATAAAAGTAAGATAATACTCAAAAAGGATAACACCTGAAAAACAAGAAAAGAACTTGTTTGATTAAAAAGGTATAAAGTATGAATTATGACTATACTAGAAATTGTCATAAATAATAATAATATCCAGGATGATAATGCAGGGCTTCGGCGGCTATTCTGAGTTTGTATGATAGATATGCTATGAACAAAAGCAAGCAAAACAAGTTTTGAAAGAACGGCACCTAAAATGGAACCGCTATTTATGTTGTCGCCTATAATTTGCATAACCAGAGATACGATTACTTCAATGAGCATTCCGGTAGCACAAAATGTGATGGACAGGAAGAGTAGCTTTTTTAAGGGTGCTAGATAGAGTAAGCGGCACAGACATATTGTAACAAAGCAATTAAAAGTGAATAGGATTAAAGGATACGTTATCTGGCTAGAAATAAAAAGCTGTACAATAAAAAAGCAAGCCCATGCTATTATCTTGAGAGAAAAGGACTGATGCTTCTTAGAAACGAAAAAACAGTTAAAAAAAGCGTGTAATAACCAAAAATGAAATATGTAAATTACCAAAATAAACATTTATAACTCCTCAACTATGTATAAGTATTGTAATCGCACTTGAGCTTGATATTTAGGCCCTATACTAAGAATACTATGATCGACCATTTCGATGTTTGAAAGGGTAATAGAACGAATGTGATATGGATTAATCAAATAAGACTGATGAATCCGTAAAAAATGTATTTCATTATCTAGCATATAATTTTCAATAATATCGAGTTTACTTAGAAATCGGTACTTCATTGTAGTTGTATGAATCAAGATGGTACGTCCACGACTTTCAAAATACATAATTTCTGAAATGGGGACTTTAGTATATCTTTGATGAAAACTGAATGTAAAAAACTGTAATTGAGAGGTTAGTTTTTTGTAAGCTTCCATGAAATATTTGTAAAAAAGGTGTACATTAATTGGTTTAGAAATAAAATGAAACGGTTCTACTTCGAAAAGTTGTTTGAAATAAGTCTCATAGGCCGAAATATATATTAAGATAGATGGTATGTTTTGAGCACGAATTAGACGGGCTGCTTGAATACCATCTACATCATTCATTTCAATATCCATATAAATGATATCAAAATTTGTTCCAGATTGAATTTGCTGATATAAGGTTTTGCCATCGAAAAATATGTCGATATCCATCTTAATGCAATAATCTTGCATAATATCTAAAAGCAGCGACTCGATCTCGCTTTTAATAGGCAGATCATCATCGCAAATTGCGATTCGTAACAAAATATCACCTCTTTATTTCATTATCCAGCAATCCGTCAATTATAATAAAAATGGACTCTATTTCCTTGGGAGTAAGGGATTGAAGTTTGAACATATATTCAGTTATTCGTGAATTGAATGAAGATGACTCAGGGGCCAAGCTATATCTCTGATCAGTTCTATACAGTAAATAATCAACAGAAGTATGAAAATAGTCAGCAATTTTGCATAGAATGTCTGCATCAGGAACAGAGTATTCTAATTCGATTTTACTAATTACATTTTGTGAACAACCTATAGCAAGAGCCAATGAAGTTTGCGTTATTTTTTTGGAGGTTCTTAAATCTCTAATTCGTATTTTCATAGTACTATCGCTCCCGAAGATTTATGATCTTAGTTTACTAAAAATCGGAACAGGAAATACTCTATATAGAAAAATAAATATCCTGTATAGAGTGAAAAGAAAAATATTACATATATAGACTTTTTTTTGACATATTAGGTTAGAAATGCATAGGAACAGTTAGGATACTATGGTGAAAGGAGATGAAAACATGTTAAAAAAAGCATTAGATTCTTTATTAAAGAGGAGAACTACTCTAAGCGTATTTATGCTTGCAGGAGGACTTTTATCAGTTCTGTCACAGTTTGGATGTTGCTTTTATATTTATCATCAGCCACACTATCCTGAAGCACTAAGAATGAAAGAGTAATAATATGAAACAATTAGTTGAACATATTATGGCCTGCATCAATCAGGAATATGCATTAGAAAAATCGGAACAAGAGATTATTCAATTTGGTATTGAAGCGGCGCTTGAAGTGGGTGCTAACGTATTTATCAGTATTTTGATTTTGTACAAAATGGATATGATGTTGGAAGGACTGATTTTTTTTAGCACATTTATTCCAATAAGGACACTAGCAGGTGGTTATCATTCAGAATCATATTTATGTTGCTTGCTTTTTTCGGCTTGTACTTTAATGGGAGTAATGATATTAAGCAGCCATATTAATATCAGTAAGGAGCTGATCATGATTCTGATACTAATTTTAGAATTAGTAATAGGGATGATTGGTCCCATTATTAACTCTGATCGTCCGGTTTCCCAAAAGGAATACATAGTATTTTCTAAAAAATTGTACAAAATTTTTGTTATTGATGCAGTTCTTTGTGTTTGCATCGGAGCAACTGGTTACGATGAGCTTCTAAATATTGTCTTTTTGAGCTTATGCTTAATCGTGGCTACTTTAGTCATTGGAAAAATAAAGTATAAGGAGTACCAAATTAAATTTTAGAGAGAGGAATCATTGAAAAGCAATTTAGAAGTGCTCATTAGCAGGAGTATGAAACGAAGCGTTGAAAGATAGATCATAGTATCTATAAACCAACGCTTCGTTTTATGTATAAAAAGAAAGCAGATATAGTATGAGCGGAGTGTGTAACAGAGGCGAGGATATGCAACCAATGGGGGAGAAGAATAAATACAAAATAAGTCATAGATTATTTTGCATATTTTTCGATATTTTATTACTTTAGACCTTTTATATTTGTGAAAGGGAGAGATGACTGGCTTTTATTAAGGCTTTATGCAGAAGGGAGGTGTTCCCTTTGAAGGACCTAAGTTCTGAAGAAAAAGAGATTGTTCGAAAACAGTTTTGTGCATACTGTATTAAGGTTTTACACGGCGAAGAGCTTAACTATTTTAAAGAACTAGAGAAAAAGAGAAAACGTGAAATAAATTTTTCTGAACTGTTTCAAAAAGAACCTAATATGCTGTATAATCATGATGAATTTGCAATAGCAGAACATTTCACAGTAATGGGATTACAAGTTTCTGTTTATGATGAATGCATTAGTGCAGCATTAAGAAAACTTCCGGATAAAAAAAGAAATGTTATTTTAATGCTGTTTTTCCTTGATATGAGGGAAACAGAGATTTGCTGTTTATTTGCAATTGGTACAGAGCACAGTACATTATCATAAAGCTGATTCGTTACGATTATTAAAGATATTATTAGAACGAAACTGCAAATAAGACATATACACAAAGCGTCCATGCAAATGAATATTAATCTATTGGTAAAAAGATAAGACCAATGAATCAATAATGCGAGCGAAAGCTTCTTCTTGTTTAGACGTATTGAGTGTAGGAGGAGGTGTAATAAGGTCTCCCTTTCCATATTGGTATTATGGCAGGTTACATTTATGTAGCGTTCCGGTGATGAACGATCAGTATAGCTAGTATATGTAAGATCAGTATCTGGCAATAGTTATACAAAGACGTTATCTATAGAAAAGACGATTTTAGGAGATTTAGTTTAACTCTGAACTAATCCCAAAATCGTCTTTTTAATAGAATTTTTATGAGATTCAAATTGGAGAAGAAAAGGCTACATGGCGTAGAGATACGGTCATATCTTCTTGTTTCCCACGTGTAGTAATTAAATAGATTCTTCTAATAAATTTACTTTATATTTGAGTTTATCTTTCCATTTGATTTTATATTTTTTGAATTGAGAGGACTCAATTTGTTGAGTTTTGCATTTGTTAGCAACGATGCGGTAATTGATATCATACTTTGTAAGCTGACCGCTTGGGAACTGCATTATAATACAATCAAGGGCAGAACCTCAAAAAATTGGTCCTGCCCAAAGTAACTAATGACATATCTTATATCAGTTTTTTTCGTTTACACAAAACTTGAAACGGTCTCAAAAAACAACTATTTTACCACGAATTTACCATGATTGAATATGAGCCTTGATATGACGGTAAAAAGTGAGGGAGATTGCACCAAAATGTGTATCTCCCTCCTATTGACTATGCTTATAATCTATTTTCTTTTTGGGGTTAAATTTCTTTTTTCTCCACTTTCAAGGCGTTTTTTATATCTCGTTTTTTCAATTCTATCATAAATATCTACCCCTAAAAGTAAAATAGTTCTTCAAACTTTTTATCAAGCGCAATACACAAAATAAGTGTGAGTTTAGCGGTAGGATTGAATTGTCCCGTTTCAATGGAACTAATTGTATTACGAGAAACACCCACCATTTCAGCCAATGCAGATTGCGATAGTTTCTTTTCTGTTCTTACCACTTTGAGATTATTTTTTAATACCAACTTATCGTCCATACTTACCACCACCTTATAAGATTGTGGAAGATATAATCAGATTATAGATATAATATCCCGACATTACCAATACTAATATTGTATAGGCGATTGCTATCACAAGTTCGTAGTTACGACGGAGTTTAATATATTTCACCCAATTTATTGTCATATTTGTACTAAAAACAATCGCCCATAGTCCCCAGTTGATACCTCCACCAGCAATTATCTGTGTTACGAAAAAGAGCGTCGCAAAAGACATCTGAACTACGACTGCACTTCTACTTGCTTGCTTTAAGACTTCTTGCTCATATACGTCCTTATTTTTATTTTCCGCTCTGCTTTTTGCTAAGACTTCATCTTTGTTCATAAAAGCTTTCTCTCTTTCTGCCAAGTTTTGTTGTCAATTTATTTTGCACAGTTTACTTGTCGAATGTACTACATACAAATCTGACAAAAACGTACTACTTATCATTTATCCTACAATCTTCCAGTTGCTATCCTTGTATAGTGTCAAATTATACTGCGAAATCTGTGTTACCTTTGTTTGATTGTCGATGAACTCATGGCACTCTGCACCTTACTTCCTCTTGTCCACCACAAACAGAAAAGAAAAAGCCCTGTCAAGAGCCTGCCACTTCTTTAGAAGTGGTGCTTTGCACTCTTGATCTGGGCTTTTTGTTTTCTGTATCTTCTGCAAAGAGGAAAAAGGTTACTCGTCCTCATCATCAAAACGGCTGGTCTGCAATACTTTCCGTAACAGGTCCATATCTTCTTTTGAGCCTGTGTTTATCCTCTTTACAGCCTGATAAGGTGTACCGTACTTGTGTCCGTCTGTGCTTTCCCCGAACATATCCATGCTGTATAAATCGTCATAGCGGTCTAAGACTTTCTGAAATTTCAAATGCTGGATAAATTCCTTGATTGGGTAAAGGTCGGACGCTTGTATCTCCGTTCCGTTGATATAGTCTGTGATATAGTTCCGCAACTGCTCCAACTCATATTCCAGCCATTCTTCCTCGCTGTCAAAGAAGTTATCATAGTGTCCATGTTTCAATTCTGCGTTTAGGCGTTCTTCCGTCCTCAAAAACTGGCAGACTTCCTTTTCCGCCTGCTGGACAAACTTCCATTCCCCCGACAACAATTCATTGGGCGTTACTTCCAGTACGTCCATTATCTTTTCCAGCGTGTGAAAGGTCGGATAGTTTACCCCTCGTTCAATCTTGGAAAGACTCTGCATATTGATGCCGATAGCGTCCGCAAGCTCCTGCTGTTTCATTTTCCTGTGTTTTCTTATGGTCTGTATGTTCTCCCCTAAAAAATTTATTTTCTTTGTGTCATGCTCCATAACTTCTTATATCTTCTCCTTTCCCGGCTTTATCGTTCCTTTATAAGCCTATTATACTTATTATATCAGGAAAAGTCAAGAAAAAGTTCTTAACAAGTAATTCTAACAGCGTTATTATCATAGCAGATATAGTGATTAAGCACAATGAGGTCAATCACACGCTTGAGTAAGCATAGAAAAGAGTTATTTTCGCTTTGACAGCATGAATAGGCATGGACTATCCGACCGAAAACGGTGTTTCTTCCTGTGCCTGTCCCGTTTAGCCACGAGCCTCCCAAAGGCTCGTGAGCGTTAAGAACGGGGCAGGTGCAGGAAGAAAAGGAACGCCGTCAGGCGTTCCGTACAGGGCGTATAGGTAACACCGCCCTGCGTATACATGTCATAGTACCTAGAAACTGTGATAAATAAAGGACAAAACACGATTTTTACCCCGCAAAAAAATCGGGAAGTACGAAAGGAGTAATGCACGATCGCAACACATGAAAATTTATCCGTAAAGATTGATTACATCAGTATCGTATTTGATACGGCAACGGCAGAAGATGTTATCCGACATATTTTATGTCTGCCGACTGATATTTTTAATGTCTATCCCGCAACGGTCAAATTTAAGACGTATCAGGCACGTTGGGAAATCGGGGACATTTATGTATCGGGGGACGCAAAAAAGACAGAGGACAACTCACAAGGGCTTGGCCGTTATCTCGTGATGACAGGCAGAGGGTGTGATGATATTTTCCGTATCTTCGATAACAACGGCTTGACCTTTGGGGATATGTTTGAACGCTGTGAAAGAAGATATGGGACAGGCAACTATCATTTTACAAGGCTGGACGTTGCCATTGACGACAGGAACGAAATGCCGTTCTTTACCATAGGGCAGATAAAGAAGAAATGCGAAAAAGAGGAATTTATCGCCAACAGTGAGGGCTACAAGTTTGATGAAAGCAAGTTTGATGATTTTGACACCGCAAAGACCGTCTATATCGGAGCTGGAAAATCGGGCTTGTCCTACCGCTTTTACGATAAGGACAAGGAAGTGTGCGTCAAATACAACAGGACGCTTGATGAAGTGGGGAGCTGGAAACGGACGGAAATGCAGCTGCGTGACGAAAAGGCTCATGCCTTTGCCATGACGTTCAAGGAAAGACCGCTGGAACTTGGGGAACTTGCTTTCGGACTGCTGGCGGACAACCTGCGTTTTGTCGTAGCAAACAGGAACGAGAGCAACAAGAGCAGGTGGAAAACGTGCCGTTTCTGGCAACGCTTTTTAGGGGCTGTGGAACTCTTAAAGCTCCATGCACCAACACCGCATAATTCCCTTGAAGAAACACAGCAATGGCTGACTGAGGGTGGCGTGATTTCAGCGGTCAAGAGCTTTTACTTTTTGGAAGAACATGACGCATTAGGCGGACTGGAACGTGTCGGGGCTATGCTGGACAGGGCAAGATACAGCACTTCCCTTTCCAGCAAGCTGACCGCCCATTTACAGCGGATAGACAGGACAGAGCTGATACCTTACGTCCAGTATGACACAAAGAACAGGTAGGGGGGCATGATGAACGAAAAGATTGATATTCCCGTATGGGAAAAATACACCCTTACCATTGAGGAAGTGTCAAGATACTTCACAATCGGACAGAACAAGCTCCGCCGTCTGGTGGAAGAAAACCGGCATGGGAACTGGTATGTGAGGAACGGCAACCGTATCTTGATTAAGAAAAAGCAGTTTGAAAAATTTATGGATAAAACGGACGCAATCTAATGCAAAAGAGCCTTGTATGTGATATTATTTCAATAAGTCATATCAAGGCTCTTTCTTACGAAAGGAGCATAACAGAATGAAAGAGCAAAGACGGGACAACAAAGGACGTGTCCTGCATACAGGAGAGAGCCAGAGAGCAGACGGAAGATACTTATACAAATATACAGACGCATTTGGAAAACCGCAATCGGTCTATTCATGGAAACTGACACCGACGGACACAACGCCAAAGGGCAAGCGTGATAAGCCGTCCTTGAGGGAACTGGAACAGCAGATTAAACGGGATTTAGAGGACGGTATTGACAGCAAAGGCAAGAAAATGACGCTGTGCCAGCTATACGCCAAACAGAACGCCCAGAGAGCCAACGTGAAGAAAAGCACACAACAAGGCAGAAAGACGCTCATGCGGATATTAGAGGACGATATACTGGGGGCTAGGAGCATTGACAGCATACGCCTTTCAGACGCTAAGGAATGGGCGTTACGCATGAAAGAGAAAGGCTACGGCTATCAGACCATAAGCAACCATAAACGCTCGTTAAATGCTTCGTTCCGTATCGCCATAGCGGACGACCTTGTGAGGAAGAACCCCTTTGATTTCAAGCTGAATGAGGTCATAGAGGACGACAGGACGCCACGACAAGCATTGACCGAGGAACAGGAAGAAAAGCTCTTGTCCTTTGCCAGCAAAGACAGAGTATATAAAAAGTATTGTGACGCAATCGTGATACTGTTAAAGACAGGGCTTCGTATCTCGGAGATGTGCGGGCTGACAAGGCAGGATATAGACTTTGAAAACGACGTTATCCATGTAGACCACCAGCTATTATCCAGCAAGGAAACAGGCTACTATATTGAAACACCAAAGACAAAAAGCGGTGTGCGTGATGTTCCCATGAGCGAGGAAGTGAAACAGGCGTTTGAGCGTGTCACGGCAGACAAGCCAAAGGCAAAACCGATAGAGATAGACGGGTACAGCGGTTTCTTTTTTCTGAACGGGAAAGGCTGTCCTATGACAAGCGCTTATTATACGTCTACATTTGCCCGACTGGTAAAGAAGTATAACAAGTGCCATGAGGACAGCTTACCAAAGATAACGCCCCATATCCTGCGTCATACGTTCTGTACCAGACTTGCGAACAGGAACATGAACCCTAAGAGCTTACAGTACATCATGGGACACTCGAACATCAGTATTACGCTGAACCTGTACGCCCATGCGTCAATGGAGAACGTCAAGGCAGAATTAAGGAGCATGATAGCCTAAAGTTTTACCACGATATTTACCACGATTGACCATGAAAAAACGTGATAAAACGTGACGGTTTGGAAGTATCAGCCGAAAAGAGAAATGCCCGTAAAGCTGATAAAATAAGGCTTTGCGGACATTTAAGAAGATATGAAAAGATAATGGAAAATCTATTTTAAGTTTACGGTAAACTTGAAACGGTCTAGCCCTTCCTAAGAAGAAACCAAGAAACTCCACTACATGGGATGCCTCCAGCGTCTCACTCAACACCCAGGAAATGATTTTTCTTGAATACAGATCCATGACACTGGTAAGATACACAAATCCTTCAAATGTCCCAATATAAGTGATATCTGAACACCAGACAGCATCTGGATGAGTGGGATTGAATTCCTCATTGAGGATATTTTTAAGTTTCTGGCTGAAATCAGAATCTTTGGTTGTCTGGATATATGGTTTCACCCAATGGGCTTTGATTCCCATTTGACGCATATAATTTCCAACTGTTTTTTCGGAAACATACTCCCCGGATTTTCGCAATTCTGCAGTAATTTTAGGAGCACCGTAGTTTTGATGAGATTCCTCATAGATCTTTTGAATTTTTTCTTTTAAAACTGCACGGCGAACAGACGTGTCCGAAGGAACTCGTTTCTTCCATGCATTGTAACCTGAACGTGAAACGCCTAATTTTTTCAGTATTCCGCTGACAGAAGCCTGACGTTTCACGGGCAGGGATTTGATTTCTTTCACGTACTCAGAAGCAGCCGTGTAAAGAGCTTTTGTCAGTTTCCCAGAATACCGATTGCTTTTTTTAACACTTCAAGAGCATCCTTCGTATCTCGTAATTGGCGCTGCAATCTGGCAATCTCTTTCGCTTCCTCACTTGCATAATTTCCAGAACCGCGGGTAGGAACCTTGCCTTTATGTTCCTTTGCTGCTTTCATCCAGTTTTTCAGCGCAGATTCGCTGACTCCAAGATTCTCCACAGCCTTGCGAAGTGGCAACTCTGGATGATCCAAGCGATACTGTACCGCATCCTCTTTAAACTGTTGGGAATATTTTGTACCTTTTGCCATAACCATTCTCCTCCCTTGATCCATGACTATCATATACTATTTATTGAAAATGGTCATGTTTATTTTGTACTATTTATATCCTAACACTAAAGATCTCCAACTGTGAATGGATCTGACCCCAATCCTGACGGTGGCCTGTTTATTTCTTTGGGATATCCATCATAGCCAGATACAGCATTTTCAGGAGACTATCGTCGGAAGGAAATACCGTCTTGGATTTGGTGACCTTCTGGAGCTGACGGTTAAATCCTCGACTGTATTGGTAGTATAGATCATACGGCGGACCGGTTACGGATACTTAAAATAAGTCGAAAGATTCGCCCAGTTGTCCTTCCAGGATTTCGTGATTTTAGGATATTTTCCGCTCCATTTTTCATCAAAGCTGTCCAGTTCCGTTAATGTGATTTCTTCCGTTGGGGTTGCATATATACACGTTTTAGATCAGCCATCAAAGGCTTGATCTCCTTGTAAGATACAAACTTTGGGATACTGCTGACTTGAAATTTTAAATTCCAGTGCATGATTAAATTCCACAAGGGTTTAAATTTTTCAGTTTTTACGCGTTTTAATAAAGCAAAAAACATCGATATCTGCTATAATTATGCCAACTTCTCAAATAAATCTTTGTTTTTGGGCATGGCAAACGGGCCACTGAGAATCAGTGTGCTGGACTGAATTCCACCGGCCACATTAAAAAAATGTGAAAAGTTTACTTCCAGTCCGACAGCAGATTTTTGAGATAGTTGCTTAGTGATTAAAGCGGATCAGCTTAGGTGTTAGATTGACCTGGTCAGGTTCTATCGGCCTAAGCTGAAATGCTTTTAGAATCTCATCCCCAAATGTTTCGGTTGCCATGCTGTACGGTGTTCTTCCACCAAGGATTTCTCTTGGGGTTGAATTGATATGGTTTACAATCGTGTTTACATCCCACTGAGTAAGAAATTCAAAGCTGGTTCCTTTGGGAAGGATCATCCGCAGCATCGTGTGCGCCTGTTCCAGTCCGCCTTTCTGTCCGCTCTGCATTGGGTCACAATAATAAATACTGGAACGCTGTATTCCATTTACACCAGTTTCCAATGCGACAGGGTCTCCGAATTCTGAGCCACGGTCTGTCAGGATATACTCGAATACAGAGGCGAACTCATAGGTTCCCAAGCGTTTTTCTAAGCGGTCAAAAACAAGGCGCACAGAGCCTTCCGTACACCGGTTCATGAGAAAAGCAAGAAACAGTTTTTCTTTTGTAAAGAACAGGGTCAACAGAGTTTTTTTGGATTCCCTGGAGGAATGTACCGTATCCATTTCAACATAGGATGGGAGCTCCAGGTTACAAAAATCACTGTATAACCGATTGGCAAAAACTGTCCGGTTTGTGATCTGTGTTTTATGGCATTTCCGTGGTTTAAAACGTACCTTACGTTTTAAATCCATGTCCCGTGTAGTAAACAGTCCTTGATTGAGATAGGAGTACATAGTACGGACAGACATATCTAATTCCGGATGATTGATCAGGATATGATAAGAAGACTGTCCCCGTTTGATCAGAGGAGAAATGACTTTATCTTTCTGGTGTAATTCCCGTTTTGTCATGTTAATACCGGGTCTGGAATCCCGGAGCTTTTCGCGGTATTTCCTGTCAGCAAAACTTGCGTTGTAGTCGTATTTATGTGCAATCGTACAGTGGCTGATTTTCTTTGTAACAGCCATTACAGACATAAGGAGCCTTATCCAGTCTGCTGCAGCGTTCTTTTACAAAGTCTTTGCAAGTCTGATTACAAGTGGGGAAGGAAACGCACTTTACCCCACAGAGGATAATCTTGCCGCAGGAATTGGTCTTTTTACAATGGTACCGATGGATGCAGAAGTTTTTCGCATTATAAAAAGTACCTTTGTGATACCAGTCAGACAATCTGTGTGCTCTTGCCTCTTTGGAAATAGTAGTAGGATCCTTGCACAAGAATTTGGCAATATTCTTAAAAGATGTACCTTTATTCAATTCATTTTCAATATAAATACGATCTTCAAGAGTAAGATGCTTCTGGTTACCAGGAATATATTTACTCATAATGTTCCTCCTTCTACTGCTGTCAGAAGGAGAGATAACCATAACATTTCTGTATGAAAGAGTAAATATCAACTGTGCGGAGGTAAATTCCACCGCATAAGCGGACGGTGGAATTTAAAATTTCATTTTAGGATTTTGGGATACTCCCTTTATAGATATATTAAATGATTATCTTGTATGGTATAATGAAACAGGAATTAAAAAATCATTAGGATATATGAGTCCTATGAAGTACAGGCGCAGTTTTGGATTAACAGCTTAGTCCAAGAGAATGTCCGCACCTCCGTCTCGGTTTTATTGCATTCTTCTCCATACTTTTAAGATATTGCTTCTTATATTTAATTGAAGACAAATATACACAATGACTGTGAATGTGTACGGTATTGTAAAATATTTCGATGTATTCAAAAACCAATCTATATGTATGTGTATAATTAAGTAATTTAAATCGGTGGATCCGATCCATTCTCTATTCAAGAGTGCATGGGAGGATTCCATGCAGGCGTTATCCCATGAATATGCTTTCTTTGAATAACTGAGGATTATCCCTGTGGTCGCTTTTTGAGATGCTTCTGATACATATTGACATCCCCTGTCACAATGGAAAATCAATGGTTTTTTAACTTTTCTAACATGTTTTGCTTTTTCAATATACTCCACTACGTGAGAAGCTTCCAACATCTCACTAAGCACCCAGGAAATGATTTTTCCTGAATACAGATCTATGACACTGGTAAGGTACACAAATCCTTTAAATGTCCAAATATAGTTGATATAAGAACACCAAGCGGCATCCGGATGCGCAGGATTAAAGTCCTCGTTGAGGATATTTTTGAGTTTCTGGCTGAAGTCAGAATCTATAGTTGTCTGGATATACGGTTTCACTCATTGAGCTCTGGTTCCCATTTGACGTATATAATTTTCCACCGTTGGATTTTTTTAAACTGCACGGCGAACAGATGTGTCCGAAGGAACCCGTTTCTTCCATATATTATATCCCGAACGTGAAACGCCTAAATTTTTCAGTATTCCGCTGACAGAAACCTGGCGTTTCACAGTCAGGGAGCTGATTTCATCCAGTTTTTCAGTGCGGATTCACTGATTCCAAGATTCTATGCCACATTGCGAAGTGGTAATTCCTGATGGTTAAGTCGAAACTGTACTGCATCTTCTTTAAAGTGCTGTGAATATTTAGCACTTTTTGCCATAACCATTCTCCTCCCTGATCTATGAATATCGTATACCATTTATTGAAAATGATCATGTTTATTTTGTACTATTTATGATCTAACACCAGGATGTTAGATTACTATATCTATAAAGAATTGTTCTGCAATGGTGCATATAAAAAGTGTTTTTAGAAAGGGTACCTGGAAGAATGTAACTTGCCGATGATGACCACTTCTGTGTTCAAAATTTTCTTATTATATTCAACAGAATGAACAAAAACTCCATATCATTATACATATTGAATGGGACAGTCGAGCAGATCGGGGTTAACCGAGCTGGGGTTATTGATTATAGCAATGATCAGAATAAGGGTGAGATTCTAGATGTTTAGATCTTTGTATGGAGCATGAATTATAGTCTGCTTCCCCTATATGGCTGATTCCGAATTTTAGAGTGATAATTCCTTGTAGTAAAGAATATATTGTATCTTTATAACATAGAGAGGATTTATATACCCATGGTCTTTGTTTAAGTACTTTTAATATTGTGGTTGAGGCATGTATCTGTTGTTTTTAAAGCTTACATAGTTCAGTATTTTTGCTGATTCACAGATCAAAAGATAAGAAACAAATTGATAACCTGATTTTCCATATATTAACTTTTTAAACTATTACTTTAGGTTCTGAGCTTTATATGTTAAACTTCGATGTGGTTACGTCTCTATTTGATAAAAATTTATTAGTTGATAAGCCTCTTAGTGTATTTAGGGATATTTTAATATTTACAGTAAGATAAAAAAGGCTATTATTAATATATTTATAGTTTCGACAGTTAATTATATCTACTAATATATTATTTAAAAAAGATATTTATGTAACGTACTATATAGAATAATAGTGCCGATAATAAATACATATTGTTCCTTTTTATAACTTAAAAATCAAAGTATTATGAGAAAAAAGGAAGGAAATACAAATGAAAAAATTATACAAAAATGCAGGTATAAGAATACGATTTTTGAGAGAAGAAAGACATTATACAAGGGAGTATTTAGCAGAAATGGCAGATATTTCTCCTAAATTTTTATATGAAATAGAGAGTGGACAAAAAGGTTTTTCGGCAGACACATTGTATAGATTAGCAGAAGCTTTAGAGACAAATGCAGATTATATTTTATATGGTGAATATAGAGGAAAGATAGATAATGAACTTGGGAGAATTTTTAATACTTTTGATGACGACAAAAAGAGATTAGTCGTTAAAATAATGGAATTAATTTGTGAGTTTGCTGAAGAATAAAATCAAAAACACAATAACAAATATTTGGTAATTTGCAATGGGAATACCATAGTGCTTACAATAGAAACTTGGATAGTGCCTTAAGATAATAAAATATTATATTAGAGAGAAAGAATGCTATCTTGCAATGTATAATTGAGAGTGGGCATTTTACCTGACGACGATATTAGTTTGAATAAAGACATTTGAAAAGGTGAATTAAGAGAGTTTCAGATTAAGTAGCACGATATATAATTTCCTGATTTTGAAAGCTTCTTAGATTATGCCTTATACCCAATGAATAATTTTGTTTTGGAACCAGTTACAGACTGCGATAACGACAGTTCATACAAAAACTTTCATTATTATGAGTGAGGAAAGAGTTAATGAGGGTGATTGTGCTATTTGATTGAGGGGGGATAAATTAGAAAAATAATACTTATGTCCAACATTGATTTTACTAAACATTATACATTGTGCGAAATCCGAAAGTATTCTTTGAATGAATTTATAGATGATTAATACAGAAGGACTCTGTATTTAAGAGGACAAGCATTGTTAGAAACAGATTTTCTTGTGCCTCTCTTTTATGCTGTAAGTATTTTTACTAAAGAGGAAGATCATTAAAGATTTCAAAGATATTAATAACAAATAAGTTTTTTCTGAGAGCAACAAGTTGATTATTATTTATATTCATTCTATTTGTCTCAAGTTTGGCGTAAGCGCGTATAGAAATTCAAGCCCCTAGAGCTATACGTGTGCAACAACTTGCTCTTACGTTATGATTGTATTGCGTCTTCACAGTCAGATATTGTGACCGATATTTATATCTGGTTCGATTTTCTGGATGGTTATTTTACTCCTAGATAATTTGTAATAGAGAAATACATCTTAATTGCATGTATATTTTGATTAAATGTTTCGTAATAGCGAAAGAGGAAAAGAAAATGATAGAAATAAAGGATATTTAAAAAAATCAACAATTAGAGGAACGGCAGATTATTATCATTTGGCCTTGGAGTAGACAAAGACAACAGAAATTATGAAGAAAGATTAGATGAGCCTTATGTGAGATTAAAAAGCGGTAGTAAAGTATAATAGTAGCCCAGATTCCGAATCGATGAATCTGGTAAAGATATTACCAGTAAGACATTAAGTGTTTATACAGAGTCCGGTCTACAAGCTGGTTTGTTGTTAATAATGGATCTATAAAAATAGTAGGGAAGTAGATTGGGTTGTTGAAAAAAGTGACAATGACATGAGTTTCTGCAAAAGTAAAATCTTGTCATATGGTAACTAACAGTCTGGCACATACGAGATTTAAAGTACTCTGTCCATTAGGAAAAGCGCCGATTGCTGCCTGAAAGAAAACATTCTTCCGCAGAAGATTCTCTGCGTCGATAGCATTTAATTATTGCCGTTTCGAAAGGTAAACCTTTGAGTTTGCGAATTTTCAGTTACACTTCGCCTGCTGTTGTATGGAGACTCTTCTCGTAATGACCAGAACGATACCATTGACGGCAGGCAGATTGCACGTATTTCTCCACATTGACTAGCTCCGCCAGCTTCTTTAGCGAGCAGGGGATTTAAAGCTTTTTCAATACTGTTACAAATGAGATCTTTTAAATCGTGCTTGTTATGTTTTTACTTAGTTTTATAATCTTATCGGACATGGTTCTATAGCTATCCTATGATGAGGTTGTTGCCGTGACTTAATTCTATCAAACGGATGCAGACCATATCTTTTTCGCTTAAAAAAAATTATTTTTACAAAATCTAGTATACGTCATAATTAAGTTAATATGAATTAGAAGAATGCTAAGTTTAGTTAAGAAATAAAAAACGGGTCAGTTTTGATGGTAACATAATAAGAGGCATAGAAACAGGGAAATGATCTTAGAGAAACAATCCCCTGTTTCTGGGATTTGAGAGAATATTTTAGTGTTTGAACTAATATAGGGCTTTCAGATATTTCATTCATGTCACGTTTGCATTGACTTAATTGAACAAACTGTGCAGAAAAATAAGAATTATAAAGTTTAGAGGTATTTGCATATTCTATGTAAACAGGTTTTCTACCAATTATAAATTGGGATTCACAAATTTTGGTAAAAGCGAACTTAAGCAATTTCTGTCCAAGAATCGAATTAGATAGGAGTGTAAATTCGTTTTAATTGTAGAATAAAAGTCATAGATCAAAAAATCGATTTTCTTCCCTGTTGTATTGCAAAACTTAAATACGCTTTTGAAGAAGTTTATTTAATGCTCGCTGGGAATAAAAAATTTATTGGATAAAGTAAAATAACCGATCATTTGAGACCGTTTCAGGTTTTGTGTAAACGAAAAAAACTGATATAAGATATGTCATTAGTTACTTTGGGCAGGACCAATTTTTTGAGGTTCTGCTCTTGATTGTATTATAATGCAGTTTCCAGACATGTCAAGCAGGGCCGGCTTATCCAGCCCTCTCAAACAGGAAGCTGTTTATAATCCGGATAGTCTTTCTTCAAAGAAAATCTCCAGCTGCGAATGGATCTGCCCCCAATCCTGTCGGTGGCCTGTCCATTTTTTTGTGATATCCATCATGGCCAGATACAGCATTTTTAAGAGACTATCATCAGAAGGGAACACGGTCTTGGATTTTGTAACCTTCCGGAGCTGGCGGTTAAATCCCTCAATGGCATTGGTGGTATAAATCAAACGGCGGACTGCTTCCGGATACTTGAAATACGTTGAAAGATTCGCCCAGTTATCCTTCCACGATTTTGCGATTTTAGGATATTTCCCGCTCCATTTTTCACCAAAGCTGTCCAGTTCTGCTAATGCGATCTCTTCTGTTGGGGCCGCATATACACATTTCAGATCAGCCATCAGCGGCTTGAGTTCCTTGTAGGAAACAAACTTTGTTGTATTCCGGATCTGGTGGATGATACACTGCTGGATCTCAGTATCCGGGAAAACAGCCTCAATTGCCTGCGGAAAGCCTGTCAGGCCGTCTACGCATGCGATTAGGATATCTTCTACGCCGCGATTCTTCAATCCGTTCAAAATGGAAAGCCAGAACTTCGCACTTTCATTTTGCCCAACATACATGCCGAGCACGTCTTTATGCCCTTCCATGTCGATTCCTATAGCGATATAAACCGCACGTTTAACAATCCTGCCTTCATTGCGAACATGGTAGTGGATGGCATCCATAAAAACGACTGCATAGATTTCCTCCAAAGGCCGTTCCTGCCATTCTTTTACAATGGGAAGGATCTTATCTGTGATCCTACTGATGGTGCTGTCAGAAATCTCGATGTCGTAGAGGTCCCGCATGTGGCTTTCGATATCATTCGTGGTCATTCCCTTGGCATACATGGAGATGATCTTTTCTTCCATATCCTGAGTGACGGTATTCTGATACTTTTTGACGATCTGCGGTTCAAACTCACCTTTCCGGTCTCTTGGGATATCGATCTCCATATCGCCGTAACTGGTATGCATGGTCTTCTGGGAATGGCCGTTTCTGGAATTATCCGTTTCCTTGTTCCGATAATCATATTTGGAATAGCCTAATTCTTCATCCATTTCCTGATCCAGGGCACCTTCCAGGATGATGGATATCATATCCCGCATGATAGAATTGACATCCGTTCCATCCTTGACCTTTACATTGTTTTCTTTCAGATAGTTGCCCATCATTTCCCGAAGGGCTGCTTTTTGTGGGGTATCTTTTTTCCTTGCCATAAAATAAACCTCCAAACTGGTAAGTTTATTTTACATCAGTTTGAAGGTTTACACAAACTTTGGGATGTTCCCGGAAGAGCATCTGTTACTTGCAGTTCCAAGACATTTTGCCTCTACCAGAAAAACCGCCTCCTATCAGATCTCCACAGAGATGATAAGAAACGGTTCGTTCTTAAATGATTCTTTCAAGCCTGTTCCACTTAAATTTTTCGAACAGGATTCTTTTATTATGCTGAAACCAGATAATGATACCCGGAAACGTGCTGCTTCCCTTCTACAGCAAGTAGAGATAAATCCAACTATATTATTCGAGCTGGATCATCAGCTTACTTCTTATAACGTGACCTGTAAGATTACAACTTGTTCTTTATCTGCATCTCTTTTTCAGGGAAACTCCCAGCACACATAAAGACATTATCATTACTGCAAGTAATGGAAGAGTCTGCGCACTGTCACCTGTCTTTACAGCTTTCTGATTATTTGCTGTCTTATCAGAGTTCTGGCTCTGTGGCTTCTGATTTCCATTGCCGTTACCGGAATCCGGTGTATCTGTCTCTCCTGGCCTGTCTGGTTCGCCTGGATTTTCTGGTTCAACCGGTTTCGGGTCTTTTTTCTGAAGCGCTCCAATCGCAGCCTCAATTGCCTGTGCTGCATTGTCAAGCTCTTCCTGCGCTGCGCCATCACCAAGTTTACGTGCGGCTTCAAGCGCAGTTGTTACTGCAAGGTAACTTTCTTCAGTATACAAGGATGCATCTATTTTTGCAGCCTGTTCCATCGCTGCGTCCAGTCTGGTGCGATCCGGTGCAGGAACTCCGCCCTCTTCTTGAATCTTAAATACTACCTTTTGATCTGCCGGTGCGGCGCTATTAATCTTCTCAATGATAGCCCTGTCCGGATCTGCAGGATCTGCGATCACTGAAAATACTGCTACCTGATCTGTTGTCCATCCCTGACCATCCTGTAAAGATACTGTTGCCTCTGTGTTGGTATCCCACATTGTTACCTGATAAGAAATGATACCATTTTCATCACTGATAACTTCTTCTGTATAGGCAGCTTCTCTTGCTTCCTTCTCTGCATTTACAACTGTCTGCTCAATCTGTTTGAATTCAATATTGAATTTCAATCCGGAAAGTGCATTTCCTTTATCGTCTTGTACTAATGCACGGAAGGTCAGAATATCAGATGTATCTGTTCCTTTCGCAGAAATCACAAATTTCGCCTCTGCCTCTGCAGCCGGTACACCGTTGATTGTTTTAATAACCGGCGTTCCATCTTCTTTTTCCACCTGCACCTTGATTAAACCTGGTGTTGCGATGTACGCAGAAGTATCCGGAAGATAGAATTCGTATTCTCCCTCATCGTATATTCCCGGTGCCCATGTAAGTGCTCCGTCATTGGCAAATAATTTATTTGCTACGGAATACTTCACATCATATCTTACAAATTCCAGATTTGCCGGAGCATCTCCTTCTACCGGAATCTGAAGTGTACGCATACCTGTTACTTCTTTTAAGCCTTCTCTTGCAGACACAAGTGCTGCTTCCGCATCATTCACTGCCTGCTGGGTAAGTGTCTCAGATTTAAGAAGCCCTTCTGCTGCGCTGATTGCTGATTGCAGCGTATTATAACTGTTCCGGGTATAATTGCCCTGTTCGATTGCTTTGGCTGTCTGAAGCTCTGATTCAAGCTTGTCTGTATCTATGCCGACTTCCTTTTCCTTCAGTACAAATTTCACTTCTCTGGTATCTTCCAATACCTCTCCGTCAACGGTAGTAATCACAACTCCCAGTGAACTTGAAGAAAGTGTAAATTCGTGGCTTGCAGGTTCTGCATAGTATTCTTTTCCATTAATCACTACACTCTCATTCTTAAGTGACACGGTAATTTTTGCCACACCCTGATCTGCATCGCTGATTGTATACTCAACAACTCCATTTGCACTGTATGCAGTTCCTGCATAAGAATCCTGTTTCAGCGCAAATGCAATACTGTCTGTTACTTTCTGACCATTTTCGTCGACAACCAGAATGCGGATATTAGATTTGTCTGTTACAATTGGCTTTTCTACTTCTTTCATTCCTTTGATTGCTGCATCCAGTTTCTGATACTCTTCATCTACTTCCGGCTGTGTAGCATCCACTTTGTCATACACCAACTGCGCTGCTGCTTTTGCAGATTGAAGCGCCTGATAAGATTCTGCTGTATAGTCCGCTTCTTTACCATCAAAGAGACTTGCTACATCCAAACGTTCCTTTAGCTTGGACTTATCTACTGTTCCCGGTTCCGGGGTACTACTGCCAACTTTCTTCAATGTATATACGATTTCTGTTGTCTCATCAACAGAAACGTCGTCTACAGATGTGATAGCCGGTGTTGGCCACACAAAATTGGTCTGATATGTATGGATTTCCTCACAGCTCCAGGTCTGATTCTCTCCTGCTGCCTGTCCTTCCTTTAATCTAATCTCAACCTTCAGCCCTCCGTCATTTCCAGTCACTGTATATTCAATTACTCCATTATCATTACTTGTAATATCACTCAGTGTCACGTCCTGGTAATCCGGTGTCTGTGTAAAGCTTACTCCACCGACCGGATTTCCACTTTCGTCCACAACCTTCGCACGGAATGCTTTTTTATCTGATAATACTGCTTCTCCCGGATCTGGTGTTTCTCCACCGGATTTCTTCAGTGTATAAGTCAGTTTTGTTCCCTCTGCATATGGCTTGCCGTCAATGGATGTCATAGCAGACGTCCATCCTGCTCCGGAAGCAACAAACCAATGTTCATCCAGAGTAGTAAACCTGTCATCAGCAAGTTTGATATATGTCTCACCCGAAGTTACATACCACTGAATGATTCCCTGTGATGTAGATTTCAATTCATTATAGGTATCCTCTACTTTTTTTCCATCCACATAAGCATCAAACTTCACGCCTTCCAGTGGCTGACCATTCTCATCTATAACTTTGGCCTTAAACACGCCCGGATAACATGAATAGTCTACTTCTACTGGTTTTTTCACTAAACCTGCAATTGCATTGCTAATTGCTGTTACCTGTGCATCAACTTCTCCCTGTGTTGCATCTGCATTCTTGCACACTGCCTCAGCATCTGCGATTGCTGCAAGCAACGCATCAAATCCACTTTCATAGTCATCACTGTTTAGGGCTTTTGCCTCACTGATCTTCTGCTCAAGTGCTTTTGTATTTGCTCTTACAACTAACTGACTGCGAGCCTCTTTCAATGCAGCTACCGCATCATCTACCTGCTGCTGTTCTGCATCACCATTATTTAATACTGCCTTTGCCTGCTGTAGTACTACCTGATATGCCTGCCAACTTGTAGCTGTAAAGGAAGTTTCACTGTATGAATATTCCAGTTCTACCTGTTTCTTTAACTCTGTCTTATCTGCAATCGGCTTCAGTCCATTCATTGCCCTGAGTAGCTCTGCTGCACATTGGTTATATACTTCCTGTGTTGCACCACTTGTATTTACTGCATTTTCAGCGGCTGTGATTTTCTCCTGAAGTACTTTCCAGGTAGAAGGCATCCACTCAGCTACATCGTATGCTTTTGCCTTCTCAATGTATGCTTGAAGTACAGTACCGTCTGGTTGAATCGTTGCCTCTGCTGACTGTATGCCTCTTGCCACAACTTGCTTTTCAAAATCTACACCTACAGCTTCGCCGTCAACGGTCTTAAAATATCTCTGTCCGTCTTTTACTCCTATGGTTACCCGGAATGGCTCTATCTCATAAGGTTCTTCATAGCAAGCCAGAACTTCCCACTCTTTTCCATCCTGCCATCCTGGAGATGCCTGAAGATAAGCAGTTCCTGTATATGCATCCGACTTATCATTCCACGCTTCTGCACCTGTGTCAGGTACACGAATCTGGAATTTGAACGGTCTGGTAAATAGATTACCATTCTCATCTTTAACGATCAGTTTCAACCGAGTCAAAATATCTGTCTTCGTCAGCCCATTAATTGCTGCAGTCAGTTTAGCTTCGGCCTCAGCTGTTTCTTCTTTTGTTGCATCTACATCATCATATGTCTGCTGTGCCTTTGTAAGTGCTTCCTGATAAGTTGCATAACTATCTGCTGTATACTTATATTGCTCTTCTACAGATCCGGCTGATTCGATTGCGTTCTGAAGCGCACTCTTATCCACATATTCATCTTTTGGCCACAGAACCATCTCTAACTCTTCAAAACCATTTGCCAGTTTCCCGTTAATACTTTCGGTAATCCCTCCGACCAGTACTGTATAAGTAACTTGCTCCGGAATTGCCACATATGTATCACCTTTTGGCGCTATCACACACTCTCCAAGATAATCCAATGTCGTATGGGCTATGCTTAATACACCATTTTCATCAGTAACCGCTTCTTTTACAACTGAACCGGACATCGTCTTTTCAAATGCAACATTCGGCATCGGATTTCCATATTTATCAACAACTTTGATCTCGATTCGATTCCATATCGGCTGCTTTTCTCCACCTTCATCATATTCTGGGTAATAGTCCGGTGCCTGTCCATTTTCTACTTTTTCTTTGTTGTCCTTTGCTGCTTTCACACGGTCACTGTCCATGTATGCTTTCTGATCTGCAGTTAACGCCTCATAAGCTTCCAAGGCAAGTCCAACATTTTCCAGATCACTGGTTGTCATCTTGCTGATATTGAATTTCCAGAACAGCTGATTTACTGCAATTGCAGCAAATGAATCATCTTTCTTGCTGTCATCCGGAAGAAATGTTTTATCCTTCTCCAGGTAGATCAACTCTGCCAGAGGCTTAAGATCCGTAACGCCTGTATTTCCTTTCAAATTCAGTTCTGTCAGATTCTTTGCATCTGCAAGCGCTGAAATATCAGTCAAATTATTGTGAGAAATATTTAATGCAGTCAGTTTTTCCAGTTTGCTCATATCTGGCAAAGTAGATATATTATTTTTGGAAACATCTGCATACTCCAGACTGACCAGTCCACTTATCGCGTCAATATTTTCCACCTTATTAAATGAAATATTCAATCTCTTTAACTTTGTCATATCTGCAATAGCCGAAACATCCTGAATCTCACGGTTTACTGATACGTCAAAGACTGTAAGATTTACCAAATTCTTAACCGGACTAATATCGGTAATACCATCCTGCTTCAGAATCAGCTCTTCCAGCTGCGTAAGCCCAGAAAGCGGACGCAAATCCTTGATAGACTTACCCTCTACAGATGATGTATAACCAATATCTATCATCTTAGCTGATTTCGCATATTCCAGGCCTGATAGATCCTCGATCCAGTACGGCTGCGTCCACTGTTCGAAATCCTCCGGATGGTTACACTGCTCGTAAGAAATATTTTTTACTGATGGATCCCCAACCATCTCTGCTGTAAGCTTTGGTCTTGCTTTAATGGCATTCATTGCGGATCTTACCGCCCAGTGGAGTGCCGGATCCTGAATCACCTCATCCTCGCCCGGTGTATACACATCCACCTCTTCCAGACCTCCGCAAGTGTCCGCCTGGGCGCTCATACCCGGCACCATACAAAATGCCACGGACAACATCACTATCGATGCTACAATCTTCCTTAGTTTCTTCATTTTTCTCCTCCTACCATCGAGTTTATGCATTGTAATATAGCGTCATTCCATTCTTAGAACAACACTGCATCTTTTATATTTTGACTCTTAGTGTCTCAAACTTGTTCTTCTCTTTAACAATAAAGCTATCGCTGACATAGCAATACACATGCCCACGAGTAACGGTACAGTATTGGCCGGATCTCCTGTTTTTACAGCAGTACTCTTTGACTCATCTTGTTGTGATTCTGCAGGTTTCTGCTCCGGAACCTCTTTTGTAAATATTATTTCATATCCATCAGATTCCGGCAACTTCTCTTGCCCCGGATTTGTAATATATACTTTTACGACCACTTTATTTCCGTCAGCATCTTTATTCGAGTCAAAAGCCGTCTTATCCATTGACTCTACCTTCTCCGGTAATACGATTTCTGTAATGCGATTTCCGGCAAATGCATATGCTCCGATACTCTTAAGAGATGATGGTAATGTCATTTCCTGAAGTGCATTATCCTTAAATGCGCCTTCTCCAATATCACACAGACCATCTGCGAACACAACACTTGTAAGCTTAAATGGAAGATCGGCAAATGCATATGCTCCGATTCCCGTTATTACTTTTCCTTCCGCATTCTTCTGTGGAAGAACGAGATCTGTACAATTCTCCAGCTTCTTAAGACCTTTTTCCGATAATCCTGTAATTACTGTATCACTTTCATTTACACCATCACCATAAGTAAAATCATCTACATCCCATACTAGAGCCCGGTAGATAATCTTGTGATACTTAGAACTCTGGAACTTCAGATGTGCCGGATTACTTGTATAGCACTCCACCACATAACTATTATCTGTTCCTGTGTTATTCATAAATGTATCATCAGCCAGACTCATCAAAGTAGACGGCAGCTCCACACTTTCAAGATAACCTTCTTTAAATGCTTTTAATCCAATCTTCTCGATTCCTTCTTCCAGTACCAGTTTCTTCAAAGTAAGTGCCTTGAACGTCCCTTCAAAAGCTGATTCTCCGATTTCTTTTACATTTCCCGGTATTGTAAGTTCTGTCAGATGATGCAAATGGAACGCCTTTCTGCCAATTCTTTCTACTGATTCCGGAATATCCAATGTCTCCAGTCTTGCTCCCGCAAATGCGAAATCATCGATTTCTGTGATTGTATCAGGAATTTCTATATGTGTCAGATTAATGTTCATCGAGAATACTGCCTGTGCTATTCTGGTCATTCCGTCAGATAATGTAATTTCTGTCAATACATTTGTTGAGAATGCACCATCCTTAACTTCTGTGATGGTATCAGGAAGTATAAGTTTTTCTAACTTATTAGAGTTAAATGCACTTTCTCCTATTGTTGTCACGGATGCAGGAAATTCAACCGTTACCAGACTGTTATACTGAAATGCTTTATTTCCGATCTCAATCAGTCTTTCCGGCAGTAAAACAGATTCCATTCCATTTGGAGAATAAATGCCGTTCTTTCCCTGTTCCCATTCATCGTCCGGAATCTGGAAAGCAGCCTCTCCAATCATAGAAATATCTTCTCCGGTCTCCGGATTCGTACTTGGAAGTACCAGATTATGATTTTCCAGCCTTGTCTGATTTCCCTTTTCTGACCATCCGGTAATCACTGATCCGTCATATGTAAAATCGTCTTCTGACCATCCAGATTCAACAAGCTGATTATACACTACTTTATGCCAATCCGATGTAGCATAGAAGCCTTTTGCATTTGTCAGATGATCCTTATTAGAAGTATGAATACTCACGACTCTTCCTGCAGCATTTCGAAAAACATCTTTTGCAAGTTTTTCCAGACTATTCGGAATGTCCACTCTTGTAATAAGTGTTTCCGTAAATGCTCTGCTGCCTATCTCCAGCAGCCCTGATGGCAGATTCACATTTGTAATTGTCGCATTGTCCGCTGTCTGCGCAAATGCTCTACTTCCAATCTTCGTCACCGTAGATGGAATCCGAACTTCCGACAGGCTATTTCCAGAAAATGCATAGTTATCGATTGTCTTAATTCCTTCCGGTATCTCAAGAACTGTAAAGTTCTTAGCCGGAGTATTATTCGTAAAAGCAGATGCAGGAATCTCCGTCATTCCTTTTGACAGTACTACCTTTTTAAGTTCAGGATTGGTTGCAAATGCACCGGACCCCATAGTGTTCACACTGTCAGGTAAGATAACCTCTTCGATATAGTTCTGTCCAAATGCCTGCATTCCAATATTATCAAGACCGTTTGTAAAGTTTACATTCTTTAATCCATTGTCTCTGAATGCGAAATTTCCAATCTTTTTTAAGGATTCCGGGAATGAAACACTGTCAAATCCTTCTCCTTCTGTCCCGAAAACTCCATATCCACCGGCTACACCGTTTGCAATTTCTATAACAGTTTCACCTGTTGTGTTCTGAGCCGGAATTACCAGATTCCTATTCAATGGTCTCTTCATTACTCCATTGTCGGACAGTCCAGTTATAATTACAGGGTTCTCACTGTCATACACGAAATCTGTAGCTTTGTATGTATCGGCATTAATTTCATACACATGATAGTCCGAATCTTTAAATAACGTTTTATCCGTATACTGCTGATAATTCTCAACTCTTACGGTTGTTACACCACTTGTTCCATCTTTAAATTCTTTTTCAAATACTTCCTTCGGAAGCGCTGTTACAGAATACGGAAGATCTACCGTCAGGATATTCTGATTACGGAATGCTCTGTTTCCAATTGTTGTTAATCCTTCTGGAAGAATTAATGTCGTTACTTCATTTAAAGTATTTTTCGTAGAGAATGCATACTTTCCAATGCTCTTCACGGTAGATGGAATTACAATCTCTGTAAAATTGTTTCCTGCAAATGCATTGTCTCCGATTGTTTCAACGCCTTCCGGAATCTCAACAGAAGTAAATCCTGTCATATACTCTGTTTTGGTACTGCAGCCGAATGCGCCTGCCGGAATGTCTTTAATATTCTCAGACAATACAAGACTCTGCAGCGTAGGGTTCGTTCCGAATGCACCGCCCCCAAGTGTTGTAACACTATCCGGCAATACAATATTTACCAACTGATTAATTTGAAATGCCGCTACTCCAATCTCAGATAATGTATCCGGGAAGCTTACTTCTTTCAGACCATTATTCTGAAATGCAAAATTTCCTATTTTCTCTACACGAGATGGCAATTTCACACTATCGAATCCCAGGTTCTCTGCTCCGAACAATCCATATTCTCCCGGCTTTCCGGCACCGATCTCCGTAATATAGTCGCCGGTCGGTGTCTTATCCGGCAGAACAAGATTCCTGTTTTCTTCACGTTTCTTAATTCCAGTTTCTGACAGACCTGTAATCTTCGCACCATCGTATGCAAAGTCTTTAATTGTCCAGACATCCGTCCGTATATGTATCTGGAATGTCGCCCCTGACACTTCAAAACTTATATGTTCATCATTTGGTGTATATACCTGAACAAAACCATCTTTATTTCCATAAAAAGCATTCTTATTAAGCGTCGTTAAACTATATGGAATATCGACTCTTGTAAGTGCTGCGTTTGCAAAAGTTTTAGAATTAATCTTTAACAATCCTTCCGGCAGACGGACAGACGCTAAACAATTCTTTCCGGAAGTCTGCTCAAACGCACTGCTTCCGAGCTCTGTCACATTATCCGGAATATATAAATTCTGAATCTGATTACTCTTGAACGCTCTGCTGTCAATTTGCTTTAATGAAACAGGAAGTGCAAGTGTCTGAATCTCATGTCCGCCAAAGGCCCCACTGCCAATACTCTCAACACCTTCTGGAATTGTAAGCTGAACAAGACCCACATTTAAAGTATTTGCAAGAGTAATTCCAAAAGCTGTTGCCGGAATAACCTTCAGATTCGCAGACAGTTGAACCTTCGTCAAGTGGATATTGTTTGAAAATGCTGCTCCACCAAGTGATGTCACACTATCCGGTAATACAACCTCTGACAGATCGTTGAGTGCAAATGCCTGCAGCCCAATGCTTGTCACTGTCTCTGGAAATATTACCGACGTCAACTTGTTATTCAAAAATGCCCGATCACCGATAGTCTCCAGTTTTTCCGGAAGCTCCACACTTTCGAACACTTCACCTTCTGCACCGAATATGCCATAGCTTACATTGGAATCGCCACTTGCGATTCCTGTAATATCCAGTCCGCCCGGCCCTTTATCCGGAAGTATCAGCTTTTTGTTCTCTTTCCGTTTTAATATACCACTGTCTGATAATCCAGTAAGAATAGTTCCTTCTTCATTGTAAGTAAAATCTTCACTCTTCCAATTTGCGGTATTCAGTTTGATTGTATGATATTCTGACTCCGCAAAATTCTCTTTATCTTCAATATGACGATAATTATCTGTACTAAGTTCCACTACACCTGCAGTACTACCCTTGAATGCATCTTTATCTAATGCCATAAGACTCATTGGCAATGCTACTGTTGTAAGCCCGCTATTTGCAAATGCTTCTGCCCCGATCTTAGTAATCCCTTCCTGGAGTTCCAGACTCTTAAGTGTTCCTTCCGTACCAGCCTGTGCGAAGACACCAGAATCAATTACCTTTAGATTTCCCGATATTGCTAACTCTGGCAACTGATTGCCGGCAAATGCTTCTTTTCCGATTGTCTTTACTGTAACCGGCAAATCCAGACTTGTAACAGGACAATTTTTAAATGCATAATCACCAATGATTTCCAACTTGGACGGGAGCTTCACGCTTTGAAATACCTCATCCTCTGTCGAAAACGTTCCTTGAGTCTCTGAATTTCCTGCTGCTATCTCTGTGATATACTCTCCTTCTGGATTTTTGTCCGGAAGAACAAGATTCTTGTTATCCGTTCTCTTTGTAATACCACTATCCGATAATCCGGTAATGCATGTTCCTTCATAAGTAAAATCTTCACTTTTCCATGAAAGATCAATTATCGGCTCATCTCCTAAAACCAGTTTCTGAAACCATGATTTCTGATTTGCAGCAGTTCTTTCAATATGATGAATCCTGTCCATATTAAAGTGTTCTGGATTCTGGGTATACATATACACAACGCCGCCTGTTCCCTGGAACTTTTCCGGAGCATCCGGAGAAAGAGATTCCATTCCCGGATTTCCCATAAATGTATACATATATACTTTTTCGCAATTATATGGCAACGTAACGGATTTAATTTGATTATATGCAAATGCCAGACTGTCCATCTGGAACATAAAATCAGGATTCAGACAGAAATTCACTTTTGTCAGCTGATTATTAGCAAAGGAGCTGTTGCCTACCATCCACAACGTATGTGGAAATGTTACACTCGATAATTTGTTATTCTTAAATGCCGATGCATCAATATAAAGAATCCCTTCCGGGAACTCAATATTGCTGATATTGTTATTGGCAAATGCGCTAGACTGAATAATGAAATTGCCTCTCTCATGGATCACACCTGTAAGCTGGTCATCGTACGGTATCATCATATTCTCTGGAAATACAACTGTCTCAATTCCCATCCCTGTAAACGCACTTTGTCCAATTCCTACAATTGTGGTACCGTCTGGTGTCTGAGATGGAATTACCAGATTCTTATTTATCGCAATCTTTTCCTGTCCTGATTCTGATAATCCTTTAATAACTTGTCCCTTAACAATAATCTCCCTCTTATAGTCACACCCGGTCAATGTCTGGCTAGCCTCTCCATATGTAAAGTCTGCCGCTGTCCATTCATCATTTGCTGCAGCCTCTACTGCTGCAGGTGCCACATACTGAGCGCCCTGCAAGTCCACGTTCTCTTCAGACGATATCTCTGAACCTTGTTCTTCCTGTGCTGAATTTTCTTCCGGCAGCACAGATTCGACACTGTCGCCACTTTCTTTCGACTCTTCAGATTCTCCTCCTTCCTCTGTTACTGCCACTGCAGCATCCATCGGAATATCCGCTGCAAACGTAGTAAACGTCATGCAAATGCTTAACAACAGCGCTAGTAAAACTGCACCTTCCTTCTTTCTTTTCATACCGTTCCTCCTCAATTTAGGCATAATAATACATCTTCATTCTAGTTTCTATTTCCGATGGTTGTCCAATTACTATTTTTTATATTATTGGCCATTTATAGGCATTTTGTATAAAGAAAACACAGCACCATCCTATTTTATAGGAATCATGCTGTGTCTCATAATCTCTATCATTCTTTTTTGTCGTCAGTTTCTTTTGCGTCTTACTTTCCTTTTATGATATCCAAAACTGCTCTTAGTGGTTTGGTTATCTTCCAACAAGTTGACTGAAGAATCCCATTGTATTCCTTCTCACATTGAACGATAGCTATCTGGAGGTTTCTCCTTTCTTCTTCCAAATATTCCAGCTGCTCTTCCAAATTTTGCAGTTGCTCTTTCGACACATCCAGATACCACTTCTGACCATTTTGCTTATATAAATCCTGAATCCGCATGCCAAAATGTTTTTTCAAAACTTTCATGGCACCGGGTATTCGCAAAGCCTCTTCTATCTTCTGGAATCCAAGTAAGTTTATCCTCGTAAAATCTATACCCTTTTCCATCATAAGAAATGCCCGCTCAAATTCCAGCTCTACGTGTGTAGAAGATTCTGGATTACGAAACATCTCTTGAAAGAACTCCTTGAATTTCTCATCCTCTAAGTTTTCAAGAAGATTTCTCTTAATCATAGTAAATTCATGAACCATTCGCATCCATTTCTCTTCTGTCAATCCACTAATCTGACCCTTCTCACTATACCATCTATATTTCACTAATCTTTCCGGATGAATGTATATTTCACTTTCTATGACAATTCTGACCCACAGGTCAAAATCTGCCAACTGTGCATATAAGAGATTGTATCCGCCTATGTTATCTAAGATACTTTTTCTGACAATCGAAGCTGGATGTGACAGGCAATTTCCCTCTTCAAGAAAACGATGCATCCATTCTGTTCTGCTTCGATTGTCCTGTTCGAACATCTTCATAATTTCTGGATATTCTTTCTCTACTCGTTCTCCTTCTTTGCCTATAAGAGCGACTTTTGAGAATACGGCTCCACATTTTGGATGTTCCTCCAGATATCGCACCTGCTTTTCTAATTTTTCCGGCATCCAGACATCATCACTGGTAGCAAATGCCACATATTTACCAGATACCTGCTCGATGCCAATATTAGCCGCATAGCAGTAATAAGAATTTTCCGGCAAATAGATACATTTCATACGTTCATCCCGATATTCTTCCAGCAACGCTCTTGTTCCATCTGTAGAACCATCATCTACGATAAGCAGTTCAAAATCCCTATATGTCTGCGCCAGAATGCTATCAACAGCTTCACAGATTGTCTTTTCTCTATTATAAGTACATAGTATTACGCTGACCATGTTTCTTACTCTACCTCTCCTACAACTGCCCATCTCCAGAAAGACTGATCATAATTATATGAATTCTCGAATCCACACATTTCCAAAACTAACTGCATATAAGAAGAACGGATTCCACCTGTACAGTAAGCAACAATGGCATCATCCTTGGAAAGACCTGCCTCTTCAAACATCTGTACTAACTCTTTATTCGGTTTCAATGTTCCATCCTCCTGGAATAAATCTGTATATCGGATATGAATTGCTCCCGGAAGATGACCGCCCTGTGCCTCATCATATAATATTGCACCATTATACTCGTCATCTGTACGCACATCTACAATCTTATAGTCATCATAGTTTTTCTGTAATTCTTCTGTCGTCATTACATGCGTGTAATCAATCTTATCAATCGTTACTTCCGCCGGCTGCGGATTCGATGCAAGAAACTGTGTAGCTGCTCCTGCTTCTTTCATTGCATTCAGACCACCATCTACCATTTTCACATCTGTATATCCTGCCGCCAGTAGTTCCCAGAGAAGGCGAGAGTCATCTCCCCATCCATTGGCTGTCTCCCCCAGAAGGATTATTTCTTTATCTTTTGTAATACCTAAACTGCCTAACTTCTCTGCTAATGCTTCTGGTTCCAGGATACATCCCCAATTCTCATCTCCTGCTTTACCTTCCTGAATTGCCCAATCCTGCCATACCGTTGCGACAGCCCCCTGTATCGTCCCCATAATTGCCTGTTTTTCTCCACGGCTATCCACAAACAAAGTATCTTCTGCCCCGATTCTTCCGATTGCATATTCCGCATCCACAATCCATTTCCCATGGAATTTTCCATCATCTGGCACTTCCTCTACAACCTCTTTTTCTTCAGTGGCTATATCACTTCCCTTTGTTTCTTCCACTTGCTGCCTTTCAACTGTCGGTTCCTGTTTCTTTCCGCAGCCACTTACGATTGAACAAACCATTAGAATTGCTAATCCTGTTACAAATAATCTATTTCTTTTCATATGCTTCCTCCTGTTATCTATTCAAAAACTACATTCATCCATGTATTGTATATATTATTACGAAATGCCTTATCTGCTCCTATCTTCGGAAGATTCACGACGCAATTTGCCGGCTCCTCCTGTCTCAAATACCCAGTATGTAAATCCTCTTCACTCACTTGAAGTTTTACCAACCCATCCTCAAAAAATTCTGGGTGCATGAGATATACTGCTGCTGTCACATCCCAGTTATAGAACCCCTCAATACCATACCCCTCTTCGTTATATTGAAAATAATAATCGGTCTTTTCCAAAATATACCTTGCAATCTCAGTATCTGAATCCATCAGGCGATTCTTATATTCTTCTTTGGTAAATAAGACTTTTAAACAATTATTTCCCGTTATAACAGACACATAATTTCCTTTTCGAAGAACCATTTCTGTCGCCTTCGGATCACAAGAAAAATTCAGTTCATTCATAACTTCCTTCTTGAATACCAGTGGCTGGGTGATGCCTCCCATCAGCACAATTTCCTTTACATTTTCAAAGAAGTGCGGATCAATCATATATGCACCCATGAGGTTCGTGAGGGATCCTGTTGCAAGTATGGATATTTCCCCCTTATACTTATCTGCCATCTGTGCCAGATACCGGGCTGCTTCGCTCTCATATTCTCCGCAAGATGCCCCTCCTCTCTTCACGGTAATATCTTCTCTTCCAAGATCCTTAAGCATTGCATGAATGGTAGACATAACTACATCAATATTATTATTTCCATAAGTTCCTGTAATTCCACAGACTTCCGCATCCGCACATCCAAGTAAATAAAGAAGTGCAAGTCCATCATCTACATCACAATCTGTAACCCCAAATGTATTATCGCAATCAAATATAATCTTTTTTTTCTTATTTTCCACTAAATCACTCCCTTCATTTATT
>OBXV01000187.1_pt1 | contig 66561 bp, 58 predicted proteins | sample 1495451 | NCBI WGS metagenome assembly OBXV01 (sample SAMEA2580178, study PRJEB22360) | human gut metagenome | biome: human gut; feature: human-associated habitat; material: faeces | place: Denmark | collected 2008/2010 | reverse complement strand
CTAGATAACCGCCGATGATTGGCGGCATCGACCAGGGAACCAAAACGACGGCAGGTTGGACGATCCCCATGGCAACTGTCGTATAAGAAATGATATAGCAAACGACCGGCGTCAGAATATATGGGAACAAAATCAAGGGATTCATGACAACGGGCAATCCAAACATGATGGGTTCATTGACATTGAAAACTGTTGATGGAAATCCGAGTTTCCCCAACTCTTTTAAGTACTTGCTTTTACTTCTGACTAAGAGCAAGATCGCCAAGCCCAAAATCACCCCACTACCGCCAATCCAGACAAAGGTATTCATAAAGGTATAATTGATGATATGCGGAATCGTTTCGCCGTTTTGAAAAGCGATTCGATTCTCATCGATCATTTGAATCCATGTCGGCTGCAAGACGCTCAAGACCAAGTCCCACCCGTGGATACCCACTGACCAAAACAATGACGTAAACATAATGGCAAACAGTCCGCCTATAAAGCCTCCGCCAATGATCGACAATGGTTGTCCCACAAGGCTGTACAGCAGATCATGAACATTCGTGTTACCGAATGATTCCACTAATAAACGAATCACCCAGAAAAGCGAGAGGCAAAAGAATGAGGGGATCAATGCAATAAAGGAGCGACTGACCGCCGGGGGAACGTTTTCTGGCATGCGAATCACGATATTCTTTTGTACGAATAATCGGAAAATCTCCGCCGTGATTAGACTAGTGATGATTGCTACGATCAGCCCGCGGCTACCAAGATAAGACATTTGAATGCCGCCATCTTCAATCGGAGTGACTAAAAGAAAAACCGAAGCTGCCAATACACCGGCAGATAAACCGCTGACGCGGTAAGTGGTTGCTAAACTATACGCAATAGCAAAGGAATTGAACAGCGCCATCACACCAAAGGTCACTTGTACGACAAAGTCTAATTTGCTGCGCCATTCCCCGCCAAAAATACTAGTAACAAATAGGTTAAAGCCTTCCCATGGAACGTTAGATAAAATAACAAAAATGGAACCGATAATAATCAAAGGCATCGTGGTGACAAGTCCATCACGGATGGCAACTAGATGCTTTTCACCGCCAATTTTCATTCCCCATGGCAGCATTTTTTCTTCCATAAATTTCTTTAACGAATCCTTCATAAGCTTCCTCCTTAACCTTAAAAGAACGCTGACAGATTGCTTTCAGGTATCTTTTCGAAGTGTGAATAGAAACCAAGGCTTGCCACCTTCAAGAACCTAGGATTGAAGTGCTGATCGCCAGAACGCTATTTCTATGAACACAGTAAGAACGCATGGCATTGGATTTCTCAACTATGACTGCCTATTTTCCATGCAACTGTCCTCAACTGATCTTCACACCTGTTATTTGCCGCAAACGATCCTGCGCATGAACCGTTTCAATCGACAAAAAAGGCATTGGACAAGATTGTCCAATGCCTTTGGCATAGCAAAATAAGCGTCCAGCATCCCACGGTTTTTGCCCAAAAACCTGCCTAAATCTACTAGAAATCGACAAGGAAATCGGGTACAATAAACACGTTGATGCCTTTGGCGATCAACTATGGCAACTTGATTGGTCATCCTGCTTAGGGGTCTGACTGATCAGGGCCTCGTAAATCTGTTGGCGCAGAGATACGAGGTGCCTATTTTTTTGGTTTCTATTCGCTTACATTTTATAGAATGTTTTTCAGAAAAGCAAGCGAACATCGTAACAAAATTGTAAATAATGGTCAAAAAAATAAAAAACTATTGTGATTTGTTCGGTTGAAATAGAAATAGTAATTGCTTTGCATATTTATAAAAAAAGGAGGACCGAATCATCCATGATTCAGTCCTCCTATTCGCGCTAGACAAATACAAATAAAATTCCGGAGCAGATCGTGCCTACCAATAGTCCACGAATACTGCCTTCTCCTTCATTGGGTAACTCAAATTTAATGATATTCACCAGCAAAGCGCCGGTGATCAAGGCTTCAATGATGACCACCAAATAGTAGGGCAATGATACAAAGAGGGAGAACGCCGCTCCCGCGAAAATACTGAAGGAAAGCACAAAGCGGCCATATTTGTTATAAAGGGCACCATGATGGTGATAGAGCAACCAATCGTTCATGAGAAAGTGCAAACCAAAAGCGATAAAGTAGGTCAAAATGTAGAAACGCTCTGATAGCGTATTGGCAATCACGATATAGCCGATCATAATATTGTAAATCACATGAAAAGCAATATCCGACCAAAAAAAGGCGTTTTTGGCACTGGTGATGTCTTTCTTTTCTAACACCATAAACGTCCGCTCATCGATTTTGTAGATCACGTAACTGAAGACTAAGCCAAACAAAACGATGCCATAGACCCCATGACTATAAAAAATCCCCGAATCCCAACCAAATTCATCGATCAACACCGTTTGAAAATACGCCAAATGGGGCAATAGATGAACGATCGCATAGGAGATTCCTACCCCAGCGGCAAAGGAGCTCATGTATTGCACGTTTAGTTTTCTGGATGAGATAACATTTGAAAATAGATGGATGAAGATAAACCCTAAAGTGATCATGCAATTCACAAAATTGTTTGTTAAATACGTCATTGTTTTCTCCTTCTTACATTCCGTTTACAGCATCGTTTAATCGCAATTTTCAATAAAAAAGTCTTTTTAATTAGTTATTTTTGGTTATTTTCATGAAATATTCTTGTTTACTATACAGTAAGTGGGCTTGGGGGGCAATAGGTTTTTTAGGTTTTTGGGGAGAAATCTTTTTGATAGAAAACGGCCTTCATTGTTGCCGATTTTTTACCGATGATCTTGTCTTCATTTTCGGATAGGATAATCTTGTTTTTGCTCTAGCAGATACTAGGTCTAACTTCATTTTTTATCAAAAATTGCGCTTATTTGAAGTTAACTTCAAATTTCCGAAAAATTGTAACCAATTTGAAGTTATCTTCAACTTTCTCAATTATGACAGATTTTTGGCGTTCGTAACCAATCGAGATGAATTCAGAAAGCCGTTGCTGCTCCTATTCCATCAAAAAAAGAAGCAAGAACTTGCAACGTCCTTGCTTCTTTTTATTACAATTCATTATACTTCTTTTTCGAATCTTTACTTTCTTTCACCGGATACTTCATGTTGTTTTTTTCCAGCTTTTCTTTGATGATCTCATCAATATCAAGACCCAAATTGTCTGCCAGCATATAGGAATAAATCAGAACATCCGCAATTTCTTCTTTTAGATGTTCAAAATCTTGAGTGGCTTCTTCAGATGTTTTCCATTGAAAAATCTCCAACAATTCGGCGGCTTCGATGGAGATAGAAATAGCTAGATCTTTTTCATTATGAAATTGTCGCCAATTGCGATCATCTCGGAATTTATTGATCCGTTCCATTGAAGAGGGTTGGTTTTGCATGGTAGGCCTGGCTCCTTTCGTTTTGTAGGGTTAAGAGTTTTTGGATGATTGGTTTTTATCATCTCTGAATGGTTGGCGAATAGTTATCCATCCCTTTTAATACGAACTCTGATTTCATATAGTCTTGTAAGTGGTTGGTTATAGAGTTATTTCTCCGTGGCTCACTTGTTTTTGTATGTTGTTGTATTGAAAAATGCTTTCACATAAAATACATGTTTACAATACAAAGGAATCGAATGCTATTGATTCTAGTATAGCATTGTGATCTTTGTTCTTAAAGCATTTGACGGATGAAGAGCACTGAAAAATCTTGTTCGCCAATCCTTTTTCAAAATCACTTGATGAAACCAATCAGCAATATTCCTCCAAGTATGCAAGCTCCCCCCAAACTCAATAAAAGAAATTCTTTACGCTTTTTCTTCTGCTTGAAAACCAACAATCCGCCATACATGGAAATCAAAACAGCAAATTGTGAAAAAGTGAAACTCTTCGCTACCCCTAGCATTGGAATCATTAAAAATAGACTAATGTTCGCCATACTCCATGCAATGCCCGTACTAATATTTTTTCTGATTTGCTGCCAATCAATTTCTCTTTGTTTAGAAAAAGCAAAAACAGCTGATGCACTCCACATACCTATTGCTTGCGGAAATAATATATCTGAGCCGCTTACTTGAAATGCCTGCGGCAAAACTACATATACGGTTAAAGCCGCAGAGGAAAGCAACAAAAAAGCAACTGCTTTTCGGTTTGTCCGCTTTTGATTCTCTAATGTTTGTTTCTCTTTCCATGACGTCAGCCATATACCAAGTACAATCAGAGATATTCCTCCGCTGCCAATCAGCCACATGGAAACATTTGTCCACTCTTGGAAAAAGAAGGCGGCAACAAAGGTTGTCCCTATTAGTTGAGTACCATTAGAAATAGGCATCGCTTCTGATACCGGTAAAAATTGAAACGAGTAAAATTGGAAGTATTGTCCAATCGCCCAAAAACATCCAGAAATAAATGCGATCATGACGGAAATATTCGTAAATTCTGGTTTTATAAGAAAAGTAAATAACAAGCTGACTGACACAGCAGCAGTTGTCGTTCCAACTAACTGATTAATTGGTTTGGCTCGAGTCAGCTTCGCAATAAGCGGCATGACACCCCAGCCTATCGCTGGTAAAAAATAAAAGAATATCATCATTTCTCCTATAATATACGCTTAAGAAAAGACTGAGCGAAAAACTCAGCCTTTTCTTGCGTTTTTAAAATTGATAGCAATCGTCTTGTATCGATACTTGTTGATTTGTTTTCAGCAGTTTTCCTTTCGAAAGATCAGGTGAAACAACGATGATAGTTGCATCTTTTTTTGCTTCAACCAGTTGTTGCAAATCCATCTCAGCTAATAAAGTACCACAATGCACTTTCTGACCGGTGGTGACGTGAATAGAAAAAGGTGCCCCTTTTAGTTCAACCGTATCAATCCCCATATGGATCAAAACTTTCTCTCCTGATTTACTGCCAATTGTTATTGCATGATACGTTGGAAAAATATTTTCGATCATTCCTTCAACGGGAGAATGGACATGACCGTCATGACCGATGATTGCATAGCCCTCCCCCATCATTTTCGAGGAAAACACTTGGTCTTTTACAGCTGCCAAAGGAATAATTTGACCTTTTGCCACAGCTCTCAACACTTTTTTTTCTTTAAAAAAGAGCACGTTCTATCACCTCTACTTTAATTCAGGCCAATATTCTTTATTTGCCTCAATCATTTCATCTAAGATTTTTTTAGCCACTCGCGCATTCGGAACCGTCTGATTCAATGTGAATGCCTGTAATGCTTTTTGATAAGACCCTTCAAAGTAAGCATCAACAAGGAGCTTTTCAGCAGCCACTTGCGCCTCCATTAATCCCTTGTGAAAATCACAAATCGGTTCTCTCAGTGCAATCGGCTCCACTCCCGTTGCTCCCACGTAAGCAGGCACCTCAACTACGGCATCCGAACGCAGATTAGGAATCGCTCCTTGATTGGGCACGATCAGCATAAATCGGCGCCGTTCATCATTTAATAAAGATGTCGCCATATCCACAATGTATTGTCCATGCTCACCAAAGTTAAAATTTAAGACATCTTCTTTCTCTCCGCGTCGGATTTTATCTGCCATTTCTTTGGTATTTTTCTCACGGCCATCCATCACCATATTTGCTCGCGTGTATTTTTTGTCTGTGTGCTCTACAACCATATCTGGATACAAATAATACTCTAAGTAATTGTTAGGGATATTGTTTGGAAAATTTCTCGTGATGACTGACATCATTTGAAACGCTTCTTGCCAAGTTTTATCCCCCGCATTAAAGTCAGCAACCTGCATTTCTTGTGTTGTCAGCTTTTCAATAATTTCCGGCATGATTTCTCGTTTTAGCTCTTTATCATAGATAGAGGTATACCAACCAAAATGATTTAACCCATAATATGTCGGTATCCAATTTTCACGGTTGTAGCCATAGTTGACGGCAATCGTTTCTTCGATCGAGATGGTCATGTCGCATGCATTGATCATTTTCGCATTTGGGTACGTTCTGCGAACCGCTTCAGAGACGATCGATTCTGGATTTGTATAATTCAAGATCCATGCTTCAGGTGCATAGTCTTGCACATAACCGACGATCTCTAGCAATCCTTTCATTGAACGCATGCCGTACGCAAAACCGCCTAATCCACAAGTTTCTTGTCCAACTAGCCCATGATTCAAGGGGATTTTTTCGTCTTTTTCTCTCATTTTCATTCCGCCAACACGAATCTGTGAGAATACAAAGTCACAGCCAGTAAACGCATGCTTAGGATCTTCTGTTGAAGTGATCTGAACATCTGAAAAGCCCTCATTTTTCAGCATAAACTGAATAATCAAGTACATATCTGCATTTCGTTCTGCATCAATATCATATAAACGGATTTCAGCTAACGGTAAACGTTGTGCATTATTTAAAATTGCCTGAACAATTCCTGGTGTATAAGTACTTCCGCCTCCAGCGATGGTAATGATTTGTTTTTTCATCCTATTTTCTTCCTTTCTATTGTTCCAATAATTTATCAAATTCAGCCATTACATATGTCACTTCTAACCCAATGATCACTTGATAGTTTTTTTCAGTTGGCTTGATAATCCCGCTCACGCCTAATTGCTTGATTCTTTGTTCCTCTACCATTGAAGAATCAGCAACTTCAACACGCAAGCGTGTGTTGCAGCTATATGCATCCAAAATATTGGTTTTTCCGCCAAACGCTTGGAGCATTTTTTTTGCCATGTATTCATAATTTTTGCTCGCCAATCCCAACTCTGTTTCCTCTGGGGATATTTCTTCCCCAAATTTTGTCGCAGTTTCTCGACCCAATGTCTGGATATTTCTCGCTTTAATCAAATAATAAAAGGTAAAGTAATACAAGGCGAAAAAGACGAGCCCGATTGGAAGGATCAGAATAGCATTTGTCGCGATTCGGAAATTAATAAGATAATCTACAATACATGCTCCGAAAGTGAAACCAATTCGTATATTAAACAAATAACAGACGATCCCTGCTAGCCCAGCGAAAAAGGCATGGATCACATACAGCATGGGGGAGAGAAACATAAAGCTGAACTCAACAGGCTCTGTAATATTGGCAATAAACGAGGTGGCAGCACCGCTTCCCATGATTCCTTTAACCATCTCTTTGTTTTCTTTATACGCTGCTTTGTAAATCGCTAAGCAGATAGCTGGTATTCCAAACATCATCACCACAAAAAAACCTGATAAAAACAATCCTGCCTGCGGATCGCCATTAATAAAGCGTGTCATTTCCCCTCGGAAAACTTCCCCGCTAGGCGAAGTATAGCTTCCTAAATCGTAATATACATAGGTGTTCAAAACGTGATGCAAGCCAAAGGGAATCAACAATCGATTTAAAAACATAAAAATCCCAACACCGAGTGCCCCCATGTCAACCAGCATTTTGGCAAAATTGTCGATACCCATTTGTATGATCGGCCAAACCAAACCGAAAACAACCGCTGAGATCGTCTGTAAAATCATGACCATCGTCAAAGGAAATTTTTCACCCGCAAAATAAGAGAAAACCATCGGTAATTTTTGTTCCTTAAAGCGGTTATAAGTCCAAGCGGCAATCAGTCCGGAAATGATGCCCCCAAAAATACCCATACTTACTGCTGGATTCATAATCTCCAACCCTTTTTTCAAGGTAGCTATTGCTAAGAAACCAGTAAGTGCTGGTATTCCTTTGTCTTTGGTTTTAGCAAAACCAATTGCGACCCCAATCGCAAACAAGATATCCAAATTGCCGAAAACTGCATTGCCGGCCGCTCCCAAAACGGGAATATTCAACATGTCGTCAGCTGATAGCCGCATGATCAATCCTGCTAGAGGCATTGCTGCAACTGGCAACAACATTGCCCGCCCCAACTTTTGTACATTTGCTTTAAAATTCGTCATTATTACATTCCTCCTATATTAAATTGTTTTATACGTAGTTAATTCAATCAACGGATCTTTCTTTACTTTCTGGGTAAACGGCGAATGAATCAAAAATTCAACCTGCTTCATGCGAGGATAAATGAAACTTGATCCCTCTAATAACTCCTGATCCAAATAAGCGGTGTGGCACATGACTTCGATCGTTTGGTCTTTTTGAAGCTTCTTATGCAAATCCTTCAAATAGTCTTCAATAGACGTACTGATTTGTCTTTTCTTCACCTCTTTTTCTCCCACGTCGTCAAAATACGGCTCAAAATAATCGACATGCCGTACTTCTTCACTTCTCTCAAAGTTTCCTCTGACGGGTAAATCATATTTTTGGGCTAAAGCAATCACTACTTCCTGATTGCTGCCAAAAGAATGCGTATGGTGATGACTATCTAAGTGCGTAGGCAAGATCCCAGCTCGATATACTTTTTGAATCTGAGCATTCCATTCTTGATAGAGCTGATCTTGGTCAATAGCAAATGGTTGCTGATAAAACTTCAACGGTCTAAATCGGCCACCTTCTGTTAGACTATCAACGTTTTCCAAAAGTGGTTTTCCGCATGTTAGGGTCAAATGAACCCCTACTCCTAGACCCGGCACCTCCTTTTTTAGTTTCACTGCATGTTCAAAACCAGGCATGTTTGCCATCAATGTTGTCGAGGTGAGGATCCCTCGCTGGTAGGCATCTAAAATGCCATAATTAACACCATAGCTGTAACCAAAATCATCCGAATTAAAAATTACTTTTCCCATTTCATTCTTCCTTTCTTTTTCCGCTAAAAAAGCGCAACCAAATGAGCATAGCTTGTTTGCTATGTTTCATTCGGTTGCGCCTACCAACTAGTTACGCCCGGATTCACTTATTTAATAGATTCGTGCTAAATGAATGGCTAAATAAATAACTTCATTCTCTTGAACCGCCAGCTGAAACTGATTTTCAATGATCTCCTTGATTTTTAAAGCTGCTTGGTATGCTTTGCTACTCTTAAAAGTTTTCGTAAAAAAGCCAAAATTTTCTTCTGGAGAGGCTTCGTTATAAATCAAACGCTTGACCAAGAACTTGATATGGATCATCAAGCGATGATACATCAGTGATTCTTTATCAAAGTTTTCCAAATAAGATTTTTCTAAATAGCTCAAGATCGTTGTCGTCATTTCTAATATTTTCAAACTGTTCAAGCTATTGAGCTCACCTAATTCCGCATTTATAATGTGCATCGTGATAAATCCGACCTCATTTGCACCCAATTCCGTTTGGTACTGGCGATTGATCCGTTCAACTACCTCGACAGCTGTATCATATTCGGTTGGATAAAGAAGTTTCATTTCTGGCAGCATAATGGCAGTTACATGACTGTCTTCTCTTTTTCTTTGAACGGCAAAATACATATGATCTGTCAATGTAATATAGATATTGGAATCTAATGGAGAGCTGATCCTAGTGGAAATCAGTTGAATCATTTCTTCAGTAAACTCAATAAATTCTATCGGGATTTGTGCAGCGATCTCACTAAATCGCTTTGTTTTTTCTTTTGAATCCAATGTGAAAATTTTATCTGCAAACACTGGATCAAATGGCTGATTGACTACCGCTGAAAACCCAAGACCTTTCCCCATTGCTATTTTTTCTACTCCTTCATCATCAATCAAAACGGCATTATGATTCAGTTTTTTTACCACAAACATTGATTGGCCCCCTTTCCGCATAGTTCTTCAAAATTAGAAGAACTATTTTTCTGAAACTATCGAGTTATTTTCAAACAATAAAAAACGACCAAAGAAAGAACCCTTTCTTCGGTCGTGCCTAATTTAATAGTAGCACCCTATCACTTATGGACACAGTTTAGCATACTATGAAACCGGTATCAAGGGTGAATTTATTTTTTTATATCTTTTGTTAGTTTTCAGAAATGGTTGCCGCCGTTCTCCTGTCGGTCAACAAATGCATGCTCGAAATCCTAATATCATTGCAGACTTCTTACTATATGCGCATATCGTCTGGCTGAGGGTAAAAAGCAGATAATAAATGGATGCAGATAGCGCCCACTAAGTTCAGCAAATGGTTGAATTGTCTAATATGAGATAAGAATCGGTAAAAAAGCCCAACGCAATTTGAGAATAAAATTTCAATCAATCCGGCAATGAATATTGGCTTCTGTGAGAATTTTCTTTCTGTTAACATCACAAATAAAACAAGCACAACAACCAAAACAGATTAAATATATCTGGCAATATGGTAGAAACTACATTGAGCAAGGTTCTTCCTCTTCGCTCCATTGTTTCAGTATTCATATAAGAATTAATGAATTGTTTTAAATAATTGTTTAAATCAAATGTCCTATTTAAGAAATAAAGTACAACAAAAGCGGCTAACATGATAAAAATCCAAAAAGTGAAGTGTGCACCTTTCCTCTCTCGTTGATAGATTTCTACTGCTTGCTTTGTGAACAACGATAGTAACAACAATGACGGCAAAACAAAAAAGTAGTTTTTTTTGTGAATAAAACATAAAGATCGTAATAGAGATATGACTTAAGTGTTTTATAATTCCATCTTTAAATCTAGTTACTCTAGCTAAGTTCAATAAATTGACATAAGCTTTGAACGAACTACGTAAAAATTTTTTCGATAACACTTGACTTACATATTTAAATTTTTTAAATCTTCTCTTTGAAATCCAAGAACGACATAAGAATAGCTTTGAAAAGTATGGGTGGTAATTTATTCTAAGAATGTTGAACTATCTACTAATTTTAGGGATCCTTGTAAAAACTCTATAAAGGCACTTGCATTTAGTTTAGATGTAATGTTTTAATTTCACTGCGTTTTTAGTGCTCCTTCTTGTAGAGATGAAGTTTGTGATCAATTTTCCAATTCAAATAAAAACTCTATTTTCAATATAATCTGGTTACACATTATTAAAAATATTTTCAAAATCAAGTTTTGCATCATCGAATTCCCCCCCTAAAACACCACGTAGTATAGTGTGTAATAAATCAATTTTTCTTTTATTTGTATTGCTAGACCTTAATATTTCATCAAATGATGAAAGTAGCTGTTTAGATATCTATCCCTCTACTTCTGAAAAACTTCGTATGCTAAATTGTCATAAACGAATCATTTTTTCAATCACCCATTCCACTTTGGATATCCCTATGATAGTGAATTTCCTGGCCTTAAAAAGACAACTAGATAAAAAAACTACATTGTCACTACGAGCGTATTTACTAACACTTCAAGTTCTTTTTTGTAATATTTTTCCATAACAAACTCCAGGATTTTTGTTTTTTCTAAAATATTGTTAGTACAAAATTTATTACTTTGAATAAAATAACTATCATTTTCCTGACTAATAATCTTTATACTTATCTTTAAACCTATCATAAAATACTTCTAAATTATTTATATAATCCATTATTGTTTCTTTTGCTGGAAGTTCTATATCAATATATTTAATTTGTCTGTCTTCTAAATATTTTAGCATTTCGCCATATCTCCTAAATTCTTCAAAATTCCAAGCAAACCCCCGTTTGTTTACCAATGCCAAAGGTTTCATATAATTATTTGAGATTAATATTGTTGCTGTATATGAGGTATTGTAAAAAGAATCTTCCTTAGTTTCTTTACAAATTATTACACCATCCACACTTTCATAATAAATTTCTAACAATTGGTAAAGTATGCCTATTTCAGTTGTCTCTAGCTCTATATATTGATATTTTTTTGAAAACGCAACCCATTTTTTAGGCTCATAATATTTTGCTAGTTCTTTTTTCAGAGTTCCACTTTGTTCATCCTTGTTAGAAACCGTATAATTTACAACCACTTCTTTAACTCTGTTTAACACACTATTTAGCACATTATTTGAAGAAAAATATCCTTCTTGAATTTCCAATAATTCTTGCTCAGTTATGTAACTATTTATGTTAGCAATTTCTAGTACTTCATGAATAAAATCAATTGCTATCTCATTAAGTGCTTCAGGTAAATCCATAATATACTCATTTGTTATAATTTCTATCAGTATTTCAAATGAATGGACATTTTTACTACTTATACTACCATTTTTATTTCTTCTTTCCTTTAGACTATAATAATTGTTATAGTCTTTTTTTAGTTTGATAATCTCACGAAAATTCCCTTTTGTTTCATAGTAGATACTTTGCAGTGTCTTAAGACTACTAATTTTTAATAGTTTAGGGACTACTAAAATGAATTCTTGCCAATTCAGCCTTGGTAAAAAAATATATTCACGAATCAAATTATCTAAAGCAGAGTATTTTTTGTCATATTTTAAATTGACATATTTTTGACTATCTACAACTAAAAAAAAGATAACTGGGCTTTCAACTAGAACAATCTTATTTTCTTCAATAAAATATTCGAGACTGATGTCATCAAGTTTATCCAACTCATCTAACACAACTACTATTGAGAAATCATCAGAAAAAATAGAGAGTAAATTTACAACTTCTTTTACAGTTTCTTCTCTTCTTTGTCTAGGGGATTTTATCCTTCTATTCCTAATTTCATTTTTACTTAACTTTATACTATTAGTATCAAAACTTACTTTTGAAAAAATAGATTCTGAAAATGATGCTTTAATCCCTAAAAAAAAATTCGAAGTAGATGTTTCGCGCTCACCACGAATTTCTTCTTCAACTTCTTCTAAATAAATATCAAACAATACTTTTTCTTTTATATTTTCTATCCTATTCAAAATTTCTTTATTCAGTTTTTCAGCATTTTTTATATATATTTGTTCTAAAAAAAGAATCAGTTCTCGCAATAAATCTGTATTCTTATTAACAACATTTAAGTGCAGAAAATACTCACTTTCGGCTACTATAATTCCATGGTTTTGAGCACATGTTCTAGTACTTTGATTTTCAATTGAGTTCAGTAAAGATGTTTTCCCAGAGCCTCTGTCCCCACCTATAACATAAATTCCTGTTGAAAATTTTTTTACGATATCCTCTATATTAGAGATTTTCCCTGATAATGTTGCTGGATAAAAGCCTTCACTTTTTATTTTACTTAGAGGTTTCATGTCCTGAATATTCATTTAGATCACCTTCACTTTTTATTTTATTGAATCAATAAAGTCCTTTAGTTTATTTATGTATCAAAAAATATTAATAATAATTAACGAGGTATTTCACTGCCTCTTACAATAAAATTTTGTTTAAATAAATTGTATTAAACCTCGGCCTTTTTACATCATTTACTATTTTGTCAGAAAAAAGATGTATCATATAAAATACATCTTTCAATTATTATAATTTCAAATTAATTACTCAAATCAACAACTTTTTTATTCATCAATCAAAAGTATTGATATCCTAAATTAGGTATAATACATCTAAAGAGGACCAATACCTTTTTATAAACAAGTTTAACAAACTTTATTTTACACAAGCTCCTAATGATTGGTTATAAAATATTTTCAACAAAATGATTTCGAAAAAGTTACATTACATGCTTTTCGTCATATTCATACGAGTTTACTTTTTGAATCAAGAGCTAGTATCAAAGAGTTTCAAGATCGATTAGGACACAAATATATATATAATACGATGAGAATATACGCTCATTTCCAGCAGAAAAAGTAAAAGAATCTGGCAAAAGATTTTCTAATTACGTCAATATGTGACGTCGTATTCCATTTATTCATGTAAATAAAAAAGTCTCTAAGCATTGATATATCAATACTTAGAGATTGTGTCTATATATTCTCTGCAGACCCTTCCATATTGAAATCAACTTCTCAACCAGTGTCATTCATTGCCAAACAAAACAATTAAGATGATTCATAGTAGTTAAATGAGTCAGTATTTATCAATGATTATCTAACTAACATGGTCAAAATCTGGTCAATTATATATATGTTATTGTGAACAATTAACGAACTAATCTGAATGATTAGTTCGTTTTACTATCTATACTTCTAATAAAAAACTCAGAGAAGTACTTTTGCTTGATAGTTTCTACTAGCTCTCTGTTTCTACTTAGTCGTACTTTTGCTTTTTCCAAGTACCTACTGTCTAGTTCTCTATTGGCAAGTTCGATAGAAATTGCTTTTTTTTGAGGAGATATTTTTAAGAGTTCTTCATAATTTTTATTGAGAATTGTATCTTCAATGTTTGTTATAATATCTTTCTCTTTAGTGGCTATTTTCAAATCAGTTAACCAGTCTTTAATTTCATTAATCATTTCATCTCCTGATTGGATTTTATTTACCCTGTAATTTGAAATGATGTTATCTAAATATTTTTTTGTTATCTGCCCAACTATCTCTTCTTTTTCTTGGTTAACTTTTTCAAAAAACTTTGTAACAAAATTATTTATTCTCTGCTCTACATCAGAAAAATTAGGTTCTAATACATTACTAATTGTTTCCCTCGTAAAGAAAATCATCTCTATTTCATTAAAAGGTAAAGTATAAACATTATCACTTTTATATTTTAATATCTGATCTTCACTCATTAAGTCTGAATCAATAATTCCATAAGCGCAATTGTTATCCAACACCGGAGAATTATTATATGCTCTTGTGTATTCAATGACTTTAGTATGACCACCAACAGGGCACACTACAACTTCTTCTCTAAACAAATTACTATAAACAAAATAATCATGTGAATTTTTATCTCCTTCACAAAAAAGTATAGGGATCCTTGCTCCCAATATTTCTGAAAGTAACCCTTTTGGAAATTCGTTGACTAAATCACCTTCATACTCTACACGCTCAATATTCCAACTATCAGGATATGTAAATTGTTTACACCAGAGCATATCCACATTAGAACGACTAACTATAAAATCTATTACATGAGATATGTAAATAAACTTGCAATCCTGTCTATATGATTCTAGTGTATCCCATAACCTGCTAAAATTTGATACATTTAAAAACGTTTCCGGTTCATCAACCACTATAAAACTGTTAGGTTCTGCTAAAAAAATTTGACAAACATAATAAAGAATTGCTTTCTCACCATCACTTAATGAGTTTATCGAATATATCTGATTATTTTTTTTAGGATTCAATATTCGATTAGTCGTATCTAATTCAAAAACAATATCAGGGATAAGTGATTGCCATAATTTATTAATTTTGAATAAGATTGTATTATCTCTATTAGATTCTGATAATTCACCTTCATCAAATATCTTATTTACTTCTTGAACTTGCTCATTTGAAATAACTGTTACTAATCTAGAAAATAACTCAGATAAATCATTCATGAACTCTCTAACTTCATAATCTTGTATTATCGTAGTAAATTTGCCCTTTCCAATGAAGTTAGTTTGCTGTATGTTTCTCATTTTTTCTTTATCCGTTAAATGCAATGAATTTATTTGCCTATTATAAAACAAAAATTTCTGTGCTGGTATTACAACAATATTATTAGACATACTATCTTTTAAAAAACTAGCAAAACTTGACTTACCAGCACCATTCCCACCAACTAACACAACATTTTTTTCACGAATCAATGACAAATAATCAATTCGATTCAAGTCAGTTAACAAGCTATTTATGATATTTTGAATAAAGTTATATTTTTCTAATAAATCAGAATAATAATTAGTTTCATACGATATAACCTGAATATAAAAATTATTCGTTATTTCATCAATTAATGTGCTTAATTGAACATTACTGCTTTCAACTGAAATATTACTTTTCTCAAGCTTCTCGATTATTGATAATATACTCATTTCCAACTTTTTGGTATCTATATTTTCTTTAAGTACTTCATCAGTTATTCCACTAATTTCAGTGCTTACATTTTTTAAAGATAGTATTATTTTATTGACTCTCTCTTTAATTTCCATCTTATGCTCCTTAAATTTTTTTCGTTACCATTAATACTTTTATACTAGTTCGTTTTAAATTATTTAAAGCTAAAATTGATCTACTATCCCTTCTATATTCAAAATTTTCCACTCTCCTTCCTCTATCAACCTGTTTTCAACTTCTCCCTGTTATTCATATATCATCCTACAATCTAATTCTTTATTTTTTCATACACCATGAAGTCTATAAACCATAGAAATATATACATGAGCACTGACGCCCCTTTATCATCTATTTTATTTATAGAATAACTATCCAATCTGATATCCTCATATTCTTTTCTAAATAGTCCAGCTTTTTCTTTCACTGAAACTTTTCCAAATATATTTTTAAAGTACAGACTAACTGGTGTACCAAAGTTTCTTTTTTTAATGCATTCTAAAAATTTAATAGCATTGGCTTCTGGTGTACAATCTTTAATAGTAAAGTGCTCATAACTATTTTCAATTTTTCTTGGTTGCAATTCTTCAAGTAGCTTATTCATTTTTTGTAACTTCTTTTTGTGATCAGTGCATTTCCTAGCTATATCAAAAAAACTTGTTTCTTTACTTTTCTTTTTTCCTCTAGATACTCTTTTCTTCTTTTTTCACTTTCTAAAGACTGAATCCAGTCATTCACATAAAATAAAATAGCAAATGTCTTAATAGCAACTATCTTATTATTATAATTCAATTCCCTACTATGTAGTATACCGTTTCTATAAGGTAAATAAATCGGTTCTACATTAGTTTTTGTTCTATTTGTCTTTAAAATATCTACAAGAGAATTTAGTCCTATAGAATGACCTGCAATGCTATCCCATACGTCTAAGTCTGTCGCATCAGCAAATAACCCTGTTGGGTTAATGTCATTAACTATTCCATCAACCAACGTCAACACAATTGGGATACAGCTATGATATCTTTCTTCAAAATAATCTTTTTTAGCCAAATTTAGTAACTAAGCTCTTTCTTGGAATATAGGTCTATGAAGATAATATGTTAATTAGCCATTCTAGTTTTCCTTCATAATAAGACTTTCCCCATCTATTCCTGTTCCACAGATTTTTTCATTACTTCTACATCTAAAGAATCATGTGCAATCCATCCTCTAGAAGAAAATATTTCATTAAACCTATCTGCTAATCCTTTAATTTCTAATATCTTTTTTTCTAGCAGATCAAAATCTTCATCAATTTGAATACCAAACAATGAGGAAATGCCGCTTAGAAGCTTAGCTCCTTGTATACTTTTTTCTAAATCACGTATAGTTTCATTTTAGCTATCTTATCTCTCATTAAATCATCTCATTTTTATTATATCATCGTTCTTTAACCAATGATAACCAATAGAAGCTATTGTTTGCTATTAGAAGCTGGAGAATCTGTTAAGGTAGTTCAACAACGATTAGGGCATGAAAATAGTAAAGTGACATTAGACATCTATGCACACATTACAAACAACGCCCCTAAGAAAACTGGTCAAGACTTTGCTGATATGATGGATAATCAGTAAAAAAACTGGTCATTTCTACTATCAAGACAAAACAAAAAAGCTAGAATCCTTATACATCAAGGGTTCTAGCTCATATAATAGGTTTACCCCACACTACCTTCCATCTCATAACTAATCAACCGGTTCAATTCGACTGCGTATTCCATCGGTAATTCTTTGGTGAATGGTTCGACGAATCCCATGACGATCATTTCGGTTGCTTCGCTTTCGGAGAGGCCGCGGCTCATTAGGTAGTACAGTTGTTCTTCTGAGATTTTGGAGACTTTGGCTTCGTGTTCTAGGGACACTTGGCTGTTGTGGATCTCATTGAACGGAATGGTATCGGATTTCGATAGGTCATCCATGATGATGGTATCACACTCGATATGGGAGATAGAGCCTGCGCTCTTCTTGCCGAAGGTGACTTGTCCACGGTAGTTTACTGCACCGCCGTCTTTAGAAATTGATTTTGAGACGATGGAGCTGGAGGTGTTTGGTGCGTTATGGATCATTTTTGCACCGGTATCTTGGATTTGGTTGGCACCTGCAAAGGCAATGGAAAGCATCGTGCCCCGTGCGCCTTTACCATCAAGATACACACTTGGGTATTTCATGGTTGTTTTGGCTCCTAGGTTGCCATCGATCCATTCAACGGTAGCACCTTCTAAGGCTTTGGCCCGTTTGGTTACTAGGTTATAGACGTTGTCTGACCAGTTTTGAATGGTGGTGTAGCGGCAGTAAGCGTCTTTTAGGGTGAAAATTTCAACGATGGCTGCGTGCAAACTATTGCTTGAATAGGTTGGGGCGGTACAGCCTTCAACATAATGGACGCTGGCGCCTTCGTCAACGATGATCAATGTTCGTTCGAACTGACCGGTATTTTCGGCATTGATCCGGAAATAGGTCTGTAATGGCACATCGACACGAACGCCTTTTGGTACATAGATAAAGGTACCACCTGACCAAACGGCTGAGTTTAAAGCAGCAAGCTTATTATCGGTTGGTGGGACTAATTTTGAGAAGTATTGTTTGAACAGCTCAGGGTATTCCTTCAAGGCTGAATCGGTATCGGTAAAGACGATGCCAAGTTTTTCAAACTCTTCTTTCATGTTGTGGTAAACGACTTCTGATTCATATTGGGCAGAAGCGCCGGCCAGGTATGCCCGCTCGGCTTCTGGAATACCAATGCGTTCAAAGGTCTCTTTGATTTTTTCTGGTACGTCATCCCAATCACGGGCAGGACGATCACTTGGTTTTTGGTAATATTTGATGGCATCAAAATCGATGTCAGACAGATCCGGGCCCCAGTTTTGCATGGGCATCTTGTTGAAGGCTTCAAGAGACTTCAAGCGGAACTCAAGCATCCATTCTGGCTCTTGCTTGACCCGTGAGATTTCACGGACGATGTCTTCGGTCAATCCTTCGCCGGTACTAAAAACAGGCTGCACGTCATCGTGGAAGCCAAATTTATATTCTTCTAATTCGGGTACACCCATGGTTCTCACTCCTTTTGTAGTGCGGTTGTCTATTCGCTGGTTTCTTCAGTGTCAGATTCATTGGCGTGGCGGTGACTGACAGATGCTTGTGTACTGTCGGCAGCAATGGCTTTTTCTAATGCTTTCCAAGCTAAGGTCGCACACTTGATGCGTGCAGGAAACTTCGCCACACCTCCAAGCATGGAAGCATCGCCTAAGCGATCGCTTTGGGGAATGTCGTTTCCTTGGACGAGCTCAGAAAACAAGCCTGATAGTTCACCAGCTTCTGCTAGTGTCTTACCGATAATCGCATCCCCCATCATGGATGCACTGGCGGTACTGATGGAACAGCCTTCGCCAGTAAACGCGATGTCTTTGATGGTGTCTCCTTCGACAGCGAGCTCCAAGTGGATCACGTCGCCACAGGTAGGGTTATTCAATTCGACTTTGTACGTTGAATCATCCAAGGTGCCCCGATGATGTGGGTGGCTGGAATGATCCAGAATGACTTGTCGATACAAATTATCTAATTTCGTTAGTGCCATGTTGGAAAAACTCCTTCGTCAGCTTGATGGCGTCAACCAGTCGATCGGCGTCCTCTCTTGTATTATACAGGTAAAAGCTGGCCCGTGCAGTCGCTGGGACTTGCAAATAGGTCAAGAGGGGTTGGGCACAATGATGACCTGCCCGTACCGCGATGCCTTCCATGTCTAAAGCGGTGGCAACATCATGAGGATGGATGCCTGCTAGATTAAAGGCGATCACTCCCGTGCGTTTTGCTGCTTCTTGGGGACCATAGATGGTCAAACCTTCAATGGCTTGCAGTTTGGGCAAAACGTAGGCAGCTAAGTCTGCTTCATGGGCGTGGATGTTTTCTAAGCCAATTTCTGTTAAGTAATCGACCGCTGCACCTAAGCCGATCGCGCCGGCAATATTTGGTGTGCCCGCTTCAAATTTCCACGGCAGTTCTTTCCACGTGCTTTCTTGCAGATGGACAAAATCGATCATTTCACCGCCAAATTCGACGGGCTCCATTTGATCCAGCCATTGCCGTTTGCCGTATAAGACACCGATGCCAGTTGGTCCGCACATTTTATGGCCAGAAAAGGCATAGAAATCACAATCCAGTGCTTGGACATCAACTGCCATATGTGGAACAGCCTGAGCACCATCCACCACCATGACGGCTTGGTGCTGATGCGCCAATTTGGTTAGCTCCGCAATCGGATTGATCACGCCTAAAACATTGGAAACGTGCGCGATCGAAACGATGGCGGTTTTGTCTGTGATCTGTTTCTTGGCATCTTCCATGTCCAAGGTGCCTTCTGGCGTCAGCTGGATATATTTCAAGGTAGCTTTTTTTCGGGCTGCTAATTGTTGCCAAGGGATGATATTGGAATGATGTTCCATATAGGAAATCACGATTTCATCGCCTTCATTGACAAAACGGTCGCCGTAGCTGCGGGAGACCCAATTTAAACCAGTGGTCGTCCCTCGAGTAAACAGCACTTCCGCCGTCTCACTCGCATGGATAAAACGGCGAACCTTTTCTCGTGCGCCTTCATAGGAATGGGTCGCCCGTTCTGCGAGGGTGTGGACCCCACGATGAACGTTGGCATTGTCTTGATGGTAATAATCGGTGATCGCCTGCAGCACCGCCTCTGGTTTTTGCGTAGTGGCGGCATTGTCGAGGTAGATCAATGGTTCGTCATTTACGAGCTGATCCAAGATGGGAAACGCTTGTTTCACTTTTTGGGCATCGATCATGCGAGCAACTTCCCTTCGATAACGGCAACCAATTCTTGTTGCACTTCTTTGACTGGGATCGCGGTCAAGACGGATCCTAAGAAACCACGAATCACCAAACGTTCCGCTTCTTCTTTGCGCAACCCACGACTCATCAAGTAGTACATTTCTTCTGGATCGACCCGTCCCACACTGGCTGCGTGTCCGGCTGTTACTTCGTGCTCATCGATCAAAAGGATTGGGTTAGCATCGCCACGGGCTTGGTCTGAAAGCATTAGGACACGGCTTTCTTGTTGCGCGTCCGCTCCTTTGGCTCCTTTTAAAATGTGTCCGATACCGTTAAAGGTTAAGACGCCGCGTTCTCTGATAACGCCGTGTTGCAGGATATGACCAATGGAATGCGGTGCTTTATTGGTGACGCGGGTATCGATCCCTTGTGTTTGGCGTCCAGCACTGATTGCGACCGCTTTGACTTCCGAATGCGCGCCTTCGCCTACAAGATCAGAATCAAAGTCTGCCACGACGTCGCCGTCATTCATGACTCCGATCGCCCAATCTACCATCGCATCTCGTAATACGTAGCCGCGACGATTCATGTACGTAGTAATGTTGACACCTAACTGATCAATCGCAGAGAATTTGACCTTCGCACCTGCTTTGGCGATCACTTCCACTACGATATTGCCAGACAGTTTTTTCGCTTGGTCGCCTTTGGTTTGGAAACGTTCCAAGTAGCTGAACTCACTGTGTTCATCGGCAACGATCAAAATGTGTTTGAAGAAATGCGCTTGACTATTGCCATTGTGGTAGAAAATCGCTTCAAGGGGTTCTTCGATCACCACGTTTTTTGGTACATACAAGAACATGCCGCTATTCATAAACGCCGCATGTGCTGCGGTCATTTTGTCTTCGTCCATTGGCACTGCTTTGGTCATGTAGTATTGATTGACCAACTCTGGTACTTCTTTCATTGCTGTAAACAAGTCGGTAAAGATCACGCCTTTGTCGATCAGCTCTTGCGGTAATTGCTCAAAGATGGTGGTATCATCGAACTGAACGAGGGTCGGATGGTTATCCATCGCGTCAAAGGCGGGAACTGCGCCTGCCACTTCTTCTTCTGACAAAGCGTACTCACCAGCAAGTGCTTGTTCGTCGATATTGAACAATGGCCAACGCTCGTAACGCACCCGCTCGATTTTTGGAAACGCAAGTTCATCCACTTTCGCAAGGGCTGCTTGGCGTAATTCCAACATCCATTCAGGCTCTTCTTTTAACGCTGAAAAAACGTTGACTTGTTCAAGATAATCCTGTAATTTTGCCATTTACCTTGCCTCCTTACGCTTCTTCTTCTTTGTAGTCGATCCCTAACTCTTTACTGATCCCAGCATAGCCTTCTGCTTCTAGGCGTTTGGCTAAATCTGCCGAACCGGTCATCACGACACGGCCTTCCATCATGATATGAACCACGTCTGGTGTGATGTAGTTTAACAGACGTTGGTAATGGGTGATGATCAAAGCGCCAAAGCCTTCGCCGCGCATTTCATTGACGCCTTTTGCTACGACTTTCAAGGCATCGATATCTAGACCAGAGTCGATCTCATCCAAAATTGCAAAGGTTGGCTCTAGCATCAACAATTGTAAGATTTCATTTCGTTTCTTTTCTCCACCAGAGAAGCCTTCATTCAGATAGCGTTCCGCCATTTCTTCGGGCATATTCAATAAATCCATTTTTTCATCTAATTTTTTCAAGAAATCCATGACAGAGATTTTGTCGTCTTCGTCACGTTTGGCATTGATCGCTGCCCGCATGAATTCCGCATTGGTGATGCCTGGAATTTCACTTGGGTATTGCATCGCCAAGAACAGACCTAAACGAGCTCGCTCATCCACTTCCATTTCCAAGACGTTTTCGCCGTCGAACAAAATTTCCCCTTCTGTCACTTCATAATTCGGGTTGCCCATGATGGCAGCGGACAAGGTTGATTTCCCTGTACCGTTTGGTCCCATGATGGCATGGATCTCTCCAGTTTTTAACACTAAGTCAACGCCTTTTAAGATCTTTTTATCTTCGATTTGGACGTGTAGATTTTTGATTTCTAAAACTGACATTTCTTTCCCTCCAGTATCTTTTCTTTCTCACTATTTTAGACTAATTGAGAATGAACTTCAAACGCTATTCCCGACTTTTTTAAAATATTTCTAATCTGTACATTGGAATTATTATAAAGTATTACATAGAGATAGTACATGGTTATTGTCTGTAATGCTAGAAATTTTTTTGATTTGTTGTAAAAAAGAAAAAGGAATACGACATTGGCTGCCGCATCCCCTACCTTCACTTCTGCTGTGCCCATTCTTCTCGCAAGATGCCATACTTGATGGAATCATAATAGGTGCCTTCCCAGAAACGGACTTTGCGGATCTGGGCTTCTTTGGTCATCCCTAGCTTTTCTCCTAGTTTCATCATGCGGTGATTGCCCGACCACGTGGTATAACCGACACGCTGGATATGAGGCTGTGATTCAAACAACTCATTGATCCACTGGCGAATTGCTTGGCTGCCAATGCCTTGATTCCAAAGGGAAGCATCATAGATGGCTATCCCGAATTCCAACCACTGCTGCAAGGTATTGTCTTCCCAGTAAGCGGTCGCGATTCCCACGATTCTTCCTTGATAGCTGATCGCTTTACGTAACGAGTTGTCGATACAGCTAGCGCCAACCCCCGTTCGAAATTCTTCCCACGTCAACACGGGGTCTTGGAAATACGGTCCGTCCCATTTTTTCCATTCTAAATCTGCCTTAGGCCCATAGCTGATCGACCAAAGTTCAGCAATCATTTCTTCGGTAATCGGTTGAAGTGTGACTGTTTCTGCCATCTTCAAGCCCCCCTTTCTCCTAAAAAAAGTCGTCTCCTTTATTCGTAGACGACTTTCTTTCTATTTTATCTGAAATTTCCGTAAGTTTAAATAAAGGAGTCCGAAAAAAAGGACTGGAAAAAGAGTAAAGCCAAATTGCGGCTTCAAAATCAAGGCGACAAAAACGGCAACAAACAAACAGGTTGCTAACAAACTAACAGGCCATTTTTTCAGGGTGAAGAAAAGTGCGGTACGCAGGACATCTTTCTTAGCAGCTTTTGGATTACGCACTTGGAAGTACCACGCGTTGATACTAAGAGCTATGGAAAGCATCCCTAACAAAAGAAAGAAAGGAACGAGCCATTTGCCACTTTCAAATTGAATCGCAAACAGAATATCCACGATCGCAATGACACTCCCCAGCCAGCCGATGAGCCAATAGAGAAACCCGCGCACGGCAAAGGTTCGTAAAAAGTAGCAGAAATCTTTTACTGGATCAATGTCTTTGTGTTCTGCAAAGCGATCGATCGCAGCCAGGAGGCTGATCATACTTGGACCAATCAGCAAGAGTGCCAATGCAAACCAAAGGAGATTTCTAGGATCGACTGCCAAGAACATTGCCGTGAGGGTGTAGGGTGTATTCACGACCCAAAAACTGATATTCAGGGCAAAGCCAATATAAAACCAGCGGAAGATCCGCATGTAAAGATTGTTTTCAAAGGTAGGCTTGGTAAACATGATTGATCACCTCAATTTTTCATTCCCGAAGTAGCGATTCCTTCTACGAAGTATTTTTGCATTGCTAAAAAGACGATCGCCACTGGCAAAATGGAGACCACAGATGCTGCCATGATCAGGGCGTACTCGGCATCATATAAGCCGACAAACATTTTCAACCCTAACTGAATGGTTTTGTTTTCGGTTGAGGAGAGGTAGATAAATGGTCCCATATAATCATTCCATGTATTGACGAAGGTGATGATGGTCAGACTCGCTAAAGCGGGCTTCGTCAGTGGTAGAATGATTTTTCGATAGATCCCCCACTCACTCAAACCATCGATCCGCGCACTTTCACACAGTGAATCAGGAATACTACTATAGTATTGTTTCAACAAAAAGACGCCAAAGGCACTGAAGGCTTGTAAGAGGACCAAAGACCAAAGCGTGTCTGTCAGCCCGAACTGGCGCATCATGATGAACTGAGGAATCATATAGGATTGCCAAGGAATCGCAATCGTACCGATGTATGTCAGAAACAACAGGTCGCGTCCTTTGAAATGCATCTTCGAAAACCCATAAGCCGCAAAGCTAGAGGTAAACAGTTGGATCAAGGTAATGATGACGCTCAAAAATGCTGTGTTCTTGAAAAAAGTCAGCAAAGGAATGCGATCCCAAATCACCGTATAGTTTTCTGGGTGCCAACTTTTTGGAATCCATTGGATCGGTACGCTAAAAACATCGTTATTGGTCTTAAAAGAAGCAGAGATCATCCAAAGAAACGGGATCAGTGTCACTAACGCGAGAAATGTTAATAAAAGAATCAAGGAGACACTGCCGACCGACAGCTTGGCTTTTTGTTTTGGTTTGGCTTGAACATTCTTTTTACTCAGTGTATTTTCCATCTGTACTCCCTCCTTACACCCGTTCTTGTCTTTGGTTCCACTTAAACTGGATCACCGTGATGCCCAAAACGATCACAAACAAGACCATGGCGATCGCAGATGCGTAACCAAAATTAAATTTCACAAACGCTTCGTTGTAAATTTGATACACCAAGACATTGGTGGCTCGACCGGGTCCGCCGGCAGTCATGACTTGGACCAAATCGAAGATCTTGAAACAGTTGATGACCAGCATGATCGAAACAAAGAAGGTCGTTGGTCGCAATGACGGCAACGTCACGTTGCGAAACTGCTGCCACTTGTTGGCGCCATCGATCGAAGCCGCTTCATACAATTCCTTTGGCACACTTTGTAGCCCTGCCAAGTATAAGATCATGTAATACCCCATGCCACGCCAGACGCTGACTATGATGATCGCCGTCAAAGCCCAATCAGAGCTAGAGGTCCAACCAGGAGGATTTTCAATAAAAAATTTCAAAAACTGATTGATTGGTCCCATCGTTGGGTGAAACAACATGTTCCACACGACAGCGATCGCAACTAACGAGGTGACGTAAGGAAAGAAGAAGGCAGTACGGAAAAACTTCATTCCACGTACTTTTTTATTCAATAAAATCGCTAAGCCTAAGGAACATACTAACGTCAATGGAACGACGCCAATCGTATAGAGAAAGGTGTTCTTTAACGAGATCCAAAAGGTGTCGTCCCCTAGCATTTTGCTGAAATTTTTCATTCCCACAAATTCAGGCGAACTAAAGGAATCCCATTCCATAAAAGCCAGAATCAATGAGAACACAACTGGCACTAAGGTAAATAAGAAAAAGCCGATAAAGTTCGGTGCAATAAAAGACAGCGCGGTTAGCGTATTTTTGCGTTTCAACTTATTGGCTGCTTTTGATTTTGAGGTTATTTCCATATTTGTCTCCTGCTGCTTGCCAGCAGGCCCCCTTTCATTAATAAAGAGAAGGAACTTTTTTGCCCAAGTCCCTTCTCTCGTTAGGACTATTCTGTTTCAGATTTCACCCTTTTTTCCATATTCGCAATGCCTTCTTTTGGTGTTTCATCCCCTACAAGAATCAAGTCATGTTCTTCTTGCAAGATTTTGTCGATCGCTGGTCCATTTTCATCGACAGGAAACTCGATCGCGACGGTTTCTGGATTGAAGGCTTTTTTCGATACTTCATCGGCGGGCATGCCTTCACGGGAAAAGTAAAGTTCATCAATAGCGTCAGTCTTATACGAAGGAACGACACCGACTTCTGCTAATACTTTGGCGCCTTCTTCACCAGAACAAAAGTCTAAGAATTTTTGCGCAGCTTCTTGATGTTTTGAATTTTTATTGATGGCAAAAGCAGTTGGAGAACCAAATGTCGTTACTTCCCCTTTTTCATTTTGCGGCATTTCCGCAATGCCCCACTCAACATCTGTCTTGCCATCGTCGATATTGGTCATCAACGCTCCCATATACCAAGTTCCCATGTACATCATGGCTGCTTTTTCATTTTCAAATTGTGATTGATACGTAACTTTCGTTGATTTTGCTGTTCCAAAGTCCATTTGCGCTTTTTCGTCTTGCATCCGCAATGCACGATCATAGTACGCTTCCAAGTAGTCGTATTGAGGATCGATCAAGTTGGCGCCATTTTGGGCAGCTGCAATCGCTTGGGTAGTGGAACGCCACGTGTGTTGATACGCACCATAAATTTGTTCGTCTGGTTTTGTTAGCTGCTTGGCAAGCTCCTCATATTCGTCCCAGGTGATGTTTGATGGGTAGTCTAAACCTGCCTCATCGAACATTTTTTTGTTATAATACAAGACCCAAAAATCCGTCCGATACGGTTGTGCATAGGTTTTGCCTTCTACGTCATACATGTCATAGCTTTCTTGCGCTGGGGCAATATCTAATGATCCGATATGGTCGGTGAGATCCACCAATTGGTCCCGCAACGCATAATTAGAGTAAGAAAGTAAATTTTTCATGGTCAAAATATCTGTCGTATCTCCTGAAGAGAGCATCGTCGTCAGTTTGGTATCATAATCATCTGAAGCAATATCGACAGGTTCAACGGTAATGCCCGGATTCGCTTCTTCAAAGGCACGGAATAGTTTTTCGAATTCAGGTGTCGTATCGTAATTCCAAGTGGTTACGGTCAATTTGATGTCGCCATCTTCAGAAGCAGCGGAATCATCTGTCGCTCCGCCTCCACACGCTGCCAAGGCTGCGATCGTCCCAAACATCGTTGCTGCTAATAAACTTTTTTTCAAAAAGTGCATGTTCATTCCTCCATTAAACATTTTTTTAAAGGGTCGCCCCTAAAACTACCAATAGGAATACCAACTTTGTGACACCCGCATCAGCGCTTCCATATAATAATAATCGCCCCAGATCATGCATTCATCGACCCCTTTAAGGGAATTCTTGTCATAAACCCCATGCATCAAAAGTCCGTTTGATTCGGGATGGTCGATCGTTGTATAGTTTTGGGCTAACGACGCCAAGATCGCCAAGGCGTTTTCCTGATAGGCGGCTTGGTTTGGCTGCGTGATCGGTAAATGTTTCGCCAGTTCTAGCAAGCCACAGACTGCGATGGCGGCGGCCGAACTATCCCTTTCTTCCTGACTACCATCGTTAAACACTAAATCCCAATAACTGACCTTGTCCGCCGGTAATTCCGCAATAAAGTAATCCGCAAGGTCTTGAGCAGTCTTCAAGAAACTGGTATCACCGGTGTAAAGGTAACTCAGCGTAAATCCGTAGATTCCCCACGCTTGCCCTCTCGCCCAGCAGGAATCATCGGCATAGCCTTGTTGGGTATTGCCGCCGATCGCCGCTCCAGTTTCAACGTCGAAGTAATAGGTGTGGTACGTCGTGGCGTTGTCTCGCACGATGTATTTCTGGGTCTGCTTGGCATGAGCATAGGCTGCTTGTTTGTAGGATTCATCCCCCGTCATTTGGGAAGCAAAATACAATAGTGGCAAATTCATCAAGCAATCAATAATGATGCGCCCCCGTTGTTGCGGATCATCGAGATTGCCCCACGCTTGAATGATTTGGGCTTTGGGTGAGTAACGGGCCATCAATAGATCGGCGGCGGCAATCGCGAGTTTTTTCGAAGATTCCCGTCCGTTCACTCGATAGTCGGCAATCGCAGTCAAACTATACAAAAACCCGATATCATGGGTTTCTAGTCCAATTTTTTGCTCCAGTCTTTCTTGGAAAGAGTGCAGCTGTTTTTCGATGGTTTCATCAAATTCTGTTGATCCCGTCAGTTCTTTACTCAAAAACAACATGCCAGTCCAAAAACTCGCCGTCCAATCATGGTTGGCTTCTGGTCGATAGACAAGCTGTTCACTTGCTGCAGGTGGGACCAACGTGTCAAAGGTCTTAGTATTCTTTCTTACTTGATTAACGGTGAAGTCGATTTGCTCGGCTACCCATTGTGATAGCTGTACGTCATAGCTGGTTTCCATTTTTTCCTCCTATTCGCTCAACCTGGATCATATGTCCGGATTGATTGATCGTAATGTTGTTTGTTGTCACTTCGACGGTCACTGCTTGTTCTTGTTCTTGTGGAAGCAAGCCGATGACGAGGGAAACGAACAGGTGCTTTCCCGCTTGTCGTTGAGCAGTTAAATACGGCAGCCACGTTGCAGGATATAAGAGGTTCGTATTTGGCTCCGTTCGTAAGACATCGCTCGTTTCATAGCCAGCGATTGCCTCGATTCTCGAATAGCCGATCGATGTTCGTACCGCAGCGCTGCTTGCGGTTTTTTCAGTGATGGCAGTTGCCTCTTTCGGTGATGAAAACCCACCCTCATAGAAAGAAAGGGCGCGCTGAGAATTGATCTCATGAATGCGAAGGTGACTGCCTATCAGTGGAATGATTGTTGTTTTTATCTGGACGTCTTCCCATGGATTCCATTCATGAATGATCCGATCAGGTAAAAGCTGATACTGGCGATCCAATCCTTTGGTGCGAAAGTAATGGTCATCTTCTGATAAAGCCAAAGTGTTGTCATAATTTCCTTCATAAAACCAATAATTGCTCTTGGGCACGCTATTGCCAAACGTCGTTGAGTAGACAAATTTGCTATATTTGCTGCTGGCATGACTTTGATAGTTGATACATTGTCCTGCAGGAAACATCAAGGCATGCGTCAAGTCTTGATTGTGTTGATAAAAGTTCTTACTGATGGGATGAGCCAGTGTTCTTTCAGTGATCACTAATGGCGTTGGGGTGGCTTGCCAATAGGGATGCTCCTTTGGTACCGCTAACAAAAGAAAGGTTTTTAACGCCCAATAAGGTGAACCTGGTGCATTGTAGCCTTCGGCAAAGATCAGATTCTGGTACGAATAGCCGACCGTCAGTATCCCTTCGGAAGTAAAAATGTCTTGCTGCATCCACTGATGCAGGTGACGACTGATCAACCCTTTGACCTCTCCCCATGGCAATGCTTCAACATCCGCAAAAACCAATGCGCTGAAGAAAGAAACTTGCGCAAAGCGATACGTCAAACTTCGACCAAAAGGAACGGCAGCTCCACCTGCTGCAAACCAATGCTTGAAGGTTTGAGCAAACTCGGTGGCTCGTTGTTTGAACTTCCTTCCCCTTTCAAGATCCTCAGGGACAAATCGACAGTACAGAAGACTATAGTAGTGGATCGCAAAAGATACATAGTAATCGATTTGAGTGGCTACTCCGTCACAGTACCATCCTTCCCCTAAATAAAAGGTCTCGATCAATGCCAAGTCAGCATCGATCTTTTCTTGGGAAAAGCTGCTGCCACAACGCTTCATGGCTACATTGACGAGAACCCGAAAGAAATGCCAATTGTTTGCGGGAATTTCTCGTTGATTGACTTGGATCAGCCACGCATGGAGATTATCTTTTTGGCGTTGGGATAAAACATCCCACGTTTTTTCCTTGTTTAATAGTAAAAAGGTACTTAGCGAAGCCATTTCCACGATTCGTTGGTCGAAGTCTTCCACAACACCCCAATAATCGGGACTCTCTGGATCTGTACCCGCAATAATTCCTGAGAGATAGGTTTCCATGAATGAATCTTCTTGCTGGGTTAGATAAGGCGCGAGTCCCCAAAGCGGTCGCAAGAACGCTTCAAGTTCCTGTACCTCTTTCTCATAGACAGTCCCATGGCTGCCTAAAGCCAAATGACCAGGACGACTGCTTGCAAAAGCGGGTTTGAGTTGATCCATGATCGTTTTGAAGCCGGCTGCTACATCTTCATAACTTTCAAATTTATTCTTTTTCAATTGCTGCAGCTTCTGTGATTGCATCCGCATCCTTCCTTTCAATCAATGTCGCTTTAATAAACCCATAATATTCTCCGTAGATCGTCACCACTTCTTGCAGTTTCAGTTGTTGACTTTGTACATTGAATACTTGGTACTGTCCAGCCGCTGTTTCTAAAATAAATCGATCTCCTTTCTCAATATCTGCTGTTTTCGCATCACTCTTCACGATGGTGCCAGATAACTTCACGAATTCATGCAACGGGACGACACCTTGCGAAAAATCTTCGTCAGAATAACAAAGCGCTCGTTCTTTTAATTGCTTTTCGCTGCTTTGAGAAAATGCTTGTGTCTGCGTTGTTTCATTTGGAGAACAAGCAGTCAACCCTATAAGTAGACCCAGGATAAATAACGAATTAAACCACTTCATTCATGCCACCCTCATTTTTTAAAACGCTTTCTTCATTTCAAATCATACTTTTTTTTAGGAAAATAATCAATAGTTTTTCCTAAAAAAAGTAAAATTTTTACTTGAGAGCAATTTCTCTCTTGGTTTTTTTACTAAAAAGAAATATACTGAAGAGGAGAAGCATTGGAGGAGGGATTCTATGGCTACGATTACCGACATAGCGACCATAGCTGAGGTATCAATATCAACCGTATCACGGGTTCTGAACTACGATCCTAGTCTTTCAGTGACCGAAGAAACCAAACGAAAGATTTTCGAGGCAGCTGAAAAACTAAATTATACGAAATACAAAAACAAGCAAAAGCAGCGTGAACTACCAGTGGATGTACCAAAAAAACACAACAAATCGATCGGGATCGTTCAGTGGCGGATGGATGATGAAGAATTAGAAGACATTTACTATATGTCGATTCGTTTGGGTGTGGAAAAACGCGCCGCCGAACTGGGTTGTGATCTGTTAAAAATCTCCAACCTTGATGAGTCAGTGATCCAGTCCGTCGATGGCTTACTGGCAATCGGCAAGTTTACAGAAGAGCGGGTCAAGAAACTCCATGAGCTACACCCCAACCTCTGTGTGATTGGCAGTAACTTTCCACTGGATGACTACGATTCTGTCAATACCGATTTTACGCAAGCAACCGAGTTGGCTCTTTCTCACTTGATGGGACTTGGTCATCAAAAAATCGCCTTTATCGGCGCCGAGGAAAGTCAAAATATGTATGGGTATCGGCGGTACAAAACGCCAACGGTCAACACCTATGTCGATATGATGCAGCATTATCAGCTGTTTGATGAGGATTATTTCATCGTGAAAGAAAATAGTCGGTTGGATGTCCAAACGGGGGAAGAATTAACGGAGCAGGCATTGGCTTTGTGGCAAGACCGCTTGCCGACTGCGATTTTGGCAGCCAATGATGCCTTTGCGATCGGGGTCATCCATACGTTAACGGCTTATGGAATCAAGATTCCTGAAGACATCAGTGTTATGGGCATCAATGATATTTCGGTGTCCCGCTATGTCTCCCCACCCCTTTCTTCGGTCCAAGCATTTACTGAAGAGATGGGTGAAACGGGGTTAGAGCTACTCTATAACCGCATCGAAAATCCTGGGATCGCCAGACGCATCTTTTTAAGTACACAGCTGGTGATTCGTCAATCTACCGCAAAACCAAAAGAAGGCTGAGAAGCTGCGGTGTCTTCTTGCATTGATCAACGTCATTGCAAGGAAGCACCGCATCCTTCTCACCCTTTTTTTATTTTAATGGTCGTTTTGATTTCCCCTGTCTGCTCAAGCGCGTATTCGGCTTGGATCAAATACGCTTGTGCCTGTCCACCATGGTGATCTTGATAAGTGACTGGCTGTATTTGGATCTTATCACTGGTAAAACCAAGAACACAGCATGCTTTTTTTGTCATTAGTTGAACGGTCTTATTTTGCACCATTGGTGGTATGTTCGTAATAAAGTTTTCCACCACCAGATTCTTTGGTTGGTGCTCGTCAAAGACAAAATGGTCTTCGATCGTTACTTGTTGCTGCGAGACAACGAAGCGCCGCTGGTATTCAGTGACCGCTGCTTTCGGATAGAACGCACTGAGGTCTAAGTCAAATCGCTGGTCATTGACCTGCAGCACCGTTGCTTCCTCGGCAGTTGCGCGTTGGGTGTGCTGATTGATGATCGGCAGCGAATGACTGATTGCGGCTGCGGGAAAGTAGTGATAGCGCGTGTTCTCGTCAAAATACTCTTTGGTGTATTCACCAGCACCAAGGTCCGTCAGAAACAGCTCCTCCGTCGTTCCTAAGACAAAATGACCGACATCTAGATGATTGTGGCTTTCTTGATTGCTCCCCCCTTTGGCAGCAAAAAAGAGATCCTGCTGCACATCTTTTGCAACGAACCACTGCGCTTGTTCAAAATAGTGATGATACGAGGCATTCGTTTCTCGTGTGATCGCTTCGTTATGCCAATACAAATTTCGATAGCTGTGGGCAAACCGGTAGCAAGGATCAAAATTTAACGGACTGACCCCCGATAATTGGGGAACCGCCACGCCCAAATGCTCGTAGCAATAACTGACCAAGCCACTAGGCAGTTCGATCGCCGAATAATCAGAAAAAGGAATGTAATGCCCTGGAGAAATCATCGTGTAGTAAGGAAAAGCAGCAATTTTTCTGGTTTTAGGCTGCTTTAGGTAGGTATCTTCTTGCAATACTTCTGCCAACAATTGCGCATAATACAGAAAATAACCAAACCCATACGCCCAGTATCCGACACCTTCCACACAAGCCCCATCTTCGCCAAAGCTGTTGAGATAGCTTTGCATTGCAGTATCCAATCGTTTGATCATCCGCAATTGTCGCTCGCTTTTTTTCGGCAATACATAGAGCGCCGTCATTCCAAGACAGCCACCAATAACTGCGGACCAATTGTTCTCTTTTGTCTCCCACTCCCAGGTTTGCTCCTCGAAGGGCAAAAAAAGCCGTTGATTGATCTCATACAACACTCGTTCTGTGATGACTGGTGAAAGGTCTCCCCCAACCAACATCAACAACTCTGCTAAGGATTGCCCAGTTTCAGCTGCAAAAAGATCGACTGTGTGGCGCGCTTGCGAAGAAAACTGGCCATCGACAATCGGCAGATGCGCTGGCAGACACCATGTATATTCAATGCAGATTTCCCAAATCACCTGTTCCAGCAACACTTTGATCGCTGCCTTACGCTCAATTTCATAAGCAAGTCCTAAAACCACCAACATCCGTCGGCGGGCAAAATAATGGGTTTCGAAGGCAACACGGTTCCCCGATTCGAGATACTCTTGATAGCCTTGATAAGGCAAATAGGGAATCTCACCAGTGTCAAGATAAGCCTGTGCCGCCTGTAAAATTTCTTCTTTTACATCTGCTGGATTCACGCGTTTTCCTCCTGAATAGAGCATCCGAAGACTTCGATTTGGGTCAACGCTGGAAATGGTGAGGGATCGTCATTTTGGATCAGCTCATACAATTTCACCCAAGTGACCGTTCGCGACTGGAAAGAAAACCGTTGAGGCTGGCTGCTTTTGACCGTCTGCAAGATTTCTTGACTCCCATCGGAAAACGCCAACGTGACTTGTTGCCAATAGCTATCATGGGGAAAATCCGCCCGTAACGTAAGCGCACATTGGTCGATGCGGACCTCATGACCAAAGTCGATCGTCAAAGCGGCATCTACTTGTTGATTGATCCCCCATGAGCCATAGGGATAATTGCCATGAGACGTATTGGCAAAAATACCATCAATGGCGTTACAAGCGAAAAACGTCGCATCATCTCTTGTTTCAACATTGGCATGGGCATGCGGATAGGCACCCAAGAATTCTTTTTGATCATGAGGGTTTAAGGCGACGTTGCGGTAAGCCGCTAGTTCTTCTTTTGTTGCTACCCGCACACTCAAATAATGGCTTTTCCCAGCAAAACGGCCTTCTGGCGCGGCTTCTTTGGCATTTTCACTAAGATGTACGGGGTAGATCCACTCGTTGCCTTTGATGTACACCAAAGTAGTCGCCAGCGTTTCATCGAGTGTGACCCACACAAATTGTCCACTGCGTGAGAGCGAGACAACGATTTTATCTCCGTCCTCGTAACAACACTCTTGGGATGCCAACGTGACAAAGTCTTCCGCCGTCGCTTGCAGAAGGGTAGGTTCACTTTCAGGTGTTCGTTTGCCTTGTTTTACTTGATGCTTTTGGTCATAAATCGTTAAGGAAATCTGGGTCATTGCATGTAGCTCCTCTCGTATTTTCTCCATTATAGCGATGTCGACAAAAAAATGTAACTGTTTCCAGCGATTTTTTACTATTTTTTTACTTAAAATCACGAAATGTAACAGTTTCCATTTCTTTATTTTACTAAATAAAGTAAAATAACAACTAAAAGGAGCTGTTTGCATGAGAAACTTTCAAGAAGCATTAAGTAAGAACCCTCTTCGAACCAAAACCGATCTTGAAGAGGCCCTAGTTGATCTGGTCACTCCCGTATACGAATGTATGGCACAACAAGGAACTCCCGGGAGGGTCCACCTAGGAAATTCAGGAGCGGTGTACACTCAGGAAAAGGGTGACATCGAAGGCTTTTTACGGACACTCTGGGGATTGGGCCCATTGTTCAGCCAAGAAGAAGCGTGTCTTCGTTACCCAAAACTTTTTCAACAAGCCAATGCCGGGATCGTTGCAGGCACCACCCCGACCTCTCAGGAGTACTGGGGAAAATTACATGACTATGACCAATTATTTGTGGAAATGGGTGCCCTTGCTAGCTATTTGATTTTTACCAAACCCGTCTTTTGGGATCGCCTCACACCAAGAGAGCAAACGAATCTCTTTGATTGGCTCAATCAGATCAATCAGCATACGATTCCTAAAACCAATTGGCTCTTCTTTCGGATTTTAGTCAATACCTTCTTTGAAATGGCGGCATTGCCTTTTGTAGAAACCACCCTTTTGGCTGATCAAGAAGAGATCGAGAGGTATTACTTAGTAGACGGCTGGTATTTTGATGGCTATGAAAACCAAATCGACTATTATATTCCTTTTGGGATGCAATACTACGGACTCCTTTACAGTGTTCTTACCTGTCGTTCCCAATGCCTGTATCAGTTTAGCTACCGTCAAAGAGCCACTACGTTCGCTCATTCCTTTAAACAGTGGTTCACGAAAACCGGTGCGGCATTGCCTTTTGGTCGTAGTCTAACGTATCGGTTTGCGCAATCAAGTTTCTTTGCCGTCGGGGCTTTCGCCGATATAGAATATGAGGGTTTCACCAAAAACGAAGGAAAATATTTACTGTTACAAAACATGCGTTACTGGTTCCGTCAACCAATCTTTACGCAAGAAGGCTTTTTAAGTATTGGCTATGCCTACCCCAACCTAAATATGGCTGAAGGCTATAACGCACCAGGATCTCCTTATTGGGCTTTCAAAAATTTCTGTGTATTGGCAATCCCAGCGGATGCTGAATTTTGGACGCTTGAGGAGCAGGTGCCAACCTTTGCCACACAGGTGCGCAATCCACATAGTCGCATGCTTTTGGTGCATAACCAAGAAGGGACAGAATTGCAAGCTTTCACTGCGGGGCAACATTCCCACGAACACGCTCACGGGAATGCCAAATACGAAAAATTTGTCTATTCGACAACGTTTGGGTTTAGCGTGCCGAAAGCAACCGTTTTATTGAAACAAGGTGCCTATGATAATACATTGGCGATCTCAGAGGGGCAGACGGATTTTAAAACAGCTTTTGGTTACGAAGCCTTTGCGATTGAAGATGACTACGTCTATAGTCGCTGGCGCCCCTACGAGCAGGTCGTCATCGAAACCTTTGTGATTCCGATGTATCCTTGGCATCTGCGTTACCATCGGATTCAAACGGATCGAAGGTTGCAACTGGTCAATGGCAGCTTTGCAGCACCAGCTGATGGTGCTGCGCTTTCTAGTAAAGAAGGCACCTTTTATCAAAGCTCGGTTGGCTGTGTCGGTATCAAAACCTTCCCGACGCATCAAGAGGGTGCCCTCTTGATGCCAGAACCCAACACGAATCTACTTTATAGTCGAACAGTCATCCCTCAAATAAGCAAAACCGTTCTCGCCGGACAACAGGAATGGCTCGTTGCGTGTTTAGGCAATGCCTTTTCTGATCAGATCCCACCCTTTGATGTCACTATCACAGCGGACAAAATAACAATGAGCCAAGGGGATCAGAGAAAAACCATTCAGCTTAGCTACTAGCAAAAAAATGATTGGCAAATGCTAGTAGAAAAGCTACCGAAAACACCTTTCTGATTTACAGGATTGAAGAATGTACCGCTTCCAGAAGTTCGATTTCGGTCTAACGTTTCAGCGTCGGTACCTTCTGATCCCTCCGTTTCTATTGGCAAAAAGCAAAAAAATACTTGTACCACAAAACGGTGCTTCACGCATTGTGAAGTGCCGTTTTTTTGGTACAAGTGATCCATGTTTTGATTGACGATCAGTGCTTATTTCCCGAAAAGCTTTTGGAGAAACCCTTTTTTCTCAGGGACTTCCTTTGTTTCAGTCATCTGAAGCGGTCCAGTTTCCTTCACGACTTGCTGAAAGCCCCGATTGTCTTGCAGCAACAGACCGTTTAGTTCCAGAATCCCAGTCAGACTGCCAATCATCCGCCGCACTTCTCCCGCACTTTTGCCAAAAAAGCGCTGGTCGTCATTTGCTTCGGCTTCTTCCAAAATGACCAGCAGCTGCTGGATGCTTTGATTTTGTTCACCTAAGACGTACGACAACTGGTCAACTTCCGCTGCGGTAGTTGCCGCTGACGGTACTAAATCCGTTACGAGCTTTAAGCTATCTAAATAATCCTTTAAGTCAAAAATGAACGTTTTTGCCGCTTCATTATTCATTAATTGGCTTTGACTCAATTTCCTTTGTAGCGCTTCCAATTCGCTTGAACGTTTAGAAAGTTCGCTTACGATCATTTCTATATCCATACGCCACCTCCTAATGACATTGTCCCGTTTTCTCTTGCATCCGTCAAGAATTCGTCGGACTTTTTTCTGTGTTTTTACCGATCAGACCTGCCTATTGCTCCTGTTGGTACTTTGTCGGTGCACAGCCATAGCGCTTCGCAAAGAGTCGATTAAAATGGTTGATATTTTGGAAACCAGATTGAAACGCCGCCTCTCGAATCGTCAGCGTTTCGTTGCTGCGTAAATAAAAAAACTTTTGAAACCGAGCTTGCAATAAATCTTCTTTGGGCGTGGTATGAAAAAACTGTTGATAGAGCTTATAGAATTGGCTTTTACCGATGGAAAGCTCTCGGCTAAACTGGTAAAAATCCCATTGCTGTTCGCAATTGACTAACATTTTCAACCGCATCGCTTGAAACAGTTGATAGTGTTCGTTTTGTGGTTGCGGGATGCTTTCTTCAAAATTGCGTTCAAGTAAGACCAATAGATTTGTCATATACGCCGCGATCAATTCTTCCGTGTGCCGTTGCGGCAACAAGGATTCATGATTGATCTTTTGGATCAATTTGTTGATTTGTTGAATATTTTTCGGCTGGAACAGTTGGTTACAAGGGATCGCATAGGTTTCTTCGATCACCTGATCCGTTTGAAACTCAACAAAGCTATTAAAAAAATCTTCTTTGCCACGATAATCTTGATAGACGGTTGGAGGAAAAAGAATGCAGCTACCTTTTTCACTAGTTTCTTGATGACCATCTTCAAAAGTGAAAACCATTGGAGACAACGTCAACACGAAAAGATAATGCTTTAAGCCAGAGGGTCGATAAATATGATCGGAAACAGCATTGTGCATTTGAAATCCTGAATAGGTTACGTTCAACTTCTCACTCCTTCCTACTTGCCTTTAGTATAAAGAAAACGGACAAAACGTCAATAGAATAAGACAGAATGTAGTGTTTATTTTCATGGACTATCGCTACAATGAAAGAAAAGAAAGGGGTTGCAAAATTGAAGAAAACTACGATGTATTTAGACAAACACTTTATTTTGGCACCAGTCGACGAACGGATCTACGGCTCTTTTGTGGAGCACTTAGGGCGCTGTGTGTACGAAGGGATCTATCAACCAGAAAGTCCTTTTGCCGATGATCAAGGCTTTCGTCAAGATGTCGCTGCCTTGATCAAGCAGTTGAATGTGCCGATCGTCCGTTACCCAGGAGGCAATTTCGTCTCTGGGTATAAATGGGAAGATAGCGTCGGCCCTAAAGAGCAACGGCCAGCAAAAATCGATTTGGCCTGGCGGGTAATCGAAAGCAATCAGTTCGGCTTAAACGAATTTATGGATTGGACCAAACAAGTCAATACGGCACCGATGATGGCGATCAATCTTGGGACACGAGGAATCGAAGCAGCGAAAAACTTGATCGAATACACCAATTTAAAAGGCGGCAGCTATTATAGTGACCTTCGTCGTGCCCATGGGGTGGCCGATCCTCATGACATCAAACTTTGGTGTCTAGGCAATGAAATGGACGGTCCTTGGCAAGAAGGACATAAGACAGCCGATGAATATGGCCGTCTCGCAGAAGAAGCTGGCAAAGCGATGCGTTTGGTGGACCCAACGATCGAAACCGTTGCTTGTGGTAGTTCTTCTCTCACGATGCCGACCTTTGGCATGTGGGAAGATACAGTATTAAGTCATTGTTACGATCAAGTCGACTACATCTCCATGCACCAATATTATGGCAACCGTAACGGCGATAGCCAAGATTATCTAGCAAGCAATGTCGCAATGGATCAGTTCATCAGTCAAGTCGCAGCAATCTGTGATGCAGTGAAAGCCAAACGCCGAAGCAAGAAGACGATCAATATTTCCTTCGACGAATGGAACGTCTGGTATCACTCAAATGAACAGGATCAAAAAATTGAACCTTGGAGCCAACACCCACCACAATTAGAAGACGTCTATCACTTTGAAGATGCATTACTCGTCGCAAGCATGATGATCACGATGCTTCATCACGCAGATCGCGTTAAAATCGCCTGCATGGCACAGCTGGTCAACGTGATCGCACCGATCATGACTTCCGATACTGCCGCTTGGAAACAAACGATTTTTTATCCCTATGAAATGATCAGCAACTATGGTCGCGGTCACGTGTTGCACAGCATCCTTCGAGGGGCTGATTTCGATAGCAGCCACGGAAAAGCTTCTTATGTGGATGCCATTGCGATCGAAAACGAAGATGACTATTTGACCTTTTTCTTAGTAAATAAGGATTTGCAGGATGCCAACGAATTCACTTGCGACTTGCGTCAATATGATTCATTGCAAATCGCTACCCATCAAGTCTTGCACCACCCAGACTTGCATGCCGTTAATACCGAAACAACCCCGAACAACGTTGTGCCCGTCAATGGAAAAACAGCGGAATTGAATGACGGCATTTTGCGTGTCGTCTTGGAAAAACAAAGCTTCCAGATGCTACGCTTGAAGAAAAACGTCAGCAAGTAACGAGCGTATCTGTTTGAGCAAAAAAAGCAGCAGCCTTGGTGATATTCTGAAAAAATGAGACTTGTACGGAGTGGAGACATCCACTCCTTTTTTATGATCCACCCCCCTGTTTAATTGCTATTTTTCGCATTCTTAACTGATCTGGGCAAAAAGGCGGCAACTGTCGGCTTACTTTTTCAAAAAAAGAGACGACAAAAGAACACCCTGCGGCAGCTAAGATACCGCAGGGTGTTCTTGATTCATTGTTTAGCCGTTATAGGCATCAACGATGATTTGTTTCAATTCAGAAATTAGTGGTTCTTTTGGATTTGCTGTTGTACATTGGTCTTCGTAAGCCAATTCAGCCATGCGATCAACTGTTGTATCTAGTGTTTGTTGAGTGACGCCTTGCGCTTTCAAGCTCATATCGATACCAACAGATTGTCCTAATTCGTAAACAGCTGTTGCCAATGCTTCAACCAATTCAGCCGTTGTTTTGCCTTTAAGACCTAAGAATTTCGCAATGTCTGCGTAATCTGTATCGGCACGGAAGAAGTCATATTTAGGGAACATTGCATGTTTTTGTGGGTCTTTGGCATTGTAACGGATGATGTGCGGTAAAAGAATCGCATTTGTACGTCCGTGAGGAATACCATATTCACCACCGATTTTGTGGGCTACTGAGTGACAAATACCTAGGAATGCATTGGCGAAGGCCATACCTGCCATTGTTGAGGCATTATGCATTTTTTCGCGAGATTCCATATCAGGTGTTTTCACTGATTTTTCTAAGTAGTCAAAGACTAACTTGATTGCTTGTAAGCTCAATCCACGAGTGTAATCAGATGCCATTACTGACACATAAGATTCGATCGCATGAGTCAAAACGTCCATTCCAGTGTCTGCTGTAACAGAAGCAGGTACTGACATTACGAATTGAGGGTCAACGATTGCAACATCTGGTGTCAATGCGTAATCAGCTAATGGGTACTTCACGTGTGTTTCACTGTCAGTGATAACCGCAAATGGTGTTACTTCAGAACCAGTACCAGACGTTGTTGGGATACAAACGAATTGGGTTTTTTCTGGTTTGTCGATCTTGTAGGTCCGTTTACGGATATCTAAGAATTTTTGTTTCGCGCCGAAGAATGAAGTATCTGGGTGCTCATAGAACATCCACATGCCTTTGGCAGCATCCATTGCTGATCCACCACCAAGGGCGATCACTGTATCTGGTTTGAAATCAACCATCATTTTTGTTCCAGCGTAAACGGTGTTTGTTGATGGGTTTGGTTCTACGTCAGAGAAGACTTCGATTTTCACGTCATTTTTACGACGAGCAAGTACTTCACGAACTGTATCGCAATAGCCGAATTGAACCATACCAGGGTCACAAACGATCATGACACGTTCAACGTTTTCCATTTTCTCCAAGTACATTAGAGAGTTCTTTTCAAAGAAGATTTTTGGTGGCAATTTAAACCATTGCATATTATTTCTCCGTTTCGCTACAGTTTTCACGTTGATCAAGTTCACGGCAGAAACATTTCGTGATACAGAGTTTTTCCCGTATGAACCACAACCAAGTGTCAATGATGGAATCATTTCGTTGTAGATATTTCCGATACCACCTTCTGCAGATGGTGTGTTAACTAAGATACGGCAAGCTTTCATGCGTAGGCCGAAGGCTAATTGCAAGTCTTCGTTTTCAGTGTGGATCACCGCTGTATGGCCTAATCCGCCTAAATCAAGCATTGCTTCACATTTTTCGAACGCGTCTTCTGTGTTGTTTGCTTTGATCATTGCTAAAACTGGAGAAAGTTTTTCTCTTGATAGTGGGTAATCAGCACCGACACCGTCAAGTTCAGCGATCAATAATTTTGTTCCTTCTGGTACGTTGATGCCTGCTAATTTCGCGATATCCATTGCTGAATGTCCAACGATTGCTGGATTTACGGCATATTTCCCTTCGTTCATCACGGCATCTTCAAGTTTTTGTAATTCTTTTGCTTTTACAACATAGACTTGATGTGCTTCAAATTCTGCTTTAACAGAGGCATAGACTTCTTTATCAACGATCACTGCTTGTTCAGAGGCACAGATCATTCCGTTATCAAAGGTTTTTGATACGATCAAGTCATTGACTGCTCGTTTCACTTTCGCTGTTTTTTCGATATACGCAGGTACGTTCCCTGGTCCAACACCTAATGCAGGTTTACCAGTTGAGTATGCTGCTTTGACCATACCAGCCCCACCAGTTGCTAATACGATCGCAATTCCTGGGTGGTTCATCAATAAGCCAGTCGCTTCGATTGATGGATGCTCGATCCATTGCACACAGTTTTCAGGTGCCCCAGCAGCGATGGCTGCATCACGAACGATACGTGCAGCTTCTGCTGAACATTTTTGTGCAGATGGGTGGAAAGCAAAAACGATCGGGTTACGTGTTTTCAAAGCGATCATTGCTTTAAAGATCGTTGTAGATGTTGGGTTGGTTGTTGGTGTTACCCCACAAACGACACCAACTGGTTCAGCGATTTCGATCAAGCCTTTTTGTTTGTCTTCATTGATCACGCCGACTGTTTTGTCATGTTTGATACTGTTCCAAATATATTCTGAAGCGTACATGTTTTTGATCGCTTTATCTTCATAGATGCCACGGCCAGTTTCTTCTACTGCCATTTTAGCTAAAGGCATGTGTTTGTCTAATGCTGCCATTGCCATTTCATGAACAATGTGGTCCACTTTTTCTTGATCAAAGCTTTCCATTTCTTTTAACGCCACATTTGCCTTCGTTGCTAAATCGTCGATCATTGCTTGTACGTCGATTGTCACTTCTTTTTCCAATGTCTTAGCCATTGTATGTCCTCCTAGTTTTTAAACATGTTTTGTTTGTTAACTACTTCACATACAGATCATACAACATCTTTTTTTGTTTGTAAATAGTTTTTGTGATTTTTTTCACAGTTTTATTAAACTCCCTTTAAATTAAGCGTTTTCAAGAGCTTTCAAGGAAAAGAAGTGGACAAAAGTTTTGGTTTTTCTTAAGAAAAATGTCATGTGCTCAGTTGAACAATAGAGAGGTTTACGAAAACACCTTATCCTTATTAAATATAATCATCTGCTCTTTTCACTTTTTCTGTCAAACGTCTTACGATCTGAAAGGATTACTCATAAGAAGGGTCTTCTAATACATCCCATTTCATTAGGCGTTGGCTTTTTGCCGTAAATGCCTCCTGTTTAAACACCTCACAAGCTTTTATTACAAGAGGTGATGCATTTTGTTCATTTAGCTGCTCGATGGGGAAGAAAACTGCTCCCAATGAATCTTGGCCTGTAAATTGGTGAACGTTTTTTTCAAGTTTTCCAACGATTGCTCGAATCTCATAAAAAACACAGATATGATTGTTCATTGTTGTCTCTTTGTATCGCCAAGGATAGAGAAAATTAATTGTTCCTAATTGATGATAGCTAGTGACGGTCATGCCGGTTTCTTCTTTAAATTCTCGGCACAGCGTGTCTTCCAGCAATTCACCTGCCTCCATGCTGCCGCCTGGCAAATCATAGCGGTTTTGATAAGGTCCCGCCTTCTTTTTGATGACGGCCAAGCAGTTGCCTTGAAACAAAATTCCATATACTCCAAATGCGGTATGGTACAACCGAATCCCTCCTAACTTGTATCTATTCTACGTAAATCAAAACAAATCATCAACAGGCTTAGTCGATTTATGTCTTACATCGAACATGCTTGGCTTGATTCATAAAAAAACGACCAGCCAGCGCTGATCGTCTTTCTCTTTAAAACAAATCTTCTTGGTCTGCTTCTGTTAGAGGCTTTCCGTGGGCAAGCTGGGAAACAACGTGCGCCATCTTTTTGTAGGAATCATTCAATCCAATCCCGCCTTTTTTCGGCATCTTCAAGATATAGATGTCTTTGGCATAGATTGCCACTGCTGGGTTTTCCTCTGACATCGCTGCAGCACCTGGAATTCCTTGCGCATTGAATACTTTCGTCAATCCTGCTGCCATTTCGCCAAAATTAGGATAATGCATCGCAGGTCCGCAAAGAACGGCATCGGCGTCAAATTTTTTAGCAAACCCCACAAATTTTTTGTTCACTTCTTCTTGATGCTCGTGATAATATTGGTCACCACAATAAAGCGTTGCAACGATTTGTGCGTCTTGCTCTTGAAAAAGTGGATTCAAGGTTCGACCTGGACCAAGGGCAGCTTTTTTGCCGCTTGGCGGCAACTGAGCATTTTCATCACTTCCCATCCCTGCAGTGACATGATTAAGAATCAAAATTATTTTTTTCATGAGCGGTGCCTCTTTTCTTACAGATCATCAAAATCGAAATCATCAAAATTGATTTCCTCTTCTTCTTGTTCAACGGCATCCGCTTCTTCTTTTAGATATTGATTATCTAAGACTTTGATAAACGGATAATAAATAGCCATACCTAAGAGGATCAACAAGACTTGTAAAACAGACGCTTGCCAACCACTGACTAAGAAACCAGAAATAATCGGTGGCGTGGTCCAGGGCAGTTGAATTCCATTGGTATAGTTGACTAACCCAAGATCCATACAGAAGTAAGAGATAATAATATTGATCGTTGGCACTAAAGCAAAAGGAATCAGCAGAACTGGATTCAAGACGATCGGTAACCCAAAGATGATTGGTTCATTGATCCCAAAGATACCTGGTATCAACGATAACTGTGATAGTTTTTTGACCCTTTGGCTTTTACAGACTAAGATCATGACTAAAATCAAAGACAATGTCGAACCGCCCCCGCCAAAGGTCGCGAACATGTCTTGAAATTGACCGGTGATGATGTTAGGAATTTCTGCGCCATTCTTGAAAGCATCTAAGTTTTCAATAGATAATGCCCGTAAGATAGGGTTGAAGACAGCGCCGACCACACTGGAACCATTGATCCCAAAGAACCAGAAAAAATGCAAAAATAGGTAGGCTATGATCATGGCACCTAAAGTATTTCCTAAACTTAACAACGGTGTCTGTAAGAACTTAAAGAGGATCTCTTGCAGATTGCCATAAGACGTTAAGTTGGCTAACCAGTTGGCGATCATAAAAACCGTCACGATCACAAAGCTGGGAATCAATGCCTCAAAGGATTTCACCACGGTTGGGGGAACACCGTCAGGCATTTTGATCGTCCACCCTTTGCGTAATAACGCAACGAACATTCTGGTGGAAATCAAGGCAACGACCATCCCTAAGAACAAACCGCTAGAACCCATCCATCGTAATGGCAGGCTGCCAACTTCATATACTTCCGTAGAGCCTTCTGGTGTGAAAACGGTCGTAAATGGTGTCACGATAAAAAAAGAAACGAGTGAAATAATGGCTGCTTGCATGGCATCAACTTTAAACTGTTTTGCCAAACTATACCCGATCCCACCAACGGCTAAAATCGTCATAATGTCAAAGCTGACTGTTGCTGGCATATTCAACATTGTTGCCCAGTTGTCTCCCAGCAAACCGCTCATCATCTCGTTCCAATTTGGAATCGGAAAATTGGTCAAGACTAAAAAGAGTGAACCCACGATCAACAACGGTGTGGATAATAAGAAACCATCGCGAATCGCAATCAAGTATTTGTTTTCACCAATCGTCTTTGCCATCGGTGTTAACACTTTTTCTAACCAGTTTAAAAATTTCTGCATTTTTCTTCCTCCCATCTGCGTGCTATCTGGCAGATAACACGTAGTCCCCTGTTACTCCAACACTTTTATTACTTTGCTTTGGCTTTTTTGATCAAGCTCAAGGCATCTTTCAATGCTCGTTCGCCATCCATCATGCCGTATGCTTCTGTCGCGATCGTGCCGACTGGAATCCCCATTGGCTCGAACGTTGCTTTCATTTTGCTATCTAAGTGTCGTACTTGTGGACCTAACAAAATAGCGACTGGTTTTTCTTGTTCGACTTTTTCTTCTGCATGGATCGCAGGGAATGCTTCGATCGTCAAAGGCATGTTGTGCTTTTTGACGACTTCCATCATTTTATTGACCATGATACTCGTTGACATTCCAGCTTCACAAAACAAATAGATTTTTTTCGTTGCCATATCCATTCCTCCAATGTTTGTTTTTCTCAATCGCGGTTGTTAGACCGGCGCTTTGATTCGTTTTTCATACGCCTCCAACCATTCTTTCGTGATGGGTTCGATCACGGTTGTCTGCTCAGGTCCTGGTGTTGCCATAAAAATAGCAGGCTCTTGATTGGTGGTTGCGACACTAAAGGTAAATTCTACATTGGTTGCCACCCCCCAGCGCCCCTGTTTATCTAAGGCGATCAGCGAGAAGGCGCCGGCTTTGCCGTAGCGCTTCTTCAATCGCGCTTCAAAGTCGTAAACGGCTTGATCACATGCTTCTTGCGGTGCTAGCCCTTCTCCCATCAAACGAACGATTTCGTAGGAAAGGCAGCCTTTCATCAAGTCTTCCCCTAACCCTGTGGCAGCGGCACCGCCGATTTCACTATCCACATAAAAACCAGATCCAGACAAAGGTGAATCGCCAACACGACCGCTTTTTTTCATAAATAAACCAGAACTAGAGGTTCCTGCTGCCATGCTTTGGTGTTCATCCAGCGCAACTACTCCCACTGTATCGTGGCCGTCATAGGGATCGAGGTTGTTGGCAGCGATCTCTGCTTTGCGCTTTTCCCAAATGGTTTTGGCTCGGGGTGTCAGCATCTCTTTGGGCTGGAATCCTTCGGCAAGCGCATAAGCGACCGCTCCTTGGCCGATCCGAAAACTATTGAATTTTTCCTCACTTAGGCTGCGTGCCACGGAAATAGGATTTTCCACATCGACGATCCCGGCGACGGCACCAATTTTGAAGGTATCACCATCCATAAAGGCAGCGTCCATTTCCAACACGCCTTCTTCGTTGGGCAGTCCGCCATACCCCACCGATTTATAAAATGGATAATCTTCCACTGCTTTAATGGCTGTTTCTACTGCATCTTGGCAGGAGCCTTGTTGCTCTAATATTGCTTTAGCAGCGAGCACACCATCGTGTGCCATCCGCCATGTAGCAATCATTCCCCACATAAATATCCCTCCATTTTTCACAGCGCTTTCAAGTATATTCTATACGGTATATACTACTATGTCTATACTAAAAAAAGAGTTTCTCAAAAAAATTGGAAAAACTCTTCTTCGTTCGTGTCTTCGCTTATTTTGTCAGTGCTTGTAAGCTGCGCAAATAAATTTCAAGATTCGTCCGTAGATCGGCAACCGCCATGTACTCATCTTGGTTATGAGCGATCCCTTTTTGCCCTGGAAAAGACGGACCAAAAGCAAGGATGTTTGGCATCTTGCGGGCATAGGTTGCTCCTGTAGTCGTCACGGGGGTTGGATCATTGCCCGTTACTTGGTGATAGATTGTCGATAGCGTTTGGATTTCGGGGGCATCTTTTGATCGGCAGAACCCTGGAATGCTGCGAAGGATCGTAAGACTTGCCCCTTTTGGCAATGCCTTTTGCACCCCAGCGAGCACTTGTTCCTCCGTTACCGATACAGGATAGCGGAAGGCCACTTCTAACGCTAGTCCACTGGCGGATTTTTGGAGAACCACAGGGGTCAAGATCAATTTTCCTGAGTCGGCATCTTCTAGTACCAAATCAATGCCTTCGCCATAGTGCTGCTGGTGAAAACTTTGGGTGATCCACTGCAAAGCTGCTTGCAAGGACGGTGTCGCCGCCAGTTGCGGTGCCGCTTGCTGCGCAAGTTTTGTAATGGCATTGTCCCCTAGCTCAGGGGCATTGCTAGGGGAGCGTTTGCCTAGTGCTTCAAAGGACCGGCTGCCTACGGTTACCGATAGGTGGTCTGGCACATGATCGCGGAATTGATCGCCAGAAAACGCAGCTAACAGCTGCTGTTCTTGGGTGGGCAATGGAAAATCAAGTTGCACATTGACGACACCCCGTTCGCCGTAAACCACTGGATACTTGCAGTCTGGCGTAAAACCAAAACGCGGTGGTTGCTCAACCGCTAGATAATGCGGGATATCCGACATGCCGCTTTCTTCATCTGTACCGAAAATGATCCGCAACGGTAATTGCGGTTGATGACCAAGGTCTTTCAATAATTTCATGGCAAACAAACAGCTGATGATCGGGCCTTTGTTATCTAAGATCCCTCGGCCATAAAAGTTGCCGTCTTTTTCAGTTAGTGCAAACGGTGGGTAGCTCCAGCCAGAACCTGCCGAGACGACATCCAAGTGTCCTAACACACCGATATAGTCGGTATCCGTTGGTCCCCAATGGGCATAGCCGATCGCATCATCGATGACCGTTGTTTGAAACCCGTATGCTGCGCTTTTTTCCATGACGTATGCTAACACTTCTCGTGGTCCTGTGCCATAAGGCGCATGAGGCGCCGGCTCACCTTTGACGCTTGCGATCTGCATCACCTCGCTCAAAAGCGTGAGAAATTCTGACCAATTGGCTTCAATACTTGCTGTGAGTGGATCCATTGTCTTCACCTCTAAAGGATTGATTTTATTTTTGACGCACTAATGTATTTTTGAAGGTATATTTGTCTGCTCGGTAATAGGATATATCGTATAAGATCGGTTTGGCTGATGCGGAATAGGTCATCGAATGGACCAAAAGCATCGGTTCCTCTTGAGGCACCTGTAAAAGTTTCGCAATATCGGCAGGACTTTTCACAGCTTCCACCTCTTGATGGGAATAACCAATCTCGATGTTGGCTTCAATGACTTGATACAAAGACGACTCTAATTGAGCTTTCGTGAGTTCTGCGGTGTCTTCTTGCAGATAGCGTTTCAGTACGTAAAGATTTTCCACCGTCATCGGCTCATCATCAAAGTAACGCAAGCGCACCAAATAAACGATCGGTTCCTTGGCGTAATCGCCAAACAGCTGACCAATCTCTATCGGGAGCTCTTTGACGGTTTCGATATGCAAAACTTCCGTACGGGTCTTTTTCCCTTGGATTTTGGCGGTCTCGGTAAAACTTTGGAGCCCGCCAGAGCCGCTTTGGATCTTGGGCTGTTTCATGACATAGGTTCCTTTGCCTTTTTCTTTCACTAACAAATTCTGGCCAATTAATAGATCGATGGCTTTGCGCACCGTTAAACGGCTGCACTGAAATTCCTCTGCTAAATCATAATCGGAAGGAAGCTTTTGGCTCGTCACGTACGTACCTTCATGAACCCGTTGCGCAATCTGCTGGGCAACTTCTTGAAATACTGCTTGTTTTTTCAACGTCTCTCCTACTTTCTTTCACTTTGCTACCATTCATAAAACGATCGATTGGCACTGACGCCAGAAGAAACACTGACAAACGCTTGTTCATCGATTCCTTGGATCATGCCTTCGACGGTCTTGAGTTCTCTATGGGAAATGACCAGTAATAATAGTTTTTTCTGTTGATGATCAAATCCACCTTCGACATCGTTGATGACCGTGATGCCTCGCTGCAAGGCACATTGCAACGTCGTAATGACGGGTTCTGCTTTTTCTGTAACGACCAGCAGCTGTACACGCCGCTGCTTCAGGTTGACGTAGTCGACCATCCGCCCACTGATGAAGAAGGAAATGGCACTATAAAAAGCATAAGGCCAACCAAAGATCAGCCCAGCTGCTAGCTGCAAACTGACATTGAAGCCGATAAAGAAACTGCCGATACTTCTACCAGTGGCTTTTTTCACTAAAATCCCTAAAATGTCAAGCCCACCCGTTGAAAAATCGTCGTTCAATGTCAATCCCACCGACACCCCGTGCAGCAATCCGCCAAACACGGCACAGATCACCGGATCGGTCGTTAAAGCAATGACCGGAACCACCTTCATCATAACAGAAGACAGGACGACGGTACAAACCGTCATGATGGTAAATTCTCGATCGATTTTGACCCAAGCAACCGCTAACAATGGCGCATTAAAAAAAAGCACCAAAAGCGGGATCGAAAGCTGCAGATTCAACTGCTCATCTAAAAGCTGCGACAACAATTGCGACAAACCAGTGATCCCACTCGCATAAATATTTCCCGGCAGCCAAAAGAGATTTAGGGCCATCGACGACAGCAATGCATAGATCAAAGCAACAAGCATTCGTTTTCTATAACGTGCCATGTTTTTCCTCCTCCACTTCGCTTTTAGTATATATCATTAAGTATATACTGTCACGCAGAAAAAGCAGGCGAAATGAGGGGGGAAACAGGAACGAAGCAAGGTAAAAACACGCCAAAATCAAGGAGAAAAACGTTGGTATCAAAGGTTTTTTAAGATTTTTTTAAAGCGAGTAAATCACTTGAAATTCGCTAAAAAATGAATAAAATAAAAAGTGTAAAAACAAAAGAATAAAGAAAGGATGATTCTTATGACACATGAGATTGTGCCACGCCGCTCAGATTCATACAGTATGACACCTTTTGATTTCTTTGAAGATTTTGGCCGCAGTTTTTTTGATGGATTTAAATCGAACCTGATCAAAACCGATATTCACGAGAATGACAAGGAATTTCTCGTTGAAGCAGAACTGCCTGGCATCCCTAAAGAAAATATTCAAGTAACCTATGAAAATGGGGTTTTAACGATTACGGGACAACACCAGACGGATCATGCGACCGAAGATGAAAAAGGACGTCTGGTTCGCAGCGAGCGCAGCTTGACAAGCGTTCGGCGGCAATACCTGTTAGAAAACGTCAAAGAGGATGAAATCAAAGCCTCTTACGCTGAAGGAATTTTGAAATTGACGTTGCCAAAAGACCAAGGCAAACAAGCGTCAAAGAAACTGATTCCGATCGAGTAACCAAGGCAATCAAAGCACCGCAGCAAAACGAGCGATCTCTGTTTTGCTGCGGTGCTTGTTTTATTTTAGAAACTGTCCGACTACTAAAAAAATGCACCATCGCTTCTGAGAAAGCGACGGTGCGTTTGTGCTTATTCTTTGGTTTCGTCTTGGATGCTCGTTGCGTCTTCGACATCAGCTGGTTCGATTTGTGTTTCAACGGATGCAACAGTTCCAGGTTTCACTGTGCGGATCGCTGAACGATCAAACTCTAAGAAAATTCCTTCACAGTCGATGATCACGGTGCTTTTTTCTGTGTTGACTTCAGAAAGAACGCCGTGGAGTCCGCCGATGGTTACGACTTCATCGCCAGCTTTCATATTTTCTAAAAGATTTTTACGCTCTTGCTGTTGTTTCTTTTGTGAACGACTCATAAAGAACCACATTGCCACTAAAGCAACCAGCATAAAGAGCATTGGTAAAGATTGTGCCATTTTTTTCACCTCGATTTATTTTCTTTCCTATAAGATACTTTATCAGAATTCCTCTATTATTCCCACCATTTTAGTAGAGAATGTTAGAAATTCCTCGCATTTTCCTTGTTAAACCCATACTCTTCAATAAAATGCTCACGGAACTCCAACAAGTTGTCATCCATGATGGCTTGACGGACATTTTTCATCAGATTCAATAAGAAGTAGACATTGTGGTAAGACGTCAAACGCATACCAAATGTTTCATCACATTTGATCAAGTGGCGGATGTACGCACGAGAATAGTTTTTACATGTATAGCAATCACACTTCTCGTCAATTGGTCGAAAGTCACGGGCATATTGCGCATTTTTCACGACTAAACGACCTTTTGAAGTCATACAGGTACCGTTTCTTGCGATCCGTGTTGGTAAAACGCAGTCGAACATATCGACACCGCGAATCACGCCATCGATCAAGGAGTCAGCTGCCCCAACGCCCATCAGGTAACGTGGTTTGTTTTCTGGAATCCAAGGAGTCGTAAATTCCAACACGCGATTCATTTCCGCTTTTGGTTCGCCAACTGACAGGCCGCCGATGGAATACCCTGGGAAGTCCATACTGATCAAGTCTTGGGCACTTTGCTTGCGCAAGTCTTCAAAGCCTGCACCTTGAATGATCCCAAACAAGCCTTGACGATCTGGATTGGCATGGGCTTTCAAGCCACGCTCCGCCCAGCGAGACGTCCGTTCCACCGATTTTTTGACGTAGTCATAGCTTTCATCAAATGGCGGACACTCATCAAAACTCATCATGATATCTGACCCTAATTTGTTTTGGATATCAATCGCTTTTTCAGGAGATAAAAACATTTTCGACCCATTCAAATGGTTTTTGAAATGGACACCTTCTTCGACGATGTTGCGCATTTCGGCTAATGAAAAGACCTGGAAACCACCTGAATCTGTTAAGATCGGTTGATCCCAATTCATAAATTTATGTAAGCCGCCTGCTTCTGCAACAATGTCTTCTCCTGGACGTAACCACAAGTGATAGGTATTGCTTAAAATGACGCCTGCACCCATTTCTTTCAACTCTTCAGGGGCAAGGGTTTTGACCGTTGCTAATGTGCCGACTGGCATGAACATTGGCGTTGGAAAGGTTCCGTGAGGCGTGATCAGTTCGCCTAAACGGGCACCGGTATGCTTTTCTTTCTTTATCAGACGATAACGAATGGCTGGTTCCGTCATTCATTTCCCTACTTTCTCTCTATACTCGATTAACTGTGCAACGCTATCTATGATAAGGGTTGCCCTTACATTTTGCAAGGAAGTTTAAAGAAACTAAGAGTATTTTCTCCTAGTCATGCGAAACATCTATTACTTTTTTTTGAAGATTTAGCGAAAGTTTGCTATCATGTTATTTATATTGAAGGGAGGTTTTTTGAAATGAAATCAAATAGAGAACTAAAAGCAGAAGCAAAAGCAATCCTGCGAGGACGCTGGAAAGACAGTGTTTTGATGTGTATTGTACCGACTTTGATCTCGATCGCTATCGCATTCGTCATTATCGTCCTTACTGTTATTCCATTGTATCAAAGCGGTATGTTCAATGATCTTGGTTCTACCGATGCAGTCAATTCCGCTGGCGGCAGTAGTGGCAGTGGCGGCGGTTTGATCAGCGGTCTATTTTCTGCCTTATTCGGTGCTGGGATCTCTTGGACTTTCCTTGATCTTTTACGCGGTAAAAAACAGTCGATCCAACCCTTTTCTGATGTCTTTCGTGGCTTCAGTGGTGCTTTCGTGTTAGGGATCATCGTCATTTATATTTTGTCGACTATCTTCACGACGTTGTGGACATTCCTGTTTATCATTCCTGGGATCATCAAAGCTTATTCTTATTCTCAAGCATATTTTGTCTTTTATGATACTTATGAAGAAACGGGCATGCGACCAGATTTTCTCAGTTGCATCACAGGTAGCCGTCATTTAATGAGAGGCTACAAAGGTCAACTGTTCATCCTTGATCTGAGCTTCATCGGCTGGCACATTTTGGCCATCATGACTGCAGGAATCGGCTACTTATGGCTGACACCTTACATCAGTGCAACCAAAGCAGCGTTTTATGACAATCTGCCTAAACGAGCACTTGCTTAAAAGATCGGTTCGCCGGTCTTTTTTTTTGAGGAAAACGACCTTTTTCTTTTGCAAACGCTTCCGTTTCGTGTTATAGTATACGTGTAAGGAAGGTAGCAACTCTGTTGGTGGTTTTCGTAAATATCGCAAACTCAATCTACTAAAAGTTGTTGAACGTACAAGTTTCACCTAGTACCAAACGTGTAAAGTAACAAGAAGAAAAACGTAACAAGGATCGAACATTTCCATATCGAAAAATGATACGTCTCATTTTGTATCGGAATACACGAAACATGTGTAAGTTTGTAAATGAAAACAAATTTTCGAGAAACATTGCTTTGCATGGACCACAAAAAGCGACCACCACTTATACCTTCCTCTAGTAGTAAGCTGGGCGACAAAAAAGCAGCTCTAAAAGTTGAGAAATTGATTCAACTTAAAGAGCCGCTTACGTCGCTCAGTTTTTTGTTTATTTTAAGAACATCGCATCGCCAAAGCTAAAGAAGCGATACCGCTCATCGATGGCATGCTGGTAGGCAGAAAGTGTTAGGTCGCGTCCTGCAAAGGCACTAACTAACATCACTAAGGTTGATTTTGGTAGGTGGAAGTTAGTAGAAAAAGCTTCCACGATTTTAAACTGATAGCCTGGCGTGATAAAAATACTCGTCCACCCACTATCGGCTTTGATTTGCCCATCAAACTTGGTCCCAATGGTTTCTAATGTACGGATCGAAGTTGTTCCGACTGCAACGATCTTGCCACCATTTGCCCGAACCTCGTTCAATTGCGCAGCAGCTTCTTCTGTCAAACGGTAAAATTCGCTGTGCATCTCATGATCAGCGATATTATCGACACTGACTGGACGAAACGTTCCTAAACCAACGTGCAAAGTCAGATAAACCAGCTTGACGCCTTTTGCGGCGATCTGCTCCAGCAATTCTGGGGTAAAATGCAAGCCGGCAGTTGGTGCGGCAGCTGAGCCGTTTTCTTTGGCATAAACCGTTTGATAGCGGTCTGGGTCTTCTAGCCGTTCTTTGATGTAAGGCGGTAACGGCATTTCGCCAAGTGATTCCAGAATCTCTAAAAAGATTCCTTTGTATTGAAAACGAATGATCCGGCCGCCGTGATCGAGCTCTTCTTCCACCACTGCCTCTAATCGTCCGTCGCCGAAGGTGATCTTCGTGCCGACTTTGGCTCTTTTGGCTGGCTTGATCAAGGTTTCCCACGTATCCCCTTCAATATTATTCAGTAAAAGGATTTCCAGATGGGCACCTGTTTCTTGTTTTTCGCCATAGATACGAGCTGGTAATACCCGTGTATCATTCATCACCAAGGCATCCCCTGGTGCCAATTCATCAATGATGTTATAAAAGTGCTTGTCCTCAAATTTGCCAGTCTCACGGTCAACCACTAATAAACGGGAACTTGAGCGATCGCTTAATGGCGTTTGGGCGATCAGTTCTTCCGGTAAGTCAAAATCAAAATCTTCAGTTGTAAGCATGTTGTTCCTCTCTTTCCCTAAATTCTTTTCTATTCTAGCATGTTTTTATAAAAATTGAAAAAACAGCTTTTAATTCTGCCCTTTCTTAGAAAAAATTAAAGAGACTGCTGCCAAGGCCTTCAGCAAAAAAGTCTCCTTTTTCCCAATGAAAAATAACGACATATTTCCGCTGCTTCTTTTCTCTATGCATCGCTCCTTAATTTGGACTTGCTTATGGCGCTATTTTCAGTTTTGTCTATACAATTATGAAAAAAATGGGCAGATTATTTGAATAACACGTGACTTTTCGGCATACTTAGTACAGATTATAAGCCATTATTCAGATTGCTTAAATAAAAATAGAGGTGACATCATGATTGAGTTTCAGCAGGTATCCAAAATTTACAAAGGTGGTAAAGTCGCTGTTGAAGATGTGAATCTTTCCTTTGAAAAAGGCGAATTCATTTGCTTCATCGGGACAAGTGGTAGTGGAAAGACGACTTGTATGCGGATGATCAACCGTATGACGGATCCTTCTAAAGGAAAAATCTTGATCAATGGAAAAAGCGTTACAGAGATCAACCCCGTGGAATTACGCCGTCAAATCGGCTATGTGATCCAAAGCATCGGTTTGATGCCTCACATGACAATTCGGGAAAACATCACATTGGTTCAAAAATTGTTAAAAGTCAGCCAAGAAGAACGCAACAAAACTGCCGAGCGCATGATCGACTTAGTGGAATTGCCGCGAGAAATGCTCGACCGTTACCCCAACGAATTGTCTGGGGGACAACAGCAACGGATCGGTGTTGTCCGTGCCTTGGCAGCTGACCAAGATGTCATTTTAATGGATGAGCCTTTTGGCGCACTAGACCCAATCACTCGTGACTCCCTACAAGATTTGGTCAAAGACTTGCAAGAACGGCTTGGAAAAACCGTCGTCTTCGTTACCCATGATATGGATGAAGCATTGAAGCTTGCTAGCCGTATCGTGATCATGAGTGAAGGAAAAGTCATTCAATTTGATACACCAGAAAATATTCTGCAACACCCAGCAACACCGTTTGTGGAAGAGTTGATCGGTGAAGACCGCTTGTTACAAGCAAAACCTGACACGACGCCAGTCAAAGACGTAATGTTAAATACCCCGATCGCTATCACACCAGAAAAATCCTTACAAGAAGCGATTCACTTGATGCGAGAAAAACGGGTCGATACCTTGCTAGTTACCGACAATAGCAACGTGCTAAAAGGCTACATCGATGTCGAATCCATCGACCGCAACCGTGGCAAAGTTACTAGTGTCGGCGATATCTTGAACAAAGATGTCTTTTTCGTTCGCGAAACCGCCTTGTTGCGGGATACCTTGCAACGTATCTTAAAACGCGGCTTAAAATATGTGCCGGTAGTAGATGCCGACAAACATTTAGTTGGGATTTTGACCCGTGCTTCCCTAGTTGATATCGTTTATGACGTGATTTGGGGCGATGAGCCATCGATCATGGAAGCCATTGAGTCGGCGAAACCTGAAGAAACTGAGGAGGTCTAGCGCATGCAAAGCTTCTTTAATGAATATGGCGGCCAATTGGTCACCAAAAGTCTCGAACATTTGTATATCTCCTTTGCGGCTTTGCTCTTAGGGATTCTTGTTGCCGTACCGATCGGTGTGATCTTGACCCGTTTCCCCAAAGCAGCAACGATCGTGATCGGCATCACCAGTGCGCTGCAAACCGTGCCTTCTTTGGCCCTATTGGCATTGATGATCCCGATTTTAGGTGTCGGAAAAGTCCCTGCTATCGTCGCTCTTTTCATTTATTCCTTGTTGCCGATTTTGCGAAATACCTACATTGGAATGAAAAAAGTCGATTGGAATTACCGCGATGTTGCCAAAGGGATGGGGATGACCAACTTGCAGTCGATCATCAGTGTGGAATTACCCCTAGCGATCCCAACGATCATGGCAGGGATCCGCTTATCGGCCGTGTATGTTTTAGCCTGGGCTACCTTGGCTTCTTACATCGGTGCCGGTGGACTTGGTGATTTGATCTTTAGCGGACTAAACAACTACCAACCGCCTTTGATTTTTGCTGGGACGATTCCAGTGACGATCTTTGCTTTATTAGCTGACTGGTTGTTGGGTTTGTTAGAAAACAAACTAACACCAGCTGCCTTAAGGGGGGATGCGTAATGAAAAAAACTTCAAAATTAGCGCTGTTGTTTTCCTTAAGTGTCGCTTTACTGTCCGGCTGTTCCTTTCCCGGTTTAGCATCGACTTCTGATGAGAATACCGTGGCGATCACAGGTGGGATCACTTCCGAAGCCCAAATTCTTGGCGCGGTGGTTGCCGGTATGGTCGAACACTATACGGATAAAAACACAACCGTCATTAACAACTTAGCAACAACGACCATCAATCACCAAGCGATGATGAATGGCGATGCGTCGATCTCAGCTGCCCGCTACACAGGAACTGACTTGACCACGACGTTAGGGTTGGAGCCAGAATCTGATCCGCAAGCCGCCTTTGACAAAGTCAAATCAGAATTTGAGCAACGGTACCAACAGACTTGGTTCCCTTCATACGGCTTTGATAACACATATGTCTTTCTTGTCAGAAAAGACACTGCCGAAAAATACGGATTGGAAAAAGTCAGTGACTTGAAAGATGTCGCAGATCAATTAGTTGCAGGGGTCGATACCGCGTGGATCACACGGGTCGGTGATGGGTACGATGGCTTCCAGAAAGCCTATGGGTTCTCTTTCCAAAATATCCTACCGATGCAGATCGGTCTCGTTTATGATGCTGTTGATAACGGAAAAATGGATATCGTTTTAGGGTACTCAACCGACGGCCGGATCGGCAGTTACGATCTCGTGATGCTAGAAGATGATCTAAACTTCTTCCCGCCTTATGATGCCGCACCGATCGTCGATGACAAATTATTGAAAGAAACACCTGAAATCGGCGATGCCCTGAACAAATTAGCAGGCAAAATCGATACCGAAAAAATGCAAGAATTGAATTACCAAGTGGATAATGACCTTCTAGAACCAACGGTAGTTGCCGAACGTTTCTTAGAAGAAAATAATTACTTCGAAGGAGAGTGACGAAATGGCAGACATGAATTTATTCCAACAATTTCTTTTCTATTTTCAAGAAAATGGCGGCTATGTTTTTGCCCAGTTCATTCGTCACTTCTTGATTTCAATCTACGGGGTACTTTTTGCCTCGATCGTCGGCATTCCAATCGGGATCTTGATTTCTAAAAAAATGCGTTTGGCAGATTGGGTGATTCGTTTCGCCAATATCATCCAGACGATTCCATCTTTAGCGATGATCTCGATTTTAATGATCGGCATGGGCTTAGGTGTGAATGTCGTGATTTTAACGATTTTCCTTTATTCTTTGTTACCGATCATCAAAAATACCTATACCGGCATGCGCCAAGTCGACCGCAATACGTTAGATGTCGGCAAAGGGATGGGGATGACTAGCTGGCAGCGATTGTATATGATCGAATTGCCATTGTCTGTTTCGGTGATCATGGCAGGGATTCGAAACGCCTTAGTCGTGGCGATCGGTATCACCGCTATTGGCGCCTTCGTTGGTGCTGGTGGACTGGGGGACATCATCATCCGCGGAACCAATGCGACAGATGGAGCATCGATCATCTTAGCCGGTGCTTTACCAACTGCCTTGATGGCAATCATTACGGATCTTGGGCTAAGCTTTATTGAACGCCGCTTAGATCCCGCCAGCCGTACGTCACGCTAAACTTATTGGGAAAAAGCAAAAGCCGTTGTGACCATTTATTGGTCGCAACGGCTTTTTTGGTTCGGTCATTTTTCAGAAAAGCATCGCTTCAGCCGCTTCCCTTTTTAGGGTTAACGCCCTGCTCTTTTTCGCTATTTATCCATTCCATATACTTCGACTTCATAGATTCGGGCTGCTGAGTCTGCTCCTTGTGTTGGTTTATCAATACTGATTTTTACATATTGCACCTTCTTGACGGCAAACGTATTGGTGCTATTGCCCGCTTCATTTTTCAACGTTCGTGAAACTGGCTCATAGTCTTTGCCGTCTTCACTGACGAGCACCGTATACGCCCGCGTATTCATGTCTGGGCCTTCTCCACCAGCTTCCGCATGGGCGAGGCGTACTTCACTGACCGTTTGTGGTCGACCGAGATCGATCATCAACTCATGAGGCGCATTGCCTGTCGCACACCACTTCGTACTCAAATCACCATCGAGGGCAAAAGCCGGTGCTTCGGCATCATTGACGAACGATGAAGCAGTTGCTTCGGCATCTTTTGAAAGCAGCAGCAACTCTTTCGGCGCATCAGCAGAAATCGTGATCAATCCCGCCATTTCCAGAGGGGTCTCTCCTGCTTCGTTTTTGGCAACAAGCGTGACTTTGTAGGTACCTGGTTCCGAATAGGTCACTTGGGGATTTTCTTCTGTACTGCTGGTGATATCGCCGCCTTCAAACGTCCATTCAAATGCTTCGGCATTCGCAGATGAGGTATTCGTGAAGGTGATCGTTTCCCCCGGTGCCGCTAAGGTTTTAGAGGCTGTAAAGGCTGCTTTTGGCAGCTGATTGTTCGGCCAAGTGATCTCCACCGTATCGGATAGCTTGCCGCGATTGCCATAGCGATCCACTGCCACCACCGCGAACTTGGTTTTCGTCCCTTTTGGTCGTTCAACGGCATTCAAATAGTGGTTGGTTGCTGGCGTAGCTGCTAAGAAGGAGCGTGAGCCGTCATCGTTCAATTGGTAGACCTCATAAACCGCAGCTGTCTTGTCCTTGGCAGCTTCCCACGTTAAACGGACCCCCGCATAGTTGCCCTCTTCTTCATCAAAGAGCACATCCTCAACCGTCAATGCTTCGGCAGCGAATTTCTCCGCTTTCTGATCTCCGATCGTTAATTGCCCTAGATTCAACTCATAGACATCACTGGTTTCTTTCGTGGTTATGTCATAACCGATCGCTGTCACTTCCCCTTTGATGTCTTTCAATGAGTAGGTGATCGTCGTCCAGTCTGTTGCGACCTCTTTGTCTCCTTTGATCGTTTGTGTTGAACCATCAGCTAAAGTCACGACCAAATCAAGAGCTGTCGGTACCGTTGCTTTGACAGTCGTCGTCAGCTTCGTCTTTTTCGTCACAGGAAATGCTGTCTGATACAATGCCATGTGACTGGTACTGCCTTTTGTCATCTGTCCACGTAGTTTCAGTGCATTTCCGCCATTATAGGCATCCGCATAATTGATTGATACAGCCAAATCATTGTCTTTTCCATGGTCAAAGACCCAACGATAGGTCGGCAAAACAGCTTGCAAGCTTCGGTTGTTCCAATTGCGGCTGGACACTTTTTCTCCGTCGATAAAATAGTTGTAGCCATTCCCCAGACTAAAATTCGTCACAAAAGGCAGCTCTGTGATAGCGGTCTGTTCCAGGGCATACGTGGAGATTCCAGGCCATTCTGTCGCTTCTGGCAGCTGGCTTTCCCGAGGATCGCCCGTGTTATTGACCCAAAAAGCATTCTCTTTGCTTTGGAAATCATCCGGCGTACTAGCAGAAGAATAGGTCCAGCTAGGCACATACAGGCCCAATGAGGTATAAGGAACGCCTTTTTCATCCGTAAACAGATCCCAGCGCACAGGCGTTGCATAGCCATTTTCTTGTACATCGATCCCAGCAAAAAGATCGTAAGGATCGACACCGATTTCACGGGCTTTTTCATTGGAGGCCTTCAACAGCTCTTTGTCCGCCAGTTTGTCAGTGGTCCACCAGAAATTCAAGAACATACTATCTGCCAATGGGTTCATCTCTGCATCCACTAAATAGGCTTTGTTCTTATCCGTCAACGCGTTTTGCCAATCCATTTTCCCATCACTCGTCATGGAATCATACCACATGATCTCTAAATGCTCGTCGGCTTGTTCTTTGAATTGGGCGATCAGTTCTTGCATCGCTTTGGCGTGGCTTTCATTTAGTCCTTTACCATCAGTCGCCGATTGTTCAACACCTTCCGCTGCATCATCAAAACTAGTGACCGCCGTATCGGTTTCTTGATTGATGAACCAGCCATCAAAGCCATACGTATTGGCAACTTCGATCATCTTTTCTACGATCGGAAAATTGCCATCCTCATCTTTAGCTAAAAACGTATCTAGCCATTCCAACTTCCCACCATGGGCAGTTTGCGGAAAGAAGATCGTTCCTAAAACCGGCACGCCATTCCTATGAGCAGCATCTGTCACATCAGGACTTGGCGGTACGATGATCCCTTCGCCAGAAGAGCCGCCCCAATAAACCAATTGATCGATGTATTGCCAATAAGAAAAGACATTGGCATCAAAGGTATTGATCCCTCGTGGTGCATTGCCGCTCGTACTGCTATTCATGATCGAAAGCGCCACGACTTTGGTTTCTGCCGTTTGCGTGTCATTCATCTTCGGCAACGTCTCTTTAGCTGCCCGCTGCGCTAATGGAACAACGCTGGTATTGTATTTCGCATCTGGATCTTTTTCAAAAGACCATGCCAACAAATCCTCTGGGAACCAATAAGACGACTCCGGTTGATTGTCCATCGCTTTTTCCAACGTACTTTTGGCTGTTTCCTGGTAAACGACTTTTCCCGTTGTCTTCGCCTCACTTTGGGTGCAGCCGCCGATTGCCGTTGCCGCTGCCAATACCAACAAAGATACGCCAACTTTACTGATTTTCCTTGTCACACTTCTTCCTCCTTGTTTTACATAAACCCGCCAACATTCCTACACTAAAACGATAACGCTTTCAAAGGTAGGAATATAGGAACAAATTAAAGAAATCATGCAACAAATCCAAGAAGGTTGAGTTTAGAAAAAAAGAGCCTCCTTTTTGGGAAGCTCTTGGTCAACTAGCTAAAAAATCAGCTCTTCACACTTCATTCATAATGTGTCCATGCAGAATAAATTTCCACAACTTTATTTTCCTCATCAACTTTGTAAACCACTCGATGTTGCCTATTCAGCCTACGTGAATATCTGCCTTCATGTGTAGGTCTCAGCTTTTCAAAAGACTGCGTGGGCATATATGGATCTTCCTTCAAGGCCTGAATCACTTCTTCAAACTGTTTTTTTTAAAATTCGATTGTTTGATTTTCCTTAGATCCACTTTCGCAGAGTTTTTGATTGTGACTGTATCGCTCCTCATCAAAGAGCTTGCCAATCAATATCATCGATATCCGTAAAGCCACTGTCGTCTTTTTCGCGGTCTCGTACCTTTTCTAGAGTACCTGTTTGCTCAAGAAAAAGGGTTTCTTGAATCGCTCTCCAGTCTTCTAGCCCAATCAACACCGCATTGTTTCCACTACGATCACTAATAATCTCAATTTCAGTATGGTTTTCATTTACATCTTTCAATAACTGATAAAAATTTTTGCGAGCAGTGCTAGGATTCATCGTTGTATTAGCCATTGCCACTCTTCTTGATATAATTATAGCGTACCTGATTGAGTACATCAAAAATACAATAACGTACTCATATACAGCGAACTTTTCCCGTTATTTTTACATAGAAAAAAAGAGCCTCCTTTTAGGGAAGCTCTTTGGCCCTGCTTACTTCTTACTCCTTTCCAACGAGCGGCAGCCAAACGCGCATTTCGCCTATGCCCCGATTGCCCCATAAATGGTATGGGATCAGTTGCCACGTACGAGGTATGACCGTTTCCGCTCGTTCTTCGTAAAGGGTTGTTCCCGACCATTCTTCGCTTTGGTAGCCTTTGATCGCCAAACGTAAAGTAGTTGGCAACAACGTATCCTCTTTCGAAAAGGCCGCCTCCAGCGCCTGTGGGTCGATGCGGCAACGCCAGAGTGCTTGACCATTGTCGGCTTCTTCTATGCAATACACGAAGGGGCCACGTTGCAATGCGACTTGATTGATAGCTTGAATAACTTGAGGATTCGCACGCAGGATTTGCAATGGTTGTTCAAAACGGATATTGGCCGTCACGTTTTCGACTGCCTCAAAGATGATTGCCTCGTTCGTCTCCTGCCATTCGTGTTCACTCTCGATTTGAAACTTACTTAGTCCGTTAGGTTTGTGGATGATGAGCGTCTTTGGAATGCCTTGATAGCGAATCGTGAGGTCCTCTGTAAAAGGAAACCCTCCCGTTTGTTCAAACGTAAATTGGTCAGGTTCTTCTAAACGGCTTGCCACAAATAAATTCACGTAAAGCTTCTCTTGATCGCAAGTGTAAACCAAGCGCTGCAGCGAAGCGACCATCCGCGCAAAATTCGGCGGACAACACGCACAACCGAGCCAATCAGGTCGTTGAGCTTTGACGTGGCCTTTGCCAGGATTTTCCTGATCTCGTTGGGGATTGACCTCCAAAGGATTCACGTAGAAAAAGTGTTTGCCGTCAATTGCCGCACCAGAAAGGACGCTATTATACAACGCTCGTTCCATCGTCGCTAAATATTTTGGTTCCTTGGTTAGTTTGAACAGCTCAAAAGAAAATTGGACCAATGCAATAGCTGCACAGGTTTCACAATACATCGTATCATTTGGCAAATCATAGGGACCGACAAAGGCTTCCCCGTGAACGGTTGAGCCGACGCCACCGGTCACATACATTTTCTTACAGGCGATGTCTTCCCAAATCGCTTCGCAAGCATCGATTAATTCTTGATCTTGGGTATGCTGGGCGACTTTTGCCATACCGCTTGCCATATACAGCATTCGTACCGCATGACCTTTGGCTTCATGCTGCTTTTTAGGTTGATCGTAGGCTTGTAAATAGGTGAGGTCTACCCTTGGCGTTTCATCCGATAAGCCATCCGCTTGGTTTTTCAAGATTTCTTTTTCGTAAAAGGCAGGATCTTCCCCACGTACTTCAAGAAAGAAATCAGCTAATGTCAAATAGGTTTGTTTACCGGTGTATTCATACAAACGCACCAGCGCCAATTCGATCTCTTGATGGCCATCTGCACCTTGAATTTTTTCAGGCTCCCGCCCAAAATGCGTGCAAATATTGGCGATATTTTTCTCTGCCACGGTCAGTAATTTATCCTTGCCTGTCGCTTGATCATAAGCGATAGCCGCTTCGACTAAATGCCCGGCACAATAAAGTTCATGGCTGAAATACAGCTGACGGTATTTTAACTTCGGTCGGGTCAATTGAAAGAAGGTATTTAAGTAGCCATCTGCTTCTTGCGCCGCAGCAACTAAGTCAATCACTTCATCTACTGTCTTTTCCAATTGCGGATCGCTAGTATTCAACAAGCTATACCCAGCTGACTCGATCAATTTGTAGACATCGCTATCTTGGAAAAACCATCCGAAATGTTCTCCTTCCATTTGCCTTGCGGCGATGCGAAAATTCGCCAAGGCATGGCTTTTCCCAGCTGGCAAATTGGGATCTTCCCGTTCTGCTTGAACATCTACATCGATTTCATCATTTAGGACTTGGTATTGGTAAGGAATCGTTTCTTTGCGAACAAGCTCTTGGTATCCTTGCCAAAACTCGTCCGTGAGCTGGATCTTGTTCAATGCGAATTCTTTCATTTCGTTCTCCTGTTCTTTTACTTTTTTATGCTTGATCATTCAATTCATATTTACTTCATTAATAAAAAGTTCGGATCATCTCCTGTGATATGTTGCCCTGCCTCCTCTTTGATCGTTTGCTTATATAAGAGCTGGTAGGCTTTAGGACTCATGCCTTTTTTTTGTTTAAAGGTATTGGTAAAGTGCTGTCTGCTGTTGAATCCTGCTTGAGCGGCAATTTCGACGATTGGCAGCTGACTATTACTTAGTAAAAATGCTGCCTGCTTCAGACGCTCACTGGTGAGGAAATGGTTGACCGTCACTCCCAGTTGCTCATGAAAGAGTTTATGCAAGTAGGCTTTCGTAATCCCCACCGCCGCTGCGATTTGGGAGACTTGAATGTCTTCATCAAAATGCTGTTGAATATAGTTAATCGCAGCGTTCACATAGCAATTGCCCCGTTTGGTTTCTTTCGTACGTAATGAAAAGGCTAATTCCATCAGCATCCGCTTAAACAAGAGCTCGATCGTAAATTGCCGTTCAGCAGACGGTTGCTCTTGAGTATCATCGATCATTAGCAGCTGCAGCAATGACTTGATCGCTTGTCCAAATTGGCGGACATCGCGACTTTTCGTGTAAGGCTCATTCAATTGTACATTTCCTTTGATGTATGCAAAAACATCACGAACACAAAGGGCGGACGGTGTCTCACTCAGAAGAAATTCAATATTCAGTAAAGTGCAGGAATCTCCTTCAACGAGTAAGGCGTGTTCCACAAACGCATTTATGAAAACGAAATCATTTCTTTCCAGAACAATTACTTGATCTTGCACCTTTATCTTACACTTCCCTTTGGTCACAAACATGATCTCACACGCTGGGTGTTGATGTGGATCCATGGAAAAACGCTCAAGAGCAACACTATAGTATGCTGTAATCTTCGCATAGTTTGTTTCTTGTGGAAACACCATTGATCAACTCCTTTTTCATTCGTTGACGATTTCTTTCTTTTTTATTTCTAGTAGACAAAACTTTCCCTCTCTTTTTTATTGCTTACTATACTATAAGAAAAACGTACTAGGAGGAAATCGATGTCTTTTTTACACTTTGCACAAACACCCCCAATGGGATGGAATTCTTGGGACTGCTATGGCGCTTCTGTAACCGAAGCAGAAGTGATCGCCCATGCTGATTTTATGGCAGAGCATTTGAAAGCTTATGGTTGGGAGTATGTCGTCGTGGATATTCAATGGAGCGAACCAGAAGCAAAGTCTACAAGGTATAATGATTTTTATCCGTTGTGTATGGACGACTATTCTCGCTTGATTCCTGCTGAGAACCGCTTCCCTTCAGCAAAAGATGGCGCTGGTTTCAAAAAACTTGGTGACTATCTGCATCAAAAAGGGCTGAAGTTTGGTATCCATATCATGCGCGGCATTCCACGACAAGCAGTTCATCAAAATACGCCGGTCAAAGGAACGGATAAACGGGCACGGGACATTGCTATGAATTCAATCTGCCCTTGGAATACCGATATGTATGGGGTCGATGTTTCATTGCCTGAAGGACAGCTTTATTATGATTCTTTGCTCGAATTATATGCTTCTTGGGGTGTTGACTTTATAAAGGTGGATGACATCGGCGATTCGAAAATTTACGGTGATGCCCATAAAGCAGAAATCAAAGCGATTCGCCGTGCGATCGATCGATCCGGTCGAGAGATCGTCCTTTCTTTGTCTCCCGGACCAGCTGCCCTCAAAAATGGTAGTTTCTTTCAAAATCATGCCAATATGTGGCGCTTGACGGATGACTTTTGGGATCATTGGGACGCCCTTTACGCCATGTTTGACCGAGCAGCAGAGTGGGCACCTTTCGTTCGTCCAGGTAACTGGCCTGACTGTGATATGCTACCGTTGGGTCATATCGGCATTCGAGCAGTTGATGGTGGCGGTGGTGACAGCTGGACACGTTTTACGGAAGACGAGCAATACTTATTGATGAGTTTATGGACGATCTTCCAATCTCCATTGATGTTTGGTGGTACTTTACCAGACATCGATCCCTTTACCTTACGTTTATTGACGAATACTGAAGTCTTAGAAATGTATCGAAGAATTCATACGAAAAAAGAGTTCTATCGTGATCAAGAGTGGATCATTTGGGAGGCGTTGAGCGACACAGCAGTCTACTATGCCATTTTCAATGTTTCTGATCAAACGCAAACCATCCCAAAATCGATCACTGCTTTACTACCAATTAAAAGTGGCACTGAGTTATGGCAACAAAAAGAACAGACAATTGCCGATGCTGAGGTTCCTACTCATGGTGTCCGATTATTAAAAGGCAGTATTTAGTAAAGCCGGCAGCAGCATACGTTTATAAGCAGCACAATGTAACCTACTCATTGTGCTGCTTGTTTTTTATTCTTCGTACATTTTTCGACCAAGAAACGCAACGCCTTGATCATTGATTCCAGAGAAAAACAACCTTTCTTTTTGGTCGATGTACTCATAAT
>OBXV01000181.1_pt1 | contig 67793 bp, 67 predicted proteins | sample 1495451 | NCBI WGS metagenome assembly OBXV01 (sample SAMEA2580178, study PRJEB22360) | human gut metagenome | biome: human gut; feature: human-associated habitat; material: faeces | place: Denmark | collected 2008/2010 | reverse complement strand
GAGTAACCCATTATTTTGCAGAAGGACGAGTTATTTACACAAAATTATTGACGCTCCCTATAAAACTGCAAAAGTTATCTAAAACTAATAATAACATTTGTCATTAATAAGCTATTTTTAGTTGTTGTAAATGATATTGGAAGTAATAAAACGATAGTTGTAGGAATATCATAGGGATTAATGTGGATCACGCTGCTCGATAAGTTAGACCATTTTGACGGATTGCTTATGTGGTTCGTCTTTTTTTCTGTTCTTTTATTGGTAACTGGTATTTTTGAGGTATCTTTGTCTATTCAAGATATAAAGCTTTAAATTGCTGTTATAATAGCTTTTTTGGTCTAAAAAACCTTTGACAAATGATTAATAATTCACTATTCTTGTGTTGTGGTTATAACCAGTAAAGAAGAGGTAATTTTTATGGAGAGCTCAAATAAAGGAAAATCATTGTATTATCAACTAGTTGATTTATTGAAGGATCGTATCGAAACACAGATGACTCCGCATGATAAGCTGTTATCTGAAAGAGAACTTTGTCAACACTATGGGGTGAGTCGTACCACCGTACGTCTGGCTTTACAGGAATTGGAAAATCAAGGTTATATTTACCGAAGACATGGAAAAGGTACCTATGTCTCTGATTTGTCTGATAAGTCATCGAACTTAGCTGGAGCATATAGCTTTACAGAAGAAATGCGCGAAATAGGGCGCGTCCCCAAGACGGTCATATTAGAATTTAGACAAATGGAAGCTAATAAGAGAATTGCTAAGAATTTGAACATCCATTTAGGTGAAACTGTATTTAAACTTAAAAGATTGCGTTTGGCAGATGAAGAGCCATTGATGGTTGAGCGTTCTTATCTACCGGCGAAACTATTTATGGGACTTGATTTGCCGTTACTTGAAAGTAAACCATTGTATGATGTGTTTTCACAGGATTATGAACAACAAGTTCAATTAGCTGATGAAGAGTTTTATGCAAGTATCGTGCAAAAAAAAGATGCTGTTGTGCTACGAATCGCTGATGGCGCTCCCGTCTTACATCTGACGAGGATAACCTATAACGTGAAAAATGAGATTATCGAATATACAGATAGTGTAGCAAGAGCGGACCAGTTTCATTATAAAATTCGGCATATCCGAAAATGATTGAGAGGGAGAACAACATGTTTGAGCTATCGAAGAACAAATTAAAACAAATAGGTGCAGCAATCACGACACAAGAAATACAACAACAACCAGATCTCTGGAAAGAAACAATCGATAGATTGATGCAAAGCCAAGAAAATTTAGCTCTATTTTTTGATCAAATAAAAAAAGAAGCAAATGGAAGAAGAATACGCGTTATTTTTACGGGTGCAGGAACGTCTCAATATATTGGGGATACGCTCTTACCTTATCTAAATGAACATGGAGACAATCAATTTTTTATCTTCCACAGTTTTGGCACGACAGATATTGTAGCTTCACCAAAAGAATTTTTGTTTCCGAATGAACCGACTTTATTAGTTTCATTTGCTCGCAGTGGCAACAGTCCAGAAAGTGTAGCGGCTGTGCAAATTGCAAATGAACAAGTTGAAACATTATTTCATTTGACGATTACTTGTGCTGAAGAGGGGATGTTGGCAAAAAACGCACAGGATGATAAACAGAATTATCTGTTATTGATGCCAGAGAGAGCAAACGATGCAGGTTTTGCTATGACAGGAAGTTTTACGTGTATGTTATTGAGTGCTTTATGGATCTTTGATCAAACAGCAATGGAGAAAAAAGAAAGATATCTTGAACAATTAGTTAAAATCGGTCAAGATCTTCTTTCAAGAGATCAAGAAATTCAAAAGTTATTACCTGATTTTTTTGAACGGATCGCTTATCTAGGTTCAGGAAGTTTGGCAGGTGCGACAAGAGAAGCACAATTAAAAATTTTAGAATTAACAGCAGGTAAAGTTGCTACAATTTTTGATTCTTCGATGGGGTTCCGTCATGGACCGAAGTCTTTTTTAAATAGCAAGACACTCGTTGTAGGTTTTGTGAGCAATCAACCATATACGCGAAATTATGACTTAGATATTTTAGAGGAAATAAAAAAAGATCGGGTCACTGCCAATGTCATTGCGATTGCGCAACCAGGTACTGTTGATTTCTCAGGTATGACTGTGCTATTGGAAGACTCGGTGAGTAAATTGCCCGATGCCTATCTTGCATTAGCGATGATTATGACTGCACAAATCATTGCACTCTATACTTCAATCAAAGTAGCTAATAAACCAGATACACCATCTCCAACAGGCACGGTCAATCGAGTAGTCAAGGGCGTCATTATTCATAAATATGAAACTGAAGGAGAAATGACAGATGAATGAAGAAAAAAATAGGGCAATGGAGAGACTATCAACAAAAGATGGAATTATTAGTGCATTAGCGATCGATCAGCGTGGTGCTCTAAAAAAAATGATCAAATCGTTGGGAAAAGAGCCAAGTGAAGACCAAATCAGTGAATTCAAAGAACTAGTATCAGCTGAGCTGACACCCTATGCTTCTGCTATTTTATTGGATCCGGAATATGGATTGCCAGCAGCAAAAGTCAGAGCAAAAGAGACGGGGTTATTGTTAGCTTATGAGAAAACCGGCTATGACGCAACTACGCCTGGTCGTCTACCTGATTTATTAGCGGATTGGTCTTCTCTCAGATTGAAAGAACAGCAAGCGGATGCAGTAAAATTCTTACTTTACTACGATGTTGATGAAGCACCCGAAATCAATCATTTGAAGCATGTGTTCATCGAACGTTTAGGTAGTGAGTGTGAAGGAGAAAATCGTCCCTTCTATTTGGAATTAGTTTCTTATGACGCACAAATAAGCGATAGTTCCTCTCCAGAGTATGCAAAAGTCAAGCCCCACAAAGTTATTGAGATGATGAAAGAATTTTCTGATCCAAAATATAAAGTTGATGTGTTAAAAGTAGAAGTACCAGTCAATATGAATTATGTGAATGGCTATTCCACAGGTGAGTTTATTCACAGCAAAGAAGAGGCTGCTGCCTTCTTTAAGGAGCAAAGTGAAGCGACTCCATTACCTTTCATTTTTTTGAGCGGGGGTGTTTCAACAGAATTATTTCAACAAACACTGATTTTTGCTCATGAATCGGGTTCCACCTTCAATGGTGTATTGTGTGGACGTGCGACATGGAAAGATGGGGTCAAAGCATATGTCGAAAATGGAAAAGACGGAGCTATTCATTGGTTAAGAACAAATGGGAGGGAAAACATCGAGACTTTAAATAAAGTAATAAATGAAACCGCTACCCCTTGGTTCAATAAAACAAAAAGCAAAAAGGTGAAGATGAAATGATTACGACAGTTACCTTGAATCCTTCCATCGATATCGCTTATACAGTTGAAGAATTAAACCTCGACAAAGTGAATCGAGTTGAAACAGTCAATAAAACAGCGGTAGGAAAAGGAGTGAATGTGGCGAGGGTTCTAAATTTATTAGGAGAAGAGGTGATAGCTACTGGTTTAATAGGTGGCCAGCACGGTGAATATCTAAAGAACCAGCTAGATCAGTTAGGGATCATGCATCAGTTTGTTCCAATTAAAGGAGAGACAAGGGATTCTATTGCTATCCTGCATGGTTCGAGACAAACAGAGCTTTTGGAACGAGGCCCCTTCATAACAAAGAAAGAACAACAGGCATTTACCGATCATTTCGAGCAGCTCCTCGAAATGTCAGATATTATGACGATCTCAGGTAGTTTACCCCAAGGATGCCCTCTAGATTACTATAAGCAATTGGTTGCTTTAGCTGATAAAAAAGGGAAAGACATATTACTAGATACTTCTGGTAAATTTTTGCTTGAAGTACTGAAAGGTAAGGAGAAGCCACTACTTATCAAGCCAAATCTGGAAGAATTAGGAGAGCTGATTGGCCAACGTATGTGTTCTTCGATTCAATTAGAAAAAATTCAGTCCCTATTAGCTCATCCAATATTTGAAGGAGTGCCATGGGTTGTTGTTTCTTTAGGAGAGAGAGGTGCTGTGGCAAAAGTTGCTCAGTGTTTTTACGAAGTCATTATTCCTAAAATATCAGTTGTTAATCCTGTTGGTTCAGGTGACGCGACCCTTGCAGGATTGGCCCATGCGTTATCAAAAAGGCAATCAATCGAAGAGATTCTCGCATTTTCTATGGCTTGTGGTATGGCAAACGCGCAACAAGAGAAAACTGGCTGGATCGACCCTATGAAAGTTACGATGTTGATGAAACACATTCAAGTTAAGAAAATCAAATGAACTTAAATATAAAAGAAAGCTTTTTCTTTAGTTGGGAAGGAATTTGTTCTTAGCTTAAAAATGAAATATAAGAAAGAAAAAATGAAAACGTTATCTTTGAAACAGAAGGGATATTTGATGATGTCACAGTTTTAATTGAACAATAAATAGAAAAAATAGATAAGGAGAATGCATGATGGCAATTATTGGTGTAAGAATCGATGGACGTTTGATACATGGACAAGTAGCAAATCTTTGGACAACGAAACTGAATATTAGTCGAATCATGGTTGTGGATGATGAGGTAGCCACAAACACAATTGAAAAAAGTGGATTGAAGTTAGCGACTCCAGCAGGGGTAAAATTAAGCATTTTGCCAATCGAAAAAGCAGCAACAAATATTTTAGCTGGCAAATATGACTCTCAACGAGTATTGATCGTAGCAAAAAAGCCAGATCGAATCTTATCTTTAGTAGAAAAAGGAGTTCCTATCAAAGAAGTAAATGTGGGGAATATGTCACAAACGAATGAAACACGGTCCATTACAAAATCAATCAATGTGGTAGATGCAGATATCGAAGTATTTAAAAAATTAGATCAGCTTGGTATACATTTAATTGCTCAAATGGTACCAAACGATAAAGCAGAAGACTTTATGAATCTTTTAATCAAATAGGAGGAATGATCCATGGATATTCAATGGTGGCAGATCTTATTATTAACATTATATGCAGGTTATCAAATTTTAGATGAATTACAGATCTATTCTTCAATGAGTGCGCCAGTGTTTGCAGGGTTATATGCAGGTTTAGTAATGGGTGATTTAAACGCAGGTTTGATTATTGGTGGCAGTATGCAGTTGACAGTTTTAGGAGTGGGGACGTTTGGAGGCGCATCAAAAATAGATGCCAACTCTGGGACGATTTTAGCAACTGCCTTCTCGATTTCTCTTGGAATGAATCCAGAACAAGCGATTGCTGCTATTGCAGTGCCTGTAGCAAGCTTAATGATCCAATTGGATATTTTAGCTAGATTCGCTAACACATACTTTGCCCATCGTATTGATCGTCACGTAGAAGACATGAATTATCAAGCAATCGAACGCAATTTCTTAATGGGAGCTTTACCTTGGTCGCTCTCTCGTATGATACCTGTATTTTTAGCTTTAGCATTTGGGGGTGGATTAGTTGAAAATGTTGTTTCTGTTTTAAACGGGAATCTAAAATGGCTAGGCGATGGACTTTCAGTAGCAGGAGCTGTTTTACCAGCTGTTGGGTTTGCCATTCTTCTGCGCTATTTACCAGTAAAAAAACATCTATCTTATCTTATTTTAGGATTTACGATCACGGCATTATTAGCAACGTTATTCTCTAATGTTCAATTATTAGGAACAAGTGTGGCAAGCGTTGTTAAAGATCTTCCGGCAACTTTCAATTCGCTGCCGATGCTTGCTGTAGCATTGATTGGTCTAGCACTAGCAATGATTAGTTATAAGAATGATCAAAACAAAGACCATCAACCATTAGCTAGTGAGCCATCACATTCTGTTGAGGGGAAAATCGAAGATGACGAAATCTAATTACAAATTAACAAAAGAAGATTTTAAGCAAATCAATCGAAGAAGTTTGTTCACTTTTCAATTAGGTTGGAACTATGAGAGAATGCAGGGTTCTGGCTATTTATATACTATCTTGCCCCAACTAAGAAAAATATATGGAGACAACACACCAGAATTAAAAGAGATGATGAAAACACATACGCAATTTTTTAATACTTCTAATTTTTTTAATACAATCATTACTGGGATTGATCTTGCAATGGAAGAAAAAGAAGGAATTGCTTCAAAGGAAACCGTATCGGGGCTAAAAGCTGGATTGATGGGTTCCTTTGCAGCGATTGGAGATTCGGTATTTGCTGCTTTGATTCCAACGATTTTTGGGGCTTTGGCGGCGAATATGGCAACTGATGGAAATCCGATAGGTGTGTTTATATGGATTTTTGCTCAGATTGTTGTCATGGTTTTTCGTTGGAAGCAACTTGAATTTGCATATAAAGAAGGAATTTCCCTAGTTACTACTATGCAATCTCGCTTAACTGCATTAACGGACGCAGCCACTTTATTAGGGGTATTCATGGTAGGGGCATTAGTTGCGACAATGATCAATGTTAAATTTTCATGGGCACCAACGATTGGCGATGTGACATTGAATATGCAAAACTATATCGATATGATCTTACCTAAAATTTTACCCGCTGGGATCGTCGGCGGTGTTTATTGGCTATTAGGAAAGAAAAACATGACTCCTACTCGAGCGATTTTTATCGTATTAATTGTGTGCGTTGCTTTATCTGCATTGGGTGTGATTTCGAAATAAGGGAGAGCGAAAAATGAGTAGACAATTGGTATTGATTAGTCACGGAAAATTTTGTGAGGAATTGAAAAAAAGTACAGAAATGATCATGGGGCCTCAAGAGGATATCTACACGTTACCTTTATTACCAGAAGATGGCACTGAAACATACAAACAAAAGTTTCTCACTGTCACAGATTCGTTAAATGATTTTGTGGTACTATGCGATCTTTTAGGCGGTACACCTGCAAATATCATTTCTAAACTAATAATGGAAGGACAACAGATTACTCTTTATGCTGGGATGAATCTTCCGATGGTCATTGAATTTATCAACTCACAAATGATTGGTTTAGAGCCCGAGTTTGTTCGTGCAGGATGTGAAAGCATTGTCTCTGTCAACGAATTAATTAATGGAATAGCAGAAGAGGAAGAGTAACAAAAAAGATGAGGGCTTAGCTCTCATCTTTTTTGTCCTATGTTTTTACTTCCGCTTCTGCTGCTTTCCTGCGTTGCGGCCTTTATTGTTTGTACTGTTTTTGGGTTGCTTGATTTGTTTGGTTGCTTGTTTGCTGTCAGCTGGTTTAGCTGATTCTGTCACATCTTTTCTTGGAGTGACGACTTGTTTTGGTGGGTTTTGTTTCAACTCTTCTGCCACTTGTGCTTTCAAACGTGGTTTCATCATAACGTTTGTGATGAATGTTTGCAGACAGCTGAACACACCACCGACTACCCAGTAAAGTGTAACACCGGCTGGCGCACTGATCGACATGAAGACGATCATAGCAGGAGAGACGATCAGCATCGTACGCATCGTCTTTTTCTGTTCTTCAGGAATACCGATCGTTGAGATGTATCCTTGAAGCAGATAAGCGACCCCTGCAATGACAACAAGTACCATACTTGGTGAGCCTAAATCGATGCCGTAGAAAGATGATTCCCGAATACCTTCTGTATAACGTGCCGTAAAGTACAAGGCAGAGAAGATCGGCATTTGGATCAATAGAGGCAGACAGCCGATTCCGCCGGTCATACTCAATCCGTTTTCGCGGTATACTTGCTGCATTTCTGCTTGTGCTGCCATTTGTTCTTCACGTGTTGTTGCAGCTTTCAATTTTTGTTGGGCTGCTTCAACTTGTGGTTTTAACGCTTGCATTTTTTCAGATTGGATCATTGTTTTTTTCGATTGACTAATACCTAGTGGCAAGATGATGATACGGACGATCACAGTCATTGCAATAACTGCCCAGCCATAAGACCAATTGAAATTCTCAACTAGATATGTAATCGCTTGGCCCATAGGATGGACGAGTACTCGATAAACGATTCCCGAAGTGTCAGGGTTTCCGTTTGAATCCATCCGCACACAGCCAGATAAAAAGAGCAGGATACTGACAAGTCCGGATCCCAATAACCAGTTTTTCCATTTATTCATAGAATACTTCCTCTTCTATAATTTTTACACAAACTTAACTATACTAAAAAAGCGCATGGAATTCAATCAACTTCATAGAAATTTCATATAAATATTCGTTCTTTTACGTAGCGAAAAATTTTGAAAAAAAGACAAAAAATCAAGAAAGAAATACTAGGAAAAAGTAGAATGATTCCAAGTGTTTCTTTCTTACTTTAATAAACTAAAAACTTTTTTTCTGCCCGAAAAAGCGGAGTCAAATGAACTCACTGCAAGTGATAGATCAGCTTTTTCACTGCTGTCCTTAATTTTTGAGGCAAAGCGCCTCAAGAATAACCTTATCGACGGTGTTCAAAAGCTTGCATCTACGGCATTAAGTCCAGCCTGTTGAAAAATATGGAGAGCTATTTTTCACAACCTGTCCTTAATGCTTGATGCAGACCAGCTTTTTCACAACCTTATCCCACCACATCAAATTTCTTTCGTTCCTCAATCATCGGGTCTTCTTGGACATCCACATACTGCACTCGTCCACTTGGGCTCGGTGATTTCTTGACTTCTTCAATAAATTTCTGGATGATGTCGTCATTGCCGATTGCTTCGATTGTGACTGAGCCGTCGTCTTCGTTTTTTACCGTTCCAGTCACGCCTAGTTGATCAGCGACCATCTTGGTCATGTAGCGAAATCCTACGCCTTGGACGCGTCCTTGGACGTTCATTTTAACTTTGCGCATGTTCGTCACCTTTCTTTCCTATTTTATAAATTAATGATACCGATTTTTTTAGGATGAAACAAGCTCAAGCACCTATTCCATGATATAATCATGGGGAGGTGAGGAATGTGAAAGAGATCCAATCAGCAAAAAATCCAAGAATCAAAGAATTAAAAAAACTACATAAAAAGAAATATCGGGAAGAAAAGGAAGAATATCTTTTGGAAGGGTTCCATCTGATCGAAGAAGCTGCGTCGTCTGATGCAGAAATAAAAGAACTTTTTGTGACACAGCGAGGCATGAAAGAATGGGGAGACTGGCTGGCCGCAAACAAAGAGATTTCTACTTTTCTAGTTTCGGATGAGGTCATGGATGCTGTATCGGATCTACCTACACCACAAGGAATCTTAGCAGTGATGGCGTTAACGGCTGAAGGCACGCCAGATTTTTCAGGAGGTTGGCTGTTATTAGATAATGTACAAGATCCTGGAAATGTAGGGACGATGATCCGTACGGCAGATGCATTTGATATGGCTGGTGTTTTATTAGGCAAAGGAACGGCAGATATTTATAGTACAAAGGTGCTGCGCAGCATGCAGGGAAGCAATTATCATTTGCCTGTGTTGCAAAAAGATTTGACAGAAGTGATTCCTTTAATGAAAGACAAAGGGTTTACAGTGTATGGCACAGAATTAAATGAAGAAGCACACGCATTAGACAAAGTAGAAAAATCAGATAACTTCGCAATAATCATGGGGAACGAAGGTCAGGGGGTAAGTCAGGAAATCTTGTCTTTGACTGATCAGAACGTATATATCCCGATGAAAGGAAATGCGGAATCGTTGAATGTTGGGGTTGCGGCAGGGATTGTTCTTTATCATTTTTCTTTATGATTAAGGAACTATTAAGCTTTGGCTATTTTATCCAAGGCGACTAGAATAATCCGAACACTGGTGGTATACTTAGATCAATTTCAGAAGAAAATGAAATTCAAAAAGGTGGCAGATCGATAATTATGACAGAAAAATGGCGTGAAGACGAAGAATATATGTCTTATGTAGAAGATCTTTTAGAAACAGAAGCAGTGAAAAAATTAGCGAATTACACACAGCATGTTCATTCCACTCGTTTGGAGCATTCCATCAGTGTTTCTTACTATAGTTATCTGCTCGCAAAAAAATGGGGTGGCAATGCTAAAGCAACAGCGCGTGCTGGACTTTTGCATGATCTGTTCTACTATGATTGGCGTACGACGAAATTTGATGAAGGCACACATGCGTATATCCATCCAAGAATCGCTGTAAAGAATGCAGAAAAAATCACCGATTTGTCGGATCTTGAGCGAGATATCATTTTGAAGCACATGTGGGGCGCAACGATTGCACCGCCTAAGTACAAAGAAGGATATATCGTAACATTCGTAGACAAATACTGCGCAGTCAAAGAAGCCGCTCAGCCTATGTCAGCAAGTATGCGTAAGAGATGGCAACGTTACTTCGGAAAAGAATCCTCGATTTAACAGGTAAAACCAATAATAGACCATATTGAGGTTGTGACAGAAGTGGGTCAGCGTCAAGAAATAAGAAGGAATTTACGAAAATTGCTTCTCAAATTTTTGTGAAATTCCGGCTTATTTTTCGAAGAAGCTACTTCTGGAACACCGTTTGTTTGTAGAAAGGGACTTTGACACGACTTTTGTCACAGTCCTTTTTCTGTTTGCAGTTGACTATCTGCTCAAGATACGGTTTACTTTTATTTATCGAATGAATCATGTACATAGAAGAATGAACATTAAAGGGGGTGATGATAAGATGCAAAACGTATCTTATTTAAAAGAGTCCGGGATCTTCAGGTAACACATACTTTGCAGAAGATCACTTTTTTCTACAAAGTATGCACTTTGGTTAGAAGAAAGGACTTTAAAATCATGGAACAAACAATGAAACCATATCAATATTTTTTTATAAAAAGAGAAGTAGAGCAGTTATTAAATGCGTACTCATCTGTCAATGACTCAAAAACGGTACAAACGGTTCAGGCTCTAGCAGCTGAAAAGATTCGCGATGTATTAGGTTACGAACCACCAGAAATCGATACGTTTTTAACGACAGTTTTAGATGTAAAACTGACAAAAACGCAAGCAGAACGAGCATTGGAGGAGCTGAAGCAAATCGTCCAGCCGTTTATGCAGCCGAGCAAACCACAAATCGAGAAATTATTCCGAAAAGTGAAAAAACTCAAACAACCCGCTTGGAATGAAATCGACTTGCAAGCACATACGTACATCGGTTGGAATGATCCAGGGACGCAAAAAAAATTCATGGTTTATTACGAAGATGGAAAATTAAAAGGGATCAGCGGTACTTTATCACCAACGATTAATAAGGGAATCTGTGCGATCTGTCAGAAAACATCGAATGTCTCGCTCTTTCTTTCTACAACGAAAGCCGGTTCTGATGGCACGTATACGAAAAAGGGGAATTATATTTGTCATGATAGTGATCAATGTAATCAACAGTTAACGAAATTGGCTCCTTTCTATGAATTTGCTGAACGTGTAAAGAAAGAACGATAATTTTATTGTTTTTTACAGAAAAATATGCTATCTTTTAATGGAAGTGAATAGGTGATGGTGTTCGCCTTTAAATGCTAACGTAAGATAGCTAATGACGCCTACTAAAGTCTGGGGCCAGCCCCTTTCTTTAGTAGGCGTTTTTTTATTTGAGGAGGAATTTTTTATGGAAAAACAATTACCGAGTCCAGTGCGTATTTTGATGTACATGTTGAAGTGGCTGGTGGTCACGGCGATTCTCGGAGTATTCATGGGGAGCTTGTCTGCTTTTTTCTTAAATAGCCTGACGTTCGTGACAGATATCCGACTAGCACATCCTTGGCTACTTTATCTATTGCCAGTCAGCGGCGCGCTTTTTGCTTATCTTTATGCGTATCATGGCGGTCTTTCTAGTCGTGGGAATAACTTAGTGATCGATCAAGGGAATGGAGGAGAAGAGAAGATCCCTTTGCGGCTCATTCCATTGACCTTGTTTGGGACCATCACTACCCATTTATTTGGGGGATCTGTTGGTCGTGAAGGAACAGCAGTTCAAATGGGGGGAGCATTAGCTGATAATATAGCGCATTTATTCCGATTGGATAAAGCAGAACGGGAGATTTTGGTTATCAGTGGAATCAGTGCGGGTTTTAGTTCTGTATTTGGCACACCTTTAGCTGGAACATTATTTGGATTAGAAGTGTTGGCAATCGGTAAAGTCCGAACAGAAGCAATATTTCCTAGCTTCTTTGCTGCGCTTTTTGCAAATTTCATGACAGAAAGCTATGGTGTTTCTCATCTACATTACCAAATGGGTGTGATTCCTGAATGGAGTATGTTGCTGTTCTTCAAAGTTTTTGTTGCTGGGATTGCTTTTGGTTTGATTGGTTGGGTATTCAGCCGTTCGATCGTCTTTTTAAAAGCGCGGTATGCGCAATGGATTCCTCATCCTGTTTGGCGAAATACGATAGGTGGAGCAGTAGTTGTAGCCGCAGCGTTGATTTTGCAAACACAACGTTACCTTGGGTTGAGTCTTCCGTTACTGCAGGAATCATTTAATGGACAGGCACATGCTTATGATTTTATTGGGAAATTATTCTTCACGGTCTTGTCTTTAGGTGCGGGGTACCAAGGGGGAGAAGTGACACCACTATTTGAGATTGGTGCAACGCTTGGCGCAGTACTAGCGCCTTTGCTCCATGTTTCTGTTCCTTTTCTTGCTGGATTAGGTTTTATCGGGGTATTTTCTGGTGCGACAAATACACCGATTGCCTGTTTTGTGATGGGAATCGAATTATTTGGTTCACAAGCTGCTGTTTACTTCTTTATGATCTGCTTGATCAGCTTTATGTGTTCAGGAAACAGCGGTATTTATTCTGCACAGCAAGTAGCCGTCAAAAAAGGAATACTATTCTTGCCAATCGTCAAGAGAATAAAAGAAAAAACCAAGGTGTGACATATGTTTTGTCACACCTTGGTTTTTTAGAAAAGTAAAGTGATCAGTGATAAGAATGCGGAACCTGCGAAAAGCAATCCGCAAATGATCATATGTCTTTTTTTGTTCATCATCAAGATGGCGATGTATTCTCTTAAAAACGCGTTAGGCAAGTAATAGAAAGCTGTTTTTGCCCCAATGCCATTTGCCTTCAGTTTCGCTTGTCGTGCATAGAGACCAGCTCTGAAAATGTGGTAATTGTTGGAACTGAAGATCGCGCGATAGGGACCTTTCATTTGCTGATCCATGATTTCCTTTGAATAGCGCATATTCTCCAAAGTGGTTGTCGAATTGGTTTCGACAAGAATATCTCTTTCAGGAATTCCTTGTTCCATAGCATATTGTTTCATCGCAATTGCTTCTGGTACTTTTTCGTCTGCTCCCTGTCCACCCGACATTAATAGGATAGGCGGATTTAATGTCGCACGGCTTTGTGCCCCATAAAAAGCAATCGCCTTATTGATTCGCTTGGCAAGAAGAGGAGAAACTGTTTCTCCATTGATCAACCCGGCGCCTAACACAACGATGAAGTCTTGGTTGTATCGAGGGCGGTTGAACTGATACAAGAATGAGACAGTCAAAAAGTTGTAGAATACGATAAATAGATAGATCAAGATTAATGGGATGCAGAAAAACAAAGCATTTATCCATTGTGGTAAATATTTTAACAAGAAAAAGTCAAAAACAAGAAACAATGTAAGAAAAATGGCTAGTATCAACGTTAAAAGATTAGCTAATGAATGCGACTCTCTACGTAAAACTGTGACACCGTTCCAAAAAAGAAAAACGATCAATCCATAAATGCCGAATAGAAAGACAAGCAGTAACGGGATCGTGATCAAGGCAATCAGTCCGCCAAGAAAAATATTTTGTGTTTCGTATAGCAAGACAAACAAGTAGATACCAAAACTAATGAGGAAAACATTGAATAAAAGACCATTCAACAGCCTTCGCTTTTCTGAAAAATAGGAAAAGGCAAAGATACTGAAAAACACTAAGGGAATCAAAAAATAAAAGGTCGAATAAAAAATTTCCAACACGACAAAATAAGTCAAGATTACCGCAAACGTCCATGTACTGCTGTAAAAGAACAAGGAAGGATCCTTTTTCTGTTTTCGCCAATAAACGATGGAGAATACCCCAATAAGATAGAGAACCAAAAAAATCAGATCTCTGGTTAGATTCATAAATTCAACTCCTTTTTCTTATACAGTATAACGAAAATAGATGAAAAAAGCTGTTATTTAAACTAGAAAAAGCAAAAAAACATCTTCCACATGGAAAGATGCTTTTTTCTTTTTGTTCAATTAAAACAAGTTACCGAAAAATTCTGCGACGCGTCGCCAGCCAATAACGAAAATATTTGCTTTTTCTACGGTTTTATCCGTGATGATTTCTGTGGATGGCGCGTTGTTGTCTTCTAGATAACCTAATTTATCTTCTGCCAAGGTGATCGTTGCGGTACCGATTTTTGTTCCTTTATCCATAGGTGCTTGGATCTCATTGTCAGTGACTTGTTTTTTGTCAAGAGTTGGTGTGATTGTTAATTTTCCAGTATCCATATCGTTCCGTACCCATACTTTTACAGGACTTTTAAGCACAACGGGCACTGTTGATTCTTTCCCGTCTTTTACATCAATGGTTTTTAGACTAGGGATACTTGCATTGGCTTTTCCAAGCTCTTTTTCTGACCAATTGTCGTAGCAATAATCCATTAAGCGAGCTGTTTCATTGAAACGGGCACTTGGGTTTTCCGCATGGCCGTCTGCATTCAATACGACAGTGATGATTCGTTGATCGTTTTTAATGATCGTACCGACGAAACAGGCTCCTGCAAGTTCAGTCGTACCAGTTTTTAATCCGTCCACGCCTTCTTTATAATTCACGAATCCTGGGAGCATCCAGTTCCAGTTGACCATTTCTACTGGTGATTGCGTGTTTTCGCCAAACATTTGTGTCGTAGTGCTAGATACATCCAGTATTTCTGGAAAATCCAAGATCAAATGACGGGCAACGATAGCCACATCTTGAGCAGACATTTGATTTTCGTCGTTTTCTCCAGTACCTTCTGGTCGGTTTTCGCCAAGATAAGAGTTATTCAGTCCTGATGCATTAACGATCGTTGCATCTTTGATACCCCAATCTTTCAATTGTTCTTTCATTCGTTCAGTGAATTTTGCTTCGCTGCCAGAGATTTTTTCTGCCAAGGCAACCATTGAAGCGTTGGCTGACTGGATGATTGCAGAGTCGAATAATTCTTTAACGGTGTAGGTGTTTTCTTTATGCAAAGGAACATTTGATAAATCTGGGGTGACACTCAAATTTTCTGCATAATCTGAAATTGAAACTTTATCATCCCATGATAGTTTCCCTTCTTTTACTTGATCAAGGACGATGTAAAGACCGATGATTTTTGTGATTGAAGCGATCCCCATGGTTTTTTCTCCATCTTGATCATAAAGAATCTTACCGCTTTGCGCATCTACAGCAAAGGCTGCTTTTGCATTTACTTTGAAAGTATCTTCAGCTTGCACAGCAACAGCTGGTAGAAAAGAAGCAAGGCAAAGAATGAGACTAGCCAATAATAGGACTAGACGTGTTTTTTTTATGGACATATCCGATCTCCTTGTATTTAATTTGTTTCGCTACAAATTAAAATTTTATCAGAGAGGGAAGAGAGTTTCAATGTTTCTGAAAAAAACTTTAGGATAAGAACGCGCGTTATGAAAAGGTTAGCGGTCATTTTTTCGTACTTTTATAGGAACAGGCTGTGTTTCCGCCTCTAATAAGCGGGAAGCGCTGAAAGCAAATAAGCTGATGATACTTAATAAACTAAAAATCATAATCAAATGCATAAGGTCCACCTCTTTTATTCTTTTTCTTAGTCTAACAGCCTTTCATGAAGAATAGTTGAAGACTATGCCCAAATAATTGAGGAAATTATGAAGATAACTTAAAAAAATTGCTAAATGCCCAACTAAAGAAACCGTTTTATTTTTTTAGATACGTTTTATTGTATGGAAAAATAGTGTTGTGGTAGACTTTAGATAGACACAAAGGAATGATTTTTTTAGGAGGGGTACGTTTATGGCAAAAAAGGATAAAGAACTACTGTCACAATTGACTTCAGAAGGCGCTAAAGGACCGTTCGTCACGATCATGCTGAATACGCATGTCGCACATCAAGATGTGGAAAAAGATCAAATCAAATTCAAAAATTTTGCAAAAGAAGCAAAGAAACGTTTTGAAAAAAAATATTCCGAGCATGACTGGTCCCCGTTCCAAGAAAAAATTGAAAATTTGTTAGGAGATCCTTCGTTTTGGCGTAGTGCAACTACGAGTGTAGCGGTCATTATAACTGCTGATCAAACCTATATCCATCGTTTGAGTATCCCGGTAGACGATCAATATTATGTAAGTGATCTTCCTTATTTACTGGCCATTATCAAAAATGGACAGTTCAACTATTCCTATTATCTGTTGGGATTGAACCGCGACTCCATGAAATTGTATGAAGTCAGCAACAAACAAGTAAAAGAAGTGTCTCTACCAGAAGGGGCACCGGTCGATGTTGTTACTGCATTGGGATCTGAACTGACAGGTGGCGGTTTGAACTTCTCTTCTAATGGAGGAGGCGGTGCCCGAGATGGCGTTACTTTCCATGGCGTGAATCCAAAAGATGAAGAAGTAGAGATCGATTGGGTCAACTATTACCAAGCAGTTGATACGTACTTGAAGGATTCTTTCGAAAATCCTGAACAATGGCCGATTTATTTATTCGCTCTACCAGAAAATCAGACGATGTTCAAAAAAATCGCCAAAAATCCTTACTATTGTGCAGACGTTGCGATTTCTGCTTCTCCAGCACAACTATCCTTTAGAGATATCGAAGAAGGAGCGAAGAAGCTGTCAAGTGAACTAGCAGCCCAAGAATCAAAAGAGTACAATAAACTTTTAGATAAGAAATTCATTGATCAGTTAGTTGATATCGTTCCAGCTGCGAAAGAAGGAAAAGTATCCCATTTGTTTATCGCTACGTCAAACTTAGCTGATGGTTTCGGAGAAGATCCTGAAACAGAATATGATCGGCGTCAAGTGCTGAATGCTTTGGCAGACGATGTGATTATTAATGGTGGGAAAGTGTTTATTTTGGATCAAAAAGATGCGCCAGATGAAAAGAGTCTGACAGCGATTCTTCGTTATTAAAGAGGTTGTGAAATCAGTGTTTTGACCTGAGTATTAGAGAGAAAAAGCTGTTCTGCATCAAGAATAAGAAGAGATTTACGAAAATTATTTCTCAAATTTTTGTGAAATTTCGGCTTATTTCCGAAGAAGTTACTTCTGGAACATCGTTTATCAAGAGGTCGTGACATCGTCACGACCTCTTTTTTGACGGTTATGATACAAAAAACACCATTTATGAATGAAATGCAAATAACGGTCGTTCTTGAGATATGATTTTAATTGGGAAAAACTTATCGATAAGGAGGTCTTTATGAAAAAAAGACTGTTATGGTGTTTGCTGTCTCTATCCCTAAGTTTAACAAGTCAACCAGTTTTTGCAGAAGAAACACAGCGTTCTCTAAGCACAGGCGCACGTATGTACAAAAATATTTATGCGCAGACATCAGCGTTTGATTCTGCGTTCCCTGAAACAGAAGAACGGGCTTTGCAGCCAAGGTTTGGTTATTTTTGGTATTGTCCGTCATGTGATTACGAAAGTTGCTGGCATTTCTTCCATTCAACAGCTGCAGCTTTTGCTGTTACCCATGCTCAGAAATATGATGGGCATCATCCTGTCATTTATGAGGTATAGGTATGAACAAAAAAGAAAAATTAATCTCGTTGATCGTATTGGTTTGTCTTGTTCTTCTGATCACTGTCATAGGCTATCAGAAATACCATGAGAACATCAGACCTACTAAAGAGTCTTCCCCATCCTCAACTGTTGAAACAGAAACAATAAATAGTCAGATAGAATAATTTTTTAGTTTAAAGGGGTGCAATGGATCGAAAGAGGGGTATCTGAACAATAGAACGTTTGTCATTAAGAAAGTTCGGTTTTTCACTTGATGCAATCGCTGAGAAAACATTTTTTTATAAAAAAATATCGAAAAACTCTAGCGTTTTTGTAAACGGTATGATATACTGTAGAAGTAGTTTTTGTTCGGTAATCTGTGGTAGCTTGTTTCAAATAAACATCTTCCAGATATACACCATTCAAGTAATTGCAAAATATGTGTTGAAACACAAGGAGGATTTTTATTATGGAAACAGGTACAGTAAAATGGTTTAACTCAGAAAAAGGATTTGGATTCATCACTGCAGAAAACGGAAACGATGTATTCGTTCATTTCTCAGCTATCCAAGGCGACGGATTCAAAACTTTAGAAGAAGGCCAAACAGTAACTTTCGACGTTGAAGAAGGTCAACGCGGACCTCAAGCAACAAACGTTACTAAAGCTTAATTTACCTATACTAAAAATAAAAGTCCAGACATTTACGTGTCTGGGCTTTTTTGTCTTTTTTTCCTTAAAAAGCGATGAGAGTATTTTTCTGCACTTTGTAGTATAATTTCAAAAGAACATTAGAGGCAGGAGAAGAGGAAGATATTTTGAAACCAAGAACTTATGCAGTCGTTGATATCGAGACGACTGGGACGAATCCAAAAGAAGATCGGATCATCCAATTTGGCTGCGTCATGATTGAAGCTGGTCGGATCACTTCACGTTTTTCGATCGATATTCATCCAGGGCGGAAGATTTCAAAACAAATCCAGCATTTAACAGGGATCACGAATCAACGCGTCCAAAAAGCGCCTTATTTTGAAGATGTCGCCCAAACGATTTACAATCTTTTGGCAGACACCATATTTGTCGCGCATAATATTTATTTTGATTATAATTTTTTGAACCATGAACTCATGCGATGCGGACTTCCTAGTTTGAAGATACCGGGCATCGATACCGTAGAACTTGCACAAATTTTCTTGCCGACGGAACCAAGTTTTCGCTTAGCTGATTTGTCAGAAAGCCTTGGCTTTATTCATGAGAATCCTCATCAGGCGGATAGTGATGCCGAAGTGACAGGTCAGCTTCTTTTACTGATCGAAGAACGAATGAGGAAATTGCCGATCATCACATTAGAGCAGATTGCACGATTAAGTAGCCATACAGGAATGGATACGAGTCGTTTCATTTACCACGTGCTTGAAGAAATGAAAGAAAACCCGGAGCCCCTTGATCTCTCATTAGAAATCATCGATGGGCTAGCTTTGCAGAAAAAAGAAGTGGAACTATTCACATCCGTCCATTATGGCGAGCGGACATATCCAAGAAAAAAACAAGCAAAAGAAAAAATGTTTGGTAAAACACTGATGTATCGAAAAGAACAGAACAGGCTGATGAATGCTGTCTACGACCATTTCACAAAAGATGAATCAAAAGATTTGATGATCGAAGCAGCTACAGGAATGGGCAAAACGATTGGTTATCTGTTGCCTTTGAGTTATTTGGCTACACCTGAAAAACCAGCTGTCATCAGCACCGTTTCGCTTGTTTTGCAGCAGCAGATCATGGAAAAAGACATTCCATTACTGAATCAATTACTAGAACAGCCGATACAACCTGTGATTATCAAAAGCTATCGCCACTATATTGATTTACAGCGTTTTAAAGGTACACTTGTGGAACCGCCGGGACAAAAACAATATGCTTTGTACCAAATGGCTGTCTTAGTATGGCTAACACAAACGAAGACCGGTGATTTGGATGAATTACATTTAACTAATCTGAACCATGCATTCTTTGCAGATGTCGCGCACAGAGGCACCGGGTTTTTAGCAAGGAATCAGTCGTTTTACAAACAAGACTTTGTGCGTTTCTTGCAAAAGAAAATCAAACAAAGCAATTTTTTGATTGTCAACCATGCATTTTTAGTACAAGAAACACAGCGAAAAGAACCATTGCTTCCAGCTAGTCCTTATTTGTTGATTGATGAAGTGCATCATTTGCCGGAAATTGCTGAAAAAGTAAATGACAAACGACTAAGTATTAACTACTTCCATAAACAAATCCAGCAGTTGGAAGAGCCGAATCAGTTATTTGACCGCATACAAAGTTATTTGCCGAAGGAACATGAAGCCTTACGCTGGTTGTCGATTTATCGAGAAGAACTCTCTGCGCTATGCGAAGCGCAGATTTGCGTGGCAGAGGGATTAATGAACTTAGTAAGCAGCAAGCAACCTAACGGACAATATCCAGAAGAAGTCATGATGACAAAAGAAATGTTGGATCAGCTGCCACTGGAATCTGGGACAGCAATGGATCACCTGCAACTTTTTTATCAAGAGATCCAACAACTACAATCACAAATGCGCTTGACTTTTGAGATTATCCAAGAAAGTTGGACTAACCAGATGCGGATCGATTTAGCAAGTTTATATAGCTTATTTGATCAATTAGACAAGCAATACTTGCTGATGGACCAATGGCTAGAAGATTGGCGAGATCATTTGATCCATTGGTTCGTTCCTGGGAATACAGCACAGCAGATGATTTTTCATCTCCATGATTTTCAAGCAGCTATGTTGCCGTCCACTGTGTGGTATCCACGATATGACCATATTCTTTATATTGGAGGAACGCTGAAGATCGGACCTAATCGACAGTATCTCTCTAAACGACTGGGCATTGAAGCAGCACCTCTTAAAGTGATTGCTTCTCCTTATGATTACGAGAAACAGGCAAGAATCTATGTGCCGAAAGAAGCACCTGCAGTCCATCAAGTCAGCAATCAAGCATATATCGATTATTTAGAAGCAGCACTCACAGGATTGATTGAACAAGAAGATCGGCCGATCCTTGTTTTATTCACTTCTCATGATGTTTTGCAAAAGGTATATCAGAAAATGCATTTGTCTATGCTAGAAAAAGGACGTGAAATTCTTGCTCAAGGATTTGGCGGAAGTCGGGAAAAACTTTTGAAACGCTTCATTTTGTCAGAAAAAAGCGTCTTATTTGGTGCTGACAGCTTTTGGGAAGGTGTAGATTTACCTGGAGATGCTTTACAGATTGTTGTAGTCACACGTTTACCCTTCGACAACCCGTTACGTCCCATGGTCAAAGCTAGGAATGCTTATCTGGAATCAGAGGGGATTAATCCTTTTTATCAGGAATCCGTGCCTAAAGCAGCTTTGAAGTTACGCCAAGCATTAGGTCGTTTGATAAGGACGGAGACAGATCGTGGCGTATTACTTATTTTGGATCGGAGATTAGTCACTGCAAAATATGGTGCACGAATCATCCATGCATTACCGAAAAAAGTACCGATAAAAGAGCTAGCTATGGATGAAATCTATCAGGATCTCCATGAATTCTTAAAGAAAAATAAAGAAGGAAGTTAAAGGTGCCGTCTTTTTTCATCATTAAAATCTGCTATAATGAAAAGGAATGAAGATAAAGGAGCGACGACCCTTGAAGAAAAAACAGACAAAGGAAAAAACGATTAATCGCGTGTTGCTTGGCTTGATCGTGTTTTTATTAGCGGTCATCGTGATCAGCTCGATTTTTTACTTGCGTTCTAGTCGTCCGGCGGTCCAGGCGAAAAAAGAAGCAGTAGAAATCGCAAAGAAATATGCAAATCTCGAGGAAGCTGATCATTTTTACTGGTTTACTCGAAAGAAAACGTACTTTTCATTGACGGGTACGAATGATAAAGGAAAAGAAATCGCCGTTATCATTCCTAAATCTGGTGAAAAAGTAAAAGTATTGGATCAAACGAAGGGGTTGACTGAAAACGAAGCGAAACAAACAATTGCTACAGCTCATCCTGAAATCCAAATCGAAAAAGCAGCATTAGGAATGTACGATGATCAGCCTGTATGGGAAGTAGTAGGAAAAGAAACAAATGGAAAATTGAATTATTACCTGATTGGTTTTGAATCAGGAGATGAAGTCAAGACAATCAAGGGAATTTAATAGGTAAAGGAATGAATGGGATGGAGTTATCAAAAAGAACGAAACGATTAGAACCATCTGTTACTTTGGCAGCTGCGGCAAAAGCCAAGGCGTTAAAAGCAAAAGGAAGAGATGTGCTGAGTTTGACTGTGGGAGAACCAGATTTTGCGACACCAGAAAACATCCAAGAAGCAGCAATCGAAGCAATCCGTAACGGAAAAGCTAGCTATTATACACCAACAGCAGGAATCCCAGAACTTCGACAGGCGATCGTTGATTATCTGAAGAAAAACGATGGACTTGTCTATGAATCTTCACAAACGGTCGTAACAGATGGCGCGAAATTTGCTTTGTATACACTTTTTCAAACAATTCTGGACCCGCAAGATGAAGTCATCATTCCTGTGCCTTATTGGGTCAGTTACGGCGAGCAAGTGAAACTGGCAGAAGGCCTGCCTGTCTTTGTGAAAGGGAAAGAATCTAATAACTGGAAAGTCACTGTTGAACAGTTAGAACAAGCACGTTCAGGAAAAACAAAAGCCGTGATCATCAATTCGCCATCGAATCCGACTGGAATGATTTATAGCAAGAATGAACTGCAGGCAATTGGTGAATGGGCAGTAAAAAATGATATTTTGATAGTTGCTGATGATATTTATGGTCGTTTAGTTTATAATGGCAATGAGTTTACTCCAATTGCAACGATTTCAGAAGCAATCAAAAATCAGACCATCATCATAAATGGCGTGTCTAAGACCTATGCGATGACAGGCTGGCGCATCGGTTATGCGGTTGGGAATCCTGAAATTATCAATGGGATGATCGCTGTTGCTTCCCAATCAACTAGCAATCCGACCGCAGTCAGTCAATATGCAGCTGTTGAAGCATTGAAAGGTGAGCAAGATACAGTAGAAGAAATGCGGAACGCCTTTGAAGAACGCCTGAATACGTTATATCCGCTTGTGGCAGAACTACCAGGTGTTTCTCTTGAAAAGCCGCAAGGAGCTTTTTATCTTTTTCCTAATGTAAAAGAAACGCTACGCATGTGTAAGTATGAAAATGTCACACAATGGGTAGAAGATCTTTTAGAAGAAACAGGGGTAGCACTTGTGACTGGCGAAGGATTTGGGGCACCAGAGAATGTCCGCATGAGTTATGCGACTGATCGGGCTACGTTAGAAGAAGCGGTACGCAGAATCAAGCAATTTATTGAGAGTAAAAGTCAAAATTAATCCTGAAGAAATTCAAGGAATATAAAAGGAGAGTCATACGTGGAACAAATTCAAATCATCGATTCGAAAAACCATGTGGGAGAAACAGTAACAATCGGCGCTTGGGTCGCAAATAAACGATCAAGCGGAAAAATCGCATTTTTACAATTAAGAGATGGAACAGCCTTTTTCCAAGGGGTGGTTGTAAAAAGCGAAGTGCCAGAAGAAGTTTTCCAAACAGCTAAAAATCTGCACCAAGAAACATCTGTGTTAGTAACTGGAGAAATTCGTGAAGACAGCCGTTCAAAATTCGGTTATGAAATCGGGATTACAAATGTGGAAGTAGTAAGCGAGAGCCACGATTATCCAATCACACCAAAAGAACACGGAACAGATTTCTTGATGGATCATCGTCATTTATGGCTACGTTCTTCAAGACAACATGCGATCATGCAAATCAGAAATGAAATCATTCGTGCAACGTATGAATTCTTTAATCAACATCATTTTGTCAAAATCGATCCGCCAATCTTGACTGGTTCAGCACCAGAAGGCACAACGGATCTATTCGAAACAAACTACTTTGATCAAAAAGCCTATTTATCTCAAAGTGGCCAATTATATATGGAAGCTGCTGCTATGGCTTTCGGAAAAGTCTTTTCATTCGGTCCGACTTTCCGTGCTGAAAAATCAAAGACACGCCGTCACTTGATTGAATTCTGGATGATCGAACCAGAAATGGCCTTCACTCACCAAGAAGAAAGTTTAGAAGTACAGGAGCAATATGTAGCCTTCTTAGTACAAAATGTTTTAGATCATTGCGAATACGCATTGGATGTACTAGGACGAGACAAAGAAGTCTTAAAAACTTATACAAAATTGCCATTCCCTCGTATTACTTACGATGATGCAATCGAATTACTGAAGAAAAATGGATTTGATGACATCGAATGGGGCGAAGATTTTGGTTCACCTCATGAAACGTTCATTGCGAATTCATTCGAACAACCTGTCTTTATCCTAAACTATCCAAAAGCCATCAAGCCATTCTACATGAAACCACATCCAACAAGAGAAGACGTGGTGATCTGTGCAGATATGATCGCACCAGAAGGCTACGGTGAAATCATTGGCGGAAGCGAACGGGCAACGGACTATGATTTCTTGTTAGAACAAATCCGTGATCACGGTTTGGATGAAAAAGAATATTCATGGTATCTTGATTTACGTAAATACGGTTCTGTTCCGCACTCTGGTTTTGGTCTAGGTCTTGAACGAACAGTCACTTGGATTGCTGGTATCGACCATGTGCGTGAAGCTATTCCATTCCCACGTTTGTTGAACCGAATTTATCCATAAGAAGTGATGAAAAAGCTGTTTAGTTTCGAGTATTAAGAAAAATTTTGTAAAAAATGGCTTTCCACATTTTTACATAAATTTGGCTTAATACCGAGAAACTGGCTTTTGAACACCGTTTAAGGAAGAGGTTGTGAAATCAGTGCCTTGACCTGAGTATTAGAGAAACAAAACGGAAAAATAGCTTCTCATATTTTACCGTTTTTTGAGCTAATATCGAGGGTCAGCTGATTGAACACCGTTTATTCTAAAAAAGAACTGCGAGCTCTCGCAGTTCTTTTTTTAAATACGGGATAAAGGAAGTTTCCAACAGACAAGAGAAGAAAGCAAAAGAAATTGCTATTTGATTCACAAGGTTCTATAATGAAATCGCAATCAATCCAACATATACAAAGAAGGCGATTCAAATGGAGATCCGATTTGATGATGCTTCTGCTGCTGAAATAAAGCAGCATCTAGCACCTGAAAACAAACTAATATTAACATTCGAAGATGGAATAGGTCCGTATTCTCAGCATGCAATGATCCACATGCAAGTTCAATTCACCCTTGGAATCATCGGATCAGATATGTCGACAGAAAGTTATGACCAATCTATCCCAAGCAATCTAGGAGAGATATTAGTAAAGGGATATTCGTTGGCAGACTTAGATGAGCATATGAATATACGTTTTGATGCTTCTCGTCATATTTTGAGTTTGACGGGCGACAGTGGGCTGATTGACGGAAACTTAGGTCTGATCGATTTCACTGAATCAAACAACGAAGGAATCAAGAAAAATCCGGCACGTTAAGAAAAAAGCATAAAAAACTAGGCACTTGTTGAGTATTCATCCAATCGTTTGAGGAAACTAGGCGGGTGTCTTTTTTTATACATCTATTTACTCTTTCGTCTTGGCAGAGCTTATGGGATAATATAAGGAAGAAAATCGTCGTTTTATTCAAAAAGGAGTTTTTGACAAATGAAAACACACGTGTTATTTATTGGTGACAGTATTACAGACGCAGGAAGAGACCGTTCAGAAGCAACGGATTTAGGTAAAGGGTATCCGCTTTTGATTGCCGGGAAACTAATCTCACGATATCCAACGATGGAATTTGAATGTATAAACCGTGGGATAGGAGGAGACAAAATTGCAGATCTGCAAGCGCGCTGGCAAGAAGATTGTTTAGCTCTGCAACCTGATTATGTATCGATTTTGATTGGAATCAATGATACGTGGCATAATACTGGAGATCAAGCTATATTCGGCACTGAGAAATCTGTGCAGCAATTTGAATCCGTTTATCGAGAGTTACTAAATGAACTACAAGCAGCTGGAATCTGCAATATCGTCTTAATGGAGCCTTTTGTACTTCCTGTGACAAATGATCGTTATGGGTGGCGCAAAGACTTAGACCCTAAGATCCAAACCGTTCGTAAACTCGCAAAAGAATATGGCACATTACTGATTCCTTTAGATGGAATATTCAATGCTTTAGGAATCGCTTATGGTTTTTCGAAATATACAAAAGAAGATGGCGTGCATCCAACGATTGGCGGACACGAGATTATTGCACAAAGTTGGATAGATGCGATTTCCGCAGTTGATTTTTTTAGTGGAAATAAAAATGAACGAAAGAAAAGGGAGAAATGATGGAAATACGAAGGGCAGTAAAAGAAGATCTCCCTCAAATCAATCAGCTGATTACTGATCATCCAGAATCATTCGTAAAAGTAAAAACGGCAGCTGAACTACATGATAGGAATAAACTATTGATCGTTGCTGTAACAAAAGAAAACCGGATCATCGGTTTTGCGCAAGCAGATGAACAGCAATCAGAAGAACGGGTGGATCAGCGACCAGCAGGAAAACTAATCCAACACACATTAGTAACAAAAGAAAAAACGGAAGAAATCCAAAAAAGATTTGCGGAATACTTGATGCTGGAAGCTAAAAAAAGAAAAATCAAATCGTTTTTTGTCCAGTTCTAATTAAAAACTGTAATAAAAGGAGAAATACAATGAGTTGTTTAGGAAATGTCATCTGGTTCATATTTGGCGGACTAATTGGGGGTCTTAGCTGGTTAGCAGCAGGGGTACTTTGGTGTATCACGATCATCGGTATCCCCATCGGTATGCAGTGTTTTAAAATCGCCTCCCTTTCTTTTGCGCCTTTTGGCAAAGAAGTAATTTATCACCAGTCCGGCATGTCATTGATTGTTAACATCATCTGGCTGATCGTTTCAGGTCTCCCAATTGCTCTTGGACATGTCGTCAGCGGCATCCTTCTATGTATCACGATTATAGGGATACCATTTGCAAAGCAATCTTTCAAACTTGCTCGATTGGCGTTAATGCCATTTGGTGCAGAGATTATATAAGTCAGGATGTTCTAAAAGAGTGTCCTAAACATGTTTTATGAACGAGAGGACTGGATGAAACACAACTATCACGTGTTTTATCTGGTTCTTTTTATATTTTGAAAACTCATTTTTTCTTTCGGATACCTTGACATATGAATGTACATTCATTTATAATTAGTTATGAAGAGATATTCATATGTTAAGGCGAGGAGGTCATTAAAATGAAAAGTTACAGATTAGAAGGTTTAGATTGTGCGAACTGTGCGATGAAAATCGAAAAAGGAGTCCAGCAAATCGATGGAGTCAAGGAAGCAACGGTAAATTTCACTTCTGGAAAACTAACGATTGACGTAGCGGAAGATCGATTAGCTACGGTTGAACAGGAAACAAAAAAAGTAGTGAGGGAATTAGAACCAGACGTCAAGGTAACAGAAATAGATAAAGAAAAAGTATCTGAACATGGAAATGAAAAAGAGAGAAACACGCTGATCCGGATTTTATTTTCACTTGCAGGTATCGCTGTTTTGCTATTATTTGATTTTAATGAACCAATTCGTTTGATAGGATATTTATTGATTTATCTGCTGATAGGATATGATGTAGTGAAAAAAGCGGTGATGAATATCGTCAAAGGACAAATCTTTGATGAAAATTTCCTCATGTCTGTGGCTACGATCGGCGCTATGTTGATCGGTGAATATCCAGAAGCCGTAGCAGTGATGCTGTTTTATCAAATCGGCGAATATTTCCAAGGATTGGCAGTCAATCATTCAAGAAAATCGATTCGTGAATTGATGGCTATTCGTCCAGAAACAGCGCACATACAGACAGAAGAAGGATTGATGACCGTGAATCCTGAAGATGTGCAGATTGGTCAGTATGTACTTGTTAAGCCTGGTGAACGTGTACCGTTAGATGGAACGATCATCGAAGGAGAATCATTAGTCGATACATCCGCACTTACAGGTGAATCCGTTCCTAAATCTGTATATGTTGGTGAAACAGTATTAAGTGGATTTATCAATAAAAATAAACCATTTTTAGTTCAAGTAGAAAAATCCTATGAAAATTCTACCATCAGTAAATTATTAGAATTAGTAGAAAATGCCAGCAGCAAAAAAGCACCAGCTGAAAATTTCATTACCAAATTCGCGCGATATTATACACCAGTCGTTGTAGGGTTGGCCGTCTTATTGGCTGTTTTACCTCCAATAGTTTCTGGAGCGGCGTTTTCTGAATGGATCTATCGGGCGTTGACGTTTTTAGTGATCTCATGTCCATGTGCATTAGTGATTTCCGTACCACTTAGTTTCTTTGGTGGGATCGGCGGAGCAAGTAAAATTGGTGTATTAATAAAAGGTTCAAATTATTTGGAGTTGCTTGCACAAACTGAGACAGTGGTTTTCGATAAAACTGGCACATTAACAAAAGGCGACTTTTCGATCCAGACGATCGATCCAACAGGAATTGATCCAAAGAAATTTATGCAATATATTGCAAGTGCAGAACAGTTTTCTACACATCCGATTGCGCAATCCGTTTTAGAAGGCTACGAAGGTCCGCTTTTACCGGCGACAAATATCCAAGAATTTGTAGGTGAAGGAATCTTAGCTGAAGTTGACAGCAAACAAATATTAGTAGGTAATCACAAATTGATGGAAAGGTTTGAGATTTCTTTTCCTTCAAGTCAAGAAATCGGTACACTGCTTTATATAGCAATCAACCAAAGTTATAGTGGTTATCTTGTCATTGCGGATACCTTGAAAGAAGATGCCGTAGACGCATTGGTTCAACTAAAACAGGCTGGTGTCAAGCACACAGTAATGTTGACAGGTGACTCGAAAAAAATCGCTGATCATATCGGGAAGCAAGTTGGCGTGGACAAGATATACAGTGAACTACTTCCAGAAGATAAAGTACAGCGGTTAGAGGAGATCTTACAAAGAAGCAATAAAAAGACCGCCTTTGTCGGAGATGGAATCAACGATGCACCAGTGCTAGCAAGAGCAGATGTAGGGATCGCAATGGGTGGGTTAGGAAGCGATGCTGCAATTGAAGCAGCAGATGTAGTCATCATGAACGATCAACCATCGAAGATTGCAGATGCGATCCGGTTAGCAAAGAAAACATTGAAGATCGTCAAGCAGAACATTATTTTTGCTATTGGGATAAAAATGCTGGTACTTGCCTTAGGTGCTTTTGGTTTTGCAACAATGGGAGATGCAGTATTTGCAGATGTCGGGGTAACTGTCCTAGCTGTTTTGAATGCTATGCGAAGCTTACATGTAAAAAATAAATATTGACCAGTAGAGAGGACGAATGAACGTCCTCTTTTTTTATTCCTTTTTCTTAATAAAAGAATACAAAGAAAATAGCTAAAATTATAAAATAACTGATGTTTTTAATTTTACAGAAAATTCAAAATTGCTTTAAATACAATAAAAACAATGAAATGAAAGAAAACAACTCCTTTTTTTGATGGAAAAAATATGAAAAAATGATGTGTATTAAATAAAAGAATACACACATAAAATAACGCTGTCTTGTAAGTTTGTTAAAAATTGAATATGATTACATTTGGTTAACAAATTTTTATTATAAAGGAGAGAACGAATGAACAATAAACAATTACGCTGGTTCACTGTTGCGTTAATTGCATTTAACATGGTTTGGGGCATGGGGAATGTAGTTAATAACTATGCCCAGCAAGGAGTATCAGTTGTCACCTCTTGGCTATTGATTCTAGCCATTTATTTCATTCCATACGCATTGATCGTTGGACAATTAGGCTCAGCCTTCAAGGATAGTAAAGGAGGCGTCAGTTCATGGGTCGAAAATACGACATCCAATAAACGGCTAGCATATTATGCTGCTTGGACTTACTGGGTCGTGCATATTCCTTATTTAGCACAAAAACCTCAAGCCATCCTGATTGCAGGGGGGTGGGCGGTCCAAGGAAATGGAAATATCGTAAATACGATGTCAGTCCAAATGGTAGCAGTTATTTCACTTATTATATTTCTTGCCTTTTTATATTTATCAACAAAAGGACTTTCTACGTTGAAAGTAATCGGCGGATTAGCCGGAACAGCGATGTTCGTTATGTCGATCTTATTTATTCTTTTAGCAGTAACGGCACCGTTCATCAATCCAACGATGGAATTTGCCACACCGCATATGAATCAAGTGAAAACATATATTCCAACCTTTGACTTCAGTTATTTCACAACCGTCTCTATGTTAGTGTTTGCAGTTGAAGGAGCGGAAAAAATATCCCCTTATGTTAACTCTACAAGAAATCCTGCAAAAGAATTTCCTAAAGGGATGATTTTCTTAGCAGCAATGGTAGGGATTTGTGCTGTATTAGGTTCAGTCGCAATGGGCATGCTGTTTGCTAGCGATAATATCCCTAAAGATTTGATGGCAAATGGGGCATACAGTGCTTTTCAAATTTTAGGTAATTACTATGGTATCGGTAACTCATTGATGATTATTTACGCATTGACAAATATGATCGGACAAATCTCCGCATTAGCCTTTTCAATCGATGCACCGTTAAAAATCTTGTTAGCAGATGCAGATCCAGAATTCGTACCAAACTGGCTACGTAAACGTAGTCATAAAGGTACATTAGTAAACGGCTATCTTTTGACAGGTATACTAGTAGGAATCATTATTTTGCTGCCAATCTTCGGTATCAAAGATATGAATGAATTAGTTAAATGGTTGACGAACTTGAACTCAGTTGTTATGCCAATGCGTTACCTATGGGTATTCTTGGCGTATATGATGTTGAATAAAGCTTATAAGAAATTCAATTCTGAATATAAATTTGTCAAAAATCCAAAAATCGGGTTTATCTTCGGTGCTTGGTGCTTTGCCTTCACTGCGTTCGCCTGTATCTTAGGAATGGTACCAAAAGTAGATTATACTGCTGATCCTAAAGCATGGTGGTTCCAGCTATTCACGAATATCATCACACCAATCGTCTTGATCTTATTAGGCATGATCTTGCCAGCTATTGCTCGTCGAGACAAAAATAAAGAAATCACTGAGCCAGAAACTGTGGTTCAGCCTTAAATATAGAAATACTTGTTACAAGAGGTTGTAACAGAAGTGGTCAGCTGATTGAACACCGTTTACCCAGAGGTCGGGAACTTGCCGTTTCACTCTGAGTCACAAGGAACAAGTTCAAAAAACAGCTTCTCATGTTTGTTGAATAGTGTGACTTGTGACCGAGGAGTTGGCAGGAGAACACCGTTTATTCGGAACAAGGGACTTTGACACGACTTTTGTCACAGTCCCTTGTTTTTTTGTGGCATTATAAGTGGTATGATCGAACCAAATTCCAAAGAGAAGTGAGGGAGGAAAATGAAGATCATCGTGATTGGACAAAGTGGGTCGGGAAAATCGACCCTCGCAAGGAAGATCAAAGAAATCACCGGCTTTCCGCTACTGCCTCTAGACCTTTTATGGCATACGACAGATTACAGTATTCAGGCAAAACAGTGGTTTTTACAAGAACAGCAATCGTTTATGGTATCTAATCCGTCATGGATCGTTGAAGGAAATTATACTTCTACGTTAGAAGAGAGAATCAAAGAAGCAGATAAAATCATTTGGCTTAAAGTGCCGCGTTATGTCGCCATCTACCGAGTAGTTTGGCGTTCTCTAAAAAGAAAGATAAACAAAAAATCACGGCCAGATATGCCTGAAGCATTTACAGAGAAACTAAACAGGGAATACGTAGAATTTTTATCTTTTATCTGGCATTTTGAAGAAAACAATGAACCGAAAATACAGCAACTGATCCAAGAAAACCATGCACGAAACAAACTGATCATCCTTAAAACAAGAGGGGAAAAACAAGAATTTTTAACTAAATTGAAAATAGAGAGCAAAAATAATTGACAGTTTTTGTTTACAAGTGTAATCTTTATTCATAAGCTATTGATTACATTTGTAAACGAAAGGTGTGAAATAAGTGGAGAAAGTCAAAACGCCGGTAAAAATCAGCGATTCAGAATGGGAGATCATGCGGGTTATTTGGACACTTGGGCAGACGACTGCCCAAGAAATCACGCAGATCTTAGCTGATTCGATGGATTGGAAACCAGTAACGATCAAAACTTTGCTGGGACGTTTGGTAAAAAAAGAAGTGATCTGGACAGAACAAGAAGGAAAAAAATTCATTTATCATCCAACTGTCTCAGAGATGGAAACAGTTCGTAGTGCGACGGAGAATCTTTTTTCCCATATCTGTGCAAAAAGGATTGGAGAGACGATTGCGGATCTAGTAGAAGAAGCTACTTTGACTCAAGAAGATATCAATGAAATCTTGAAACAATTAGAACAAAAGCAACCAGTCGAAACAATCGAATGCAACTGTATCCCAGGTCAATGTGAATGTAAACAACATCAATAGGAGGAAGAAAAAATGAAACAACAATTTTCAATCGAAGGTATGAGCTGCAATCATTGTGCTGCAAGAGTCGAAGAAGCGGTAAGCGCACTTGACGGCGTACAGAAAGTAAAAGTGAACTTGAAAAAAGCAAACGGTACAGTCAAGTTTGATGAAACAAAAGTCCAATCCGAAAAGATCTGTCAAGCAATCAATGGATTGGGATATAAAGCAGAGGTGATTTGATGGCAGCAGCAGAAACCAAAATGGACACATTCGTCATTACAGGTATGACTTGTGCAAATTGTTCTGCTAGGATCGAAAAAGAGCTGAACGGACAACCTGGTGTTGTCAATGCCACAGTCAACTTGGCCACTGAAAAAGCAAGTGTCAAATATGAAGGGACGACCACTGAAAAATTAATCCAAAGCGTAGAGAATATCGGCTATGGTGCGATTTTGTACGATGAAGCCCATAAACAAAAAATTGCGGAAGAAAAGCAAGTATATTTGAAAAAAATGCTATTCGATCTTGTATTGAGTACGATTTTGACTTTGCCATTGATGCTGTCAATGATTGCCATGATGTTGGGGAGCCACGCGGCAATTGTTCACTTTTTTCATCTGCCAATCGTTCAGTTAGTTCTGTCTACACCTGTCCAATTTTATGTTGGTGCTCGTTTTTATAAAGGGGCGTATCATGCAATCAAGACGAAAGCACCAAATATGGATGTACTAGTAGCAATCGGAACATCAGCTGCTTTTGCATTGAGCATTTACAACGGATTTTTCCGTGGACATCCCCAAGATCTTTATTTTGAAAGCAGCAGTATGATCATCACGTTGATTTTGCTCGGCAAATATTTGGAACATACAGCAAAAACGAAAACAGGTAATGCAATCAAACAATTGATGTCTCTTCAAACAAAAACAGCTCAAGTAATAAGAAACGGTAAAGAAGAAAAGTTAGCGATTGAAGAAGTCGTCGTTGGCGATCAGCTAGTCATCCGTCCTGGTGAGCAGATCCCAGCAGATGGTCGAATCATTTCAGGAAGTAGTGCGATCGATGAAAGTATGCTTACTGGCGAAAGTCTTCCTGTAGAAAAGAATCCAGATGACACACTCTTTGGCGGAACAATCAATACGAATGGTCTGCTTCACATGGCAGTCACACAAGTTGGTAAGCAGACAGTTTTAGCTCAAATCATCCAAATGGTGGAAGACGCTCAAGGAAGCAAAGCACCAATTCAAAAAATCGCGGATCGAATCTCAGGGATTTTTGTTCCGATCGTTTTAGTCATTGCATTCATCACACTAGTGGCGACAGGTTTGATCTCGGGTGATTGGCAACTTGCATTGATCCATAGCGTCTCTGTATTAGTCATTGCGTGTCCATGTGCATTAGGTTTAGCGACTCCAACAGCTATCATGGTAGGAACGGGTGTTGGCGCACGAAACGGAATCTTAATTAAAGGCGGAGAAGCATTAGAAGCAGCTGCTCACTTAGACAGCATTGTTTTGGATAAAACTGGAACGATTACAGAAGGAAAGCCCAAAGTTACAGATCTAGTCGGTTCTAAAGAAGTCCTATCTATTTTTTATACTTTAGAACAAGCTTCTGAACATCCACTAGGTAAAGCAATCGTGGAATACGGAAAACTGCAAGAAGCAGCAACATACGATATGATTGATTTTACAGCTCACCCAGGTGCTGGAATCAGCGGTACGATTAACGGAGTACGCTGTTTTGCGGGTACACGTAAACGATTAATTGAATTGAACCTATCATTTGATGAATACCAAGAACACGCGTTAGAATTAGAACAGCAGGGAAAAACAGTCATGTTTTTAGCTGATGAAAAGCAAGTGATCGGGCTGATTGCCGTGGCAGATCAAATCAAACAAGAAGCCAAACAAGCAATCAAGCAGTTACAGGATAAAGGATTAGATGTCTTTATGCTGACAGGAGACAACAAACTGGCAGCCGAAACGATCGGTAAACAAGTGGGGATTGATCCAATGCACATCTTTGCCGAAGTACTTCCAGAGGATAAAGCAGACTATGTGGAAAAACTGCAGAAAGATGGCAAAAAAGTCGGTATGGCAGGCGATGGAATCAATGATGCGCCAGCTCTCGCATTAGCTGATGTTGGTATGGCAATGGGAAGTGGAACGGACATCGCGATGGAAACAGCAGATGTAACGCTGATGAATAGTAGTTTGGCGTCCATTGCTCAAACAATCGAGTTGTCTAGAATGACATTGAGAAAAATCAAACAAAATCTTTTCTGGGCTTTTGTCTATAATACGATTGGCATTCCTTTTGCTGCATTAGGCTTTTTGAATCCAATCATTGCAGGAGGAGCGATGGCGTTTAGTTCCGTCAGTGTATTGTTGAACTCCCTGAGCTTAAATCGGCACATGAAAAAGTAAGAGAAGGGATGGAGTAAAAATGAACGGGAACGATATGGAGAAAAAACAGGAGCATAAAAAAGAAGCAGGAAACAAAGAAAGTGCTCATTCAAACGAAAAACAGATGAATCATGATCATAGCCAGATGGACCATTCGATGCATATGGAACATAACCATGGAGATATAGCGGACAGCAAACAAATGGACCATTCGATGCACATGGATCACGATCATGGCGGTATGGATCATTCCATGCACATGGGGAATTTCAAACAAAAATTTTGGCTATCGCTTATCCTAGCTATCCCAATCATTCTTTTTTCACCAATGATGGGAATGGAATTTCCCTTCCAGATAACATTTCCTGGTTCGGATTGGCTCGTACTGATCTTAGCAACTATACTGTTTATCTATGGCGGACAGCCATTTTTAAGCGGGGCAAAAATGGAATTGAAACAAAAAAGTCCTGCTATGATGACGCTGATCGCGATGGGGATTACAGTTGCATATATTTATAGTGTCTATTCGTTTATCGCGAATCTGATCAATCCTCATACGCACGTCATGGATTTCTTCTGGGAATTAGCTACATTGATCGTCATTATGTTGCTAGGTCACTGGATCGAAATGAACGCTGTTTCGAATGCCAGCAATGCTTTACAAAAACTAGCAGAATTACTGCCAGAATCAGTGAAACGCTTGACGAAAGAAGGAAAAGAAGAGACAGTCTCACTAAAAGAAGTAACCGAAGGCGATCATTTGATCGTCCGTTCCGGTGACAAAATGCCAACAGATGGTGTTATCTTGAAAGGTGAAACTATCGTTGATGAATCAGCTGTGACTGGCGAATCAAAAGGAATCAAAAAGCGAGCCAATGATAAAGTGATCGGCGGTTCTATCAATGGGGATGGAACGATCGAAATCGAAGTAACTGGAACTGGTGAAAATGGGTATCTAGCGAAGGTTATGGAAATGGTGCGAAAAGCACAAGGAGAAAAATCCAAGCTAGAGTCATTATCAGATAAAGTGGCAAAATGGCTGTTTTATATTGCCTTAATTGTCGGTATCTTGGCATTTATCGCATGGTTGTTCTTGACAGATCTTCCTAATGCATTGGAACGTATGGTCACTGTCTTTATCATCGCCTGTCCCCATGCTCTAGGTTTAGCTATCCCATTAGTTGTTGCTCGTTCCACATCGATCGCCGCTAAAAACGGATTGCTTTTGAAAAACCGTAACGCACTAGAGCAAGCCAATGATCTAGATGTGATCATGCTGGACAAAACCGGGACACTGACAGAAGGAAAATTTACGGTAACGGGTGTCGAAGTTCTTGATGATGCGTTCAATAAAAATGAAATCCTTCAATATTTAGGAGCATTGGAAGCGAATGCCAATCATCCATTGGCTATTGGCATTATGAATTATTTGAAAGAACATGAAATCAAGCCTTATCAAGCCGAAAATCTAAAAAATCTTTCAGGAGTTGGGCTAGAGGCAACAGTCAAAAACCAACAAGTGAAAATAGTTAATGAAAAAGAAGTTGAGCGTCTCGGATTAAATGTAGAACAAGCATTATTGAAACCTTACCAAGAACAAGGAAATACCATTAGCTTCCTGATTTTAGAAAATCATCTAGCTGCAATCGTTGCTTTAGGTGATGTAGTAAAAACAGAAGCAAAAGAGTTTATCCGAACATTGAAGGAAAGAAAAATCACTCCAGTCATGCTTACTGGCGACAATAAAAATGCTGCTCAAGCAGTAGCAGATTATTTAGGAATCGAAGAATATTACGGCGGTTTATTACCAGATGATAAAGAAGCTGTTGTCCAGAAATATCTTGACCAAGGGAAAAAAGTAATCATGGTGGGTGATGGGATTAATGATGCGCCAAGTTTAGCCCGTGCTTCTATTGGGATGGCAATAGGTGCAGGAACAGATATCGCAATCGATTCTGCGGATGTCGTCTTGACAAACAGCGATCCAAAAGATATTTTGCATTTCCTTGATTTAGCTAAGCAAACGCGAAAGAAAATGATCCAGAACCTCTGGTGGGGAGCAGGGTATAATATTCTCGCAATCCCACTAGCGGCCGGAATACTTGCACCAATTGGTATCCTATTAAGTCCAGCAGTTGGTGCTGTCTTGATGTCGTTAAGTACGGTAGTCGTAGCGCTGAATGCTTTGACATTGAAAATCAAATAATAATGAAAAAAGGTTGTGACAAAAAACGTGTCACAACCTTTTTTTACGAATAATCGATGCTCAATCAGCTGGTTATCGGCATTCCAGAAGTAGATTCTCTAGGAATTTTATCTTATTTTTTGAAGCTGATCCCTTTTGTCATAACCTTTTTGGATACCGTTTTTCTTATTATATGCGTTAGTTCTAAATAGGTTTTTTTATCGAATTTTACCGGATCTGCTTGTCTCCCATATATTTCTGCTTCATATTGAGCAGTTAATCGAATGAAACGTTGATCTAGATTGAATGTTTGTTCTATTCGTTGGCTGTATGCCTGCAAAGATTCTGCGGGGGTGCGCGGTACCAGTGTTTCCAAATGGTGGAGAAGTTTTTGATACGCAACCGCATTAGTAGAAGCAAAAAAATGAAGATAGATAAGATAACTTGTCCAGCGCAGAGATTTTCTAAATAACAATAGAAAGAACAACAAGACGGATAAACACACCCCAAGGCTGAATAAGACGATTTTATAAGACGGTGTGAGTGTCGTGTTATCTGACGAAATAGTCTCAGGTTTCTCACTGGAAATAGTTTCTACTATATTTTCGCTTTCTTTTGGCTGTTCTTCAGCAGATTGGACGGTTTCTGTTGTTTCAGCGGCTGGTTGTGAAACAGTTGGATTGGCAAATGAAGGGGTTGGTTCAAATGGAAGCCAGCCAAACCCAGGAAAGTACACCTCTGGCCAAGAATGAGCATGACTATTGAGAATGCTGTATTCCTCATTTCCTTGCTCATCTGTTCCTGTTCTAATCCCATCCGTAAACCCTTTTGTCCACCGAGCTGGGATGCCTAGTGTGCGAAGAAGGACGACCATAGAAGTTGAAAAGTTGTCACAGTAGCCGACTTTTGAATCGAAGAGGAAATAATCTACATAATCGCGTTCTTTAGGCGTATGTCCGGTATCCGTTTTGGAATAGCGAAAATTCCCGCTTGTTTTCAAATACTGTTCGACAGCTTCAACTTTACGAATTAAAGTTGCTTCATTTTTGGTCAATTCGATCGCTAAGTCCTCAATACGTTGAGGCAACCCTTTCGGCAACTGAAGATTTGTCTGTTGTTTTTCTAAATCATCGGCCTCTAACTGACTGCTTTTTAATTCTTCTCTCGTAAAAGCTAATCTTTCTGTTTGTAAGGACGCCAATCGCGTCGATTCATTCGGGACAGGGATGAATCGTTGGCTTTCAGGCAAATAGTAAAGTGTTTGTCCACTGGCTAATGAAAAATCAGTCAAGGTAGTATTTCCATAAGGATAAGGTAAGAAAGCTTGGTTTTTTAGCGTCAATGTAATGTTTTCTTTTTCTTCCATAACTGTTTGGTAGCTTGTGATATCAACAGGAAATTCTTGGATTGGTTGGATGGGTGCATCCGGATCTTCTACCCATCCAGAACCGGTGTAATGATTCTTATTTTCTATTTTCCAATAGCCGTTTACTTTCTGGTTCGCTGTAAAAACAACTTCGCCATTATCATACAATGGACCACCAAGTTGTTCATCATTTTCACTGAAACCCGTTCTGGCACTTCCGGTTAATTGATACTCATGGAGTCTGTCATAAAGCCCTTCATCATTAAGATATTCTCGGATCGGTTCACTCGTTTCCTCAAGAGATTGGTGTACTTTTGGGAGATATAAAGGCAAGATGGCGCTGAAAGTGAACAAACAAATAAGCAGGATCGTAGTTAACGACTGGAATCGAGCGTTTCCCGACAACAATCGGAGGGAGAAAAATTGCCTTGCTGCCAAATATACGCATAAAACAGCTACTACCGCAATCATTTCGTACAATAGTTCTTTTTCCCGAAAAACGGTAAGCATCATGAAGTAACCCATCAATGCAAGAAAGGGTGCATACCAATAGTCGTAATCCACGGTCAAAGTAATAAATAAATAGATCAACAACAATATGAGAAAAAAAGCTGTCTTTTCTGGTAAATAATGAAGTTTACCTTGGGATAGATGGAAGAATTCCTCTGTAACTGACGAAAAAAACTGTACGACCCATAATAAAGAAATTGTCTTTGAAGGAAAATAGGTAAACAAACAGCCAATCATTACTGGCAAAGAAAGTAGCAATCGTACCCATTTTTTAGGAATACAGCATACAATAAGACATAGGATACCAATAGTCAGGATAAGAGGATAGCTATTTTGCAATTGATTAGCTGCTACAAATATCGGAGCACCTACACTTAGCATCATAAAGGAATAAACGCCACGCAGGTATTTTTTCCATTTAATCGTCAATCCATTCACCTCCTGACAGTGAACATACCTTTTCTTTTTCTTGTATCATGATTTGTTTTTCTGCGAAATAAACAAGATAGACCGTTCGATCTTTCGACAATGTTTCGACAGCTTCTGAGACTTCAGGAGAATGCTCAGGAATAAAGAGGACGATTTGTTTTTTTGCCTGTTTTTTCAAGTGTGCCAAAAAAGTTTTCTCATTGCCAGCGTTCAAAGAAGCAAAATAGGTATATCCAGGATCTTTGCCATGAAAGGTACGGTCGCCTAATATCAGAAGTTCCGGCTGCTTTTCTTTTCTCAGATGCCATAAAGAAAAATACAAATCTAGCAGATGGTCAAATTTCAAGCTAGGTGAACCCCAAAAGCAAAGAAGCGGAGAATATTCTTCTTGATACTCGTATTCGCGGTATAACCACTCTTGACTATGAGCAGACAATTTCCAATCGATTCGGTTAAAAGAATCGCCGGGGCGATAAGAGCGATGTTCTCGAAAATCAAGACCTTTTTGATACGCGTTCAGCTGTTGTTTTTTTTCCAGAACTCTTTGCAATGTTTCTACTTGAGTTTTATGAAAAGCAGGAAGAACAGTCACAGGAAAAGAAAGCTCTCTTCTTGTCCTTTTTCTAAAAAGTCCTAGACTATCATAGGCTGTAAAAATGACGGTTAATGCTTCATGGAACCCTCTCTCTTTTGGTTGCCAAAGTACTTGGACTTCTTGCGGTTTATTTGTAAGGATCAATATTTCTTGTTTTTTTTCTGCAAAGATCTCTGGAAAGACGATCTGTAAACGAGGGAGAGGGAAAGAAAAAGCTCCTTTTTTGGCTATAGAAAAAATAACCTGTATACTTTTTTTACGATAAACGACTGGCTGGACTGTGCAAGTAACAGAAAGTTTCTTTAGAAAGGTGCTTAATGAAAACACACTCCATGATACATAAAGAGTAAAAAAAGCCAATAAGAACCACCCTAAAGAATTGTTGAATACAAGAGCAAAAAAGACAATGACGAAATATATCAGAAATAACACAAAATTAATGAAATAATCTTTGGCTTTTTCCATTATCTACCTCACGGGAATTGGGATTTGTGCAACAAGGGCATGGATCATTTGTGTCTTTTCGTCTTCCTTCAATGAACGATCGTAAAAAATCAAGCGGTGAGAAAAAACGAAAGGAACTAACTCCTGCAAATCTTTGGGCGTGACGTAATTTCTCCCATGGATTAATGCATAGGCTTTTGCTGCTTGAATAAAGGCAAGGCTTCCTCGTGGACTGATACCAAGCTGGATAGCAGAGTGGGTTCTTGTTGCGGATACTAACTGCAAGGCATAAGATGCCACTTCTGGGCTGACAAAGACATTCGCCACACTTGTTTTTATTTCTTCTATTTCATGACTGTTCAAGACGACCTTCAAATTATCCAACACTTTTTCGAATTTATCCAAAAGTAGCAGAAGTTCGTCGTCAAAAGAAGGATAACCAATTTGTAGTCGGAATAAAAAACGATCGAGCTGTGCTTCCGGCAAAGGATATGTTCCTTCATACTCGATTGGATTTTGTGTAGCTAAGACAAAAAAATGATTGTCTAGGGGGTATGTATTGTTGTCGATCGTTGCATGATTCTCTGCCATTGCTTCTAAAAGTGCTGACTGAGTACGGGGAGTCGTACGATTGATTTCATCTGCTAACAAGATCGTTGTAAAGATTGGCCCCGGACGAAATTCAAACTCTTTTGTTTGTGAGTTATAGACGGAAAAGCCCAAAATATCACTAGGAAGAAGATCAGTTGTGCATTGGACTCTGCTAAAGGTTCCTTGCACAGCCTTTGCTAGTGCTTTGACTAGTAATGTTTTACCTACACCGGGAATATCTTCGAACAAGACATGACCACCTGCTAGCAGGGCAACAATCATCAATTGGATAGTGGAACGTTTACCGATGACCGCTTTTTCTAATTCTTGTATCAACTGATCGATTTTTTGTTTGGATTCTTCGATTTTAGCTTCCATTTTCACATCACCTTCTCATGAAATCACTATTTAATTTAATTGTAATGGAAGGGGATACATCCTACAAGCAAAGTGATTTTATTATGTTTTTTTTAAATACATTCGTTTTAAAATGAGAATACAATTAAATTAAGTAAAATAAAAAATAATGAGAGAAATTTGCGTAATTAAGTAAATAGAAAGGGACTTTTTATCTTTTTAGAAAAGAGCCCTTTCTGATCAAACAATATGTTTAGAAACTAGGTGAGAGATGATCAATGAGATGGCAAAAACTATTATCAAAAAATGCACAGAATTTATTTTCACTAATCAACCTAATGAAAGATCTGATCTGGCGAAAAACGGATCTAGCTGAAGAACTGAAAATCGATGTCAAAACAGTTGATCGGCATCTAAAACGTTTGGCAGAAAGCGACTGTCCAATCCAGCTGATTCTTCATAAGAAAACCGTTCAGTTAGTTTATGATCAAGGATATAGCGAACCCTACCTCCTTTTTGTTTTTCTGATTCAATCACCACCTTTTTGTCTACTGAAAAATCTGCTGTTGAATGAACCTTATGAGCAGGAGTATGATCGTTCGACACAAGAGCGGTTGAGAAAATGGTTTGGTGAGTATCACCTTTCGTTTTCTTATAAAAAAGCGCAGATCTTTGGTTCAGAAAGAAAAATACGGTACCTGCTATTTTGTTTCTTGAAAGATTTCCCCCATTTTTTTGCAGACGATGGAGAGCAATCCTTTTCAGAGACATTCATCCAATTATTGAAGCAACGAAAGGATCCGGCAGAAATCGAGATTTTAGGAGACAGTCGAACCCTTTTCTTTGAGTTGTTTCCAGAATTACTTTTTAGAGAAGAGCAGATTTTGCCAATAAAAGAAAAAAATTATCTAGCGATTTTGCGCTTGAGCTGTAACCAGATTACTGAAAAACGGTGGGAACGGATAGAAGAGACACAAGACTATCGGAAATTGACGATCGTAACTGAAAAGCTTGATTCGCTGTTTTGGCTGAATAGTGAGTTTGAAAGTGGAAATAAATCAAAGCTGACAAAAGTACTTTACCAAGAATGGCTTCGTTATGTGATTGGTATCCATGATCGATTGGTGGAAGAAGAAGTTCGTTATTATCAGGAAACATTAGAAAAGTTTCCCAATTCCAAAGATAAACTGTATCAATTTCGTCTAGCAATCCAACAAGCACTTGCACACCCCGCAGTTGAGTGGGGAATGCTTTTACTTAAGACACTCCAAGAACGGGGGTATTTAGATGTCCATCCTCCTGAAGTGAAAATCGTCTTTTTTTTTCGTTATGAACATCAGGAAGCAAGAAGACTTGCCGGGGTACTGAACAAAACCCTAAGACATCGAAAACGGATTTCGATCCATGTTTGCACTCGAAATAAGCCACCTCGTTATGCAGATCTAGTGATTACGGATCATTTTTTTCCATTAGACCATAATGAAGATCAAAAAACGTATCTGTACCATCCTTCATTTGGTATTGAAAGACTACTTACGGATATCAATTACTGGTTAGGGAAAAACCGATAAAACCTTTGGAAAACAGATCAAAACAAGTCAGTCTATGCTATAATAAAAAGCGATTAGTAAAGGAGGAAATCCATTGGAATTAAAGAAATTAGAAGTTCCCACATCTTCGATCACAGAAGTGAAACGATCGCCGATGGATGTATTTGCTCAAGCGCGAGACGCGGGAACTGGCGTATATATATTTAATCGGGAAAAAGTAGCTGGTGTGATGTTGACCCAAGAACAATACGAAACGCTCTTGCAAGAACTAGATGTCCTTCGTCAAACAGTGAAAGAGGAACTGAAAGAACCAAAGGAAAAAGAAATACATGAAGAATCTGTCAATAAAACAGCTTCCGTCGTATCCAATGCTGAAGGGATGGAAGAGTTGGCACAAACATTACAGCACTCGCTTATTACTGGTGTGACGATTACAGCAAAAAATCTAGATGAACGAATGGTCGCACTTGGTTTTATTACGAAAAAAACCGGATTTGGCGGGGTCGTGGATATGCTCAGCGAATTGATGAAAACCGGGAAAATCAATTACCAGCTAAGAAGAAAACCGCAAAATCGGACCATCATCGCTGAAATCATAGGGGAGCAAAACAGTCAATCCCAATTGATGGATAAGATTATTATCAAAAAAATTTTTCTACATGAATTATAAGAAAACCCTATATGTACAAAAAGAAAAAAACAGCTTCTCTTTGTACATATAGGGTTTATTTTTTTAGGGATGCCGTGCTTTTTTATAAGATAAGGCTACCGCCCATAACGATCCAAGGATTTGTGGAACTAAGTAAATGCCAGCTAGAATCAAAATCAGTTGGGTCGGTTTTAAAGGATGATAAAAGTACCGCCATTCAGCAAAATTGACGCAAAATAAATAGGAAGTGACAGTAGATATAATGTTGGCGATAAATAAAGATAAAATACGCCTGCTTTTTTGGAAATAATACCCAGCAAAAAGAGATAAAAATATCAACGTGATGAATCCGCTTACGGAATGATAATAGAAATCAAGCAGTAAAGCGAAATGCACATAAGGAACAAAAGATAAAAGCAATGGAAGATTCTTCCAACACGTTTTTATCATATTTTGTCACCACCTAACAAGTGTTATTATTTTGTTAATTTTATTGTAAATTGAATCATATAATAATCAATTACTTTTTCATCATTTCTAGATTAAATGAATAAACTCTCATGCCATTATCTCTAAAAAAAAAGTTTTTCCCCCTAATTTTTTTAGATAGAAAATTGTATAGTATGATGAAAGAAAAATTGGTTTGGGGGAACATTGATGAGAAGAAAAGCAGTAATCGATCGGCTTTATTTATTTTTTTGGTTTTTTCCTATCGTTTTGCTACCTTTTACATGGGTAAATGCTGTTGTGCAAGGTGCCGAGATATTAGGGCTGATCCAAGGAAGTGGATTTGTGGTTTCTAGAAATTTTCCAGCTTTGACTATTTTTTACTTAGTGATAAGTGTAGGTCTATTACTGCCAAAATCTCTGATCAATCATTATAATTGGCAGCTGCTTTATTTTTCTTGTTTACTCATATTCACATCTATGTTTTCCTTGTTGCCTCGCATGATCATCGGTCCTAATGGTTTGAGCGAGAGCGGACTGAAGGATTCAGCATATCCCTCCATGTATTTCTTGACCATTAAACCGTGTTTCTATTTAGTCATTGTCTCATTTATTCTTGCGACATTCTTTTACTTCTGGACAGAGATCCGGATAAAAAGTGAACGATCTGTATCTATAAAAAATAACTGTTGATGGTGGATCATCGGTAACAAGCATATGAGCGGCGGAAAACGCCTGTTTCTCATATGCTTTTTTATTATCGTGTAAAGAATCTGAAAAACGTTTACATGATTTTTACATAACTTAACTATATTTTTACAGCAACCATACGAGGGATTTACAGTCGACTGATAAACTTTAGTTGTAAATAAGAAAGGAGCAATAAAATGAAAAAAGTATTGTTTACTCTAGGCATGATTGGAGTTCTTTTAGCCGGATGCGGCTCAGGATCAGGAAATACAGATGGCTCTGCCACACAAAATAATTCAAGTGACTCAAATGAACAGGTAAAAATCGTTGCGGTAGGTTCGACAGCATTACAGCCTTTGGTCGATGCAGCACAAGAAAGTTTTGTACAAGAAAATCCGAATTATCAAATCTCTGTACAAGGAGGAGGAAGTGGAACTGGTTTGAGCCAAGTCGAAGCTGGAGCAGTTACTATCGGAAACTCTGATGTATTTGCAGAAGAAAGAGACGGGATCGATGCCTCTAAATTAGTGGATCATAAAGTAGCAGTAGTTGGGATGGCACCAATCGTCAACAAAGATACAGGTGTCAAAGATATCACAAAACAGGAATTGATTGATATCTTTACAGGAAAAATCACTAATTGGAATGAAGTTGGCGGGAAAGATCAAAAGATCAACGTTGTGAACCGTGCAAACGGCAGCGGTACCCGTGCGACATTTGAAAAATGGGGATTAGATGGTGCCACACCTATACAGTCCCAAGAACAAGACTCATCAGGAACTGTTCGGCAGTTGGTAAGTCAAACACCAGGAGCAATCAGCTATTTGGCCTTCTCATATCTCGATGATTCCACACAAGCACTAAGTATCGACGGTGTAGAACCAAAAGAAGAGAATGTAGCAGATAACAGCTGGAAAATCTGGTCCTATGAACATATGTACACGAAGGGAAAACCTTCCCCTGAAGTCCAAAAATTCTTAGACTACATGATGACAGAAGAAATCCAAGAAGGACCTGTTAAAGAATTGGGCTATTTACCAATCACAATGATGGAAGTAGAACGTGACCACGAAGGAAATATCAAATAACTAGCAGATAAATATGCTACAGTTATAGTGACAATCAAGGAAAAATCAACTATCTTTCCCCGCATATAGATTTTTCCTTTAATTGAGAAAAAGAGCGACGACATAGAACTGTCGTCGCTCTTTTTTTGCTATATGACAGGAATGAAAGGTGTATGCAAGCTTAATAGGAGGAACACTTTTCATATCTGTTCTATACTGGATAGGAGAAGTTTGTAAATATCCAGAAAACGAAATTGATCGAGGTAGCCACATGAAGAATAAATGGACAAATCGAAGTAAAAAAAAGAAAATAACACAAAAATCATCTGACAAAGTTATCCGTCTTTTTCCCTCGTACAAAGAAGGATTGACAGCAGAACAAGTCAAGGAACGAATAGAAAAAGGTGCAGCAAACGATTCAGTCGATCCCACATTCAAAACAAACCAACAAATTATATTGGAAAATATTTTTACGTATTTCAATTTGATCTTTCTTATCTTAGCCATTTTGCTTTGCCTAGTAGAATCTTATAAAAACTTGACCTTTTTACCAGTTATCATAGCCAATACAGGAATCGCTATTTTTCAGGAAATTCGATCCAAAAAAGTCTTGGATGAATTGAATGTATTGAATACAGCAAAAGTCAATGTCATAAGAGAGGGGATAGAGCAAACAGTAGATATAGAAAACCTTGTATTAGATGACATTGTTATTCTAGAGACTGGACATCAGATTCCAGCAGATGCAGAGGTCGTGGAAGGAAAACTGCAAGTCAACGAGGCTTTATTAACAGGTGAAGCAGATGAGATAACCAAAGAAATAGGTGATCCATTGATGTCCGGCAGTTTCGTTGTTTCCGGAAAAGCTTACGCCCGATTAGACAAAGTCGGAGCAGATTCGTATATTTCCCAATTGACAGTCAAAGCCAAGACAATGGGAGAAGGAGAACAGTCGGAGATGATTGCTTCTCTTAATCAATTGATCAAATGGATTGGGATCATCATTATTCCTATCGGTATTCTGCTTTTTTCTCAAAGTTACTTTTTTAATGGAAACACGATGAAAGAAAGTGTCGTCGCAATGGAAGCAGCATTGATTGGTATGATACCTGAAGGACTGTACTTGTTAACGACGATTGCATTAGCATTAAGTGCGACTAAACTAGCAAAGCAAAGAGTTCTTTTACACAATATGAAAAGCATTGAGACATTGGCAAGAGTAAATGTCCTTTGTGTAGATAAAACAGGAACGATCACAGAAAACAAAATGTCTGTCCAAAAAGTGATTGTCTCTAAAAAACAAAAAATAATCAGCCAATCAGATCAACTGGAAGAGCGCATTGCTGACTATGCAAAAGCGATGGCGGGAGACAATGCAACAATGGAAGCCGTCAAAGAATACTTTACAAAAACCACTGATCAATCCTATCACCAAGTCATTCCTTTTTCTTCTGTCCAAAAATTCAGCAGTGTAGCGTTGGGAGACAAGGTATATGTTTTAGGAGCACCCGAAATGGTTTTGCGAGATCAGTTGCCGGAATATGCGGAAGAGTTTGTTTCTTTCGCTGAAAAAGGCTATCGCGTGTTGGTCTTTGGTGTGTACGATGGGATTCTTGAAGAACCAGTATTAACGGAGGCAGTCACACCATTAGGGTATATCCTGATCGCTAATCCTATCAGAAAAGAAGCAAAAGCCACATTCAATTACTTCAAAAAACAGCAAGTAGCCATCAAAGTGATTTCTGGAGATAATCCGCTCACCGTATCTAATGTAGCTGTCCAAGCAGGGATTTCACATGCTGATCAGTACGTTGATGCGTCTAAATTATCAGAAGAAGAATATGAAGCAGCTGTCGAAAAATATACAGTTTTTGGACGCGTCAAGCCAGAACAAAAGAAAATCTTCGTTCAATTGCTAAAGCGTAACAATACAGTAGCTATGACAGGTGATGGCGTGAATGACATTCTAGCCATGAAAGAAGCAGACTGCAGTATAGCGATGGCTTCTGGCAATGAAGCCGCCATGCAGGCCTCACAAGTGGTCTTGCTTGATTCTGACTTTTCACGCATGCCGGAAGTTGTTGCAGAAGGACGGCGCGTCGTGAACAATATTGAGCGATCAGCCAGCTTGTTTTTAGTGAAGAATATTTTCTCCTTTTTGCTTTCGCTGTTTTCAGTCATCTTTGCTTTGACCTATCCTTTAGAACCATCACAGATCACATTGATTAGTTTGTTTACGATTGGACTTCCATCTTTCTTGCTTGCTCTAGAAGAAAACAAAAAGCGAATCAGAGGGAAGTTCATCATGAATGTGATGGAAAAGGCTGTGCCAGGTGGACTGACAGATATGATCGTAGTCGGTGCGTTGGTGATCTGCGGGGTGACTTTGGATCTAAATAAAACAGATGTTTCTACAGCATCTACTATGCTTTTGATTGCAGTAGGATTTCTTGTTCTCTATAAAATCTGTTCACCGCTGAATAAATTCAGAAGTCAGATCATTCTTTTCTGTGCTAGCGGTATCTTTTTTTCGGTCGTTTTTTTGCATAAACTGTTTTCAATCACCGGTATCTCAGCTGTATCGCTTTTGTTGTTGAGTATTTTATTTTTCTCGGCAGATTCGATTTTTAGGCATTTGACTACATTGGTAGAATATTTGTTTGAACGTAAAAATGAAAAAGAGCCGGAGATAATAAATAAATTGCCTCGGTTCCTTCGAGTATTCAAAAGAAATAAATGACTAATAAGATAAAAGAAGCTTAAAAATACATTAACTAAAAAATTGTATTTTCTAAGCTTCTTTCTGTATAAAAAACAAAGCAAATTTTTATCTAGAACTTATAGAAAACCAATTAAATCTTTACTTCAGGTGTCCTATAATCATTTTGAAAGCGTTTTTTACAAAAGTGGGAGGGATGCTTCAAATGAAAAATAGAAGATTGCTTCAATTTAGTTTATTTTTAGGTGTACTGTATGGGATTTTCTTATCAGTTTCTATTGATGCTTGTACGACGATTTTAGTAGGAAAAAATGCTTCAGTAGATGGTTCAACGATGATTGCTAGAAATGAAGATCTGAACACGGCTTGGTCAAAATACTTTGTTGTCAGAAAAGAAAATACGAATCCTTCACATTTTGTATCAAAAGGGAATGGATTTACCCTTGATCTTCCGAAAGAACAGCTGAAGTACACAGCGACCCCAGAATGGGATACGTCAGAAGGATTATTTGAAGAAGATGGTATCAATAGCAAGAACGTTGCAATGAGCGCTACTGAATCAGCTACGACAAAGGAAGAGATATTGAAAAAAGATCCATATACCGCGCATGGTATCGCAGAAGACTCTATGTTGACCGTGACCCTTCCTTATATTGATTCAGCAAGAGCAGGGGTAGAACGATTAGGAAAAATCGTTGCTAAGCAAGGAGCTGCGGAGACAAATGGTGTGATTTTCTCTGATAAAAATGAAATCTGGTATATGGAGATACTTAGTGGTCATCAGTGGGCAGCTGTCAAAGTTCCAGATGACTGTTATGCAGTTATTCCTAATATGTTGTCAATTGATTCATTTGATTTGAAGGACAAAGATTCTTATCTTTGTTCAGCAGATTTAGAATCTTTTTTAGAAAAGAATCAACTGATAAATACGAAACGGGATATTTCTTTAAGAGACATATTTGCAGATAAGTCAAAGGATGAAAAATACAATCTTCCTAGGATATGGGATGCACAGAGAAAACTGACACCTTCAAAGAAACAAAAAATAACAGATCGTTCATTTGAGATGTTTGTCAAACCAGATAAACCTATTTCAATTGCAGAAACAGCTTATATCATGACATTACACTTTAATGGTACTGAATATGATACCATCGAAGGGACAAAGCCAGATAAGTATCGTCCAATCTCTGTGCCGAATACGATGGAATCTCATATTCTACAGATAAGAAACAATGTACCAGAAGAAATCAGTGGTATCCATTGGTTAGCGTTGGGGATTCCTGATACAAGCAATTATATACCATTTTATAGCAATATAAGCGAGACACCCGAAGCTTATCAAAAAGGAACAGATATGCCAGATGATATTTCCGCTTACTGGACATATCGGTTGACGAACATCTTGACGAAGCCATACTATAGTGATTTTAAGAAAAATATTACTTTACCAACTCGCCAAAAAGTTCGAGACCATCTATCGAAAGAGTTAGCAAGTACAGACCAACAAGCAAGAGAATTAATAGTAAATCATCCCGAAAAATTAACGGATTATTTGAATCAAAAAACACAAAGTTTTGCTGATTATGCTATAGATGCTTATCAGAAAATGAACCAGGAGCTGATTGTAAAGATGTCAGAAAAGACAGCTACACATCATGACAAAGATCTATAACATGTGGCTCAGCGTTTTTAGCTAATAAAAAGCCTGCTTTTCAGCGTAGTAGATGATCGTTAGACATCTAAACATTGCTGCAAGCAGGCCTTATTTAATTGCTTTTCGGAATGGTAACGGTGAAAGTCGAACCTGTTCCAAGATGACTGTCTACAGTAATTGTACCATGAAGGAGTTGCACGTAGTCTTTTACAATCGCTAACCCTAGTCCGGTCCCGCCTGAATGTCGGCTTCGTGCCTTGTCTACGCGGTAAAAACGCTCAAAGATCCGTTCCTGATCCTCAATGTCGATACCTATACCAAAATCTTGGACAGAAAACGATAATTCATCTGTTGCCTGATAACGGATAATGATCTCGCTGTCGTTTTTTGAGTATTGGACAGCATTTTCAATCAGATTTTTGAGGATTGGATAAAGGATATCTGTTTTAGTAGTAAATGGTTCGTTCTTTCCAATCAATCGAATCGTCAACCGTTTCTTTTCGATGATTGGCTGATAATTTTGAACGATTTGCTGGAAATAAGGTTCTGTATAAATCGTCTGGATCTCGTAAGAATTTTCACCGTCTTTTGACAGCTGGATGATTTCCCGAATCAATTTATCTAACCGAATCGCATCTTTTTGCATGATCTCAAGAAAAGAAGTCAGAGTTTGTGGGTCATCTTTTGCACCATCCAGTAAAGTCTCGGTAAAACCAATCAGTGAAGTCACAGGAGTTTTTAATTCGTGGGAGACGTTGCCCACGAAATCCTTTTGTAGCTTTTCTAAACGTCGCACTTTCGTTAAGTCATACGCCACCCCTAGAATCTGTCCGGTACCTTCTGAATTAGTAAAGTAGCGCAAACTCAAGTCTAATGTCTGTCGTCCTTCAGCGATGGTGATCTCCTGATGGATCAGCGGATGCTCAGGAGTCACTTGGTGAATCAGCTGAATGAGTTTTGGCTCTTGGATGACTTCTGTGTATCGTTGTTCAGGTTCATAGCTTGTCACGTTTAAATGCAACTGCATCTTTGGATTAAGCAGTAGTAAACGAGAATCAGCATCATCAATCAGGAATACGCCTATCATCAGTTCATTTAATAATGTGTACAATTGTTCTTCTGTTGTAGTATACGCTCGATACATCTTACTCATTTGTTCGCTCAGCTCATTGATTGTTTGATACAATTCCTCCCATTGGTCAGGTGTCTGCATGATTACTTCTGCTTGGTTTGGATTTTGTACCATTTTTCTAAGAACAGGCAGGACAGTTTTCAAAGGCTGATTTTTTTGGTAGATCAGGTAATAAATCATTCCTGCAAGAACAAGGAAGAAAGACAGAAAGAAGAAAAAGACCCAACGGCGAAAGCTCTCCGTTCTCGGTAAAAATCCGCTTGTCGGTTCTGCGATACGTAAAATGGCTTCTAACTGGCCTCCTTTTTTGACTGGTAATGCGACGTATAAAAGATCCTCATTCAAAGTAGTACTTTTGCGCAAAGCGCTACCTAGGTTCCCACCATTCAATACAGCTTTTATTTCTGGCCGAGAACTTCGCCGTTCATTCAATGTTTCATTGTTTGTGTCAAATAAGATTTTTCCAGTAGCATCCATTAAAGTGATCCGTTCGTTCGACTGATGGACGAATTCTTCCAAAGCAGTTTTGTTTTGCGCTGTTTGGAGGTTTTCGACATCTAATTGCCGGATCAGTAGTTGTGCTTTTTTTGTCAGGTAGCTTTCTTGCTGTTCGACGATCTGTTGTTGGAAATAATGGGAGATCAATTGCCAACCACCAAAAAACAAACTAATTAAAAGAATAAGAAAGAAGAGACGCTCATAAATTTTTTTCCATTTCATCGTTTTGGTTCCTGAAACTTATAGCCAAATCCTCTAACAGTCACCAAGTACTTTGGATGTTTTGGATCTCGCTCGATTTTTTCTCGCAAATGACTAACGTGTACATCTACGATACGGCTTTGTCCTGCGAAGTCAAAATTCCAAATGCGGTCTAGCAATGTGTCGCGATCGATCACACGGTCTTTTCGTTTCATGAAATAAACGAGTAATTCAAATTCTTTCGGTGTGAGTTCAATCAGATGATCGTCTACGGTGACTTGATAATTGGTCAAATCAGCAGTGATTTGTCCAATCGATAGATATTCAGGCTCAGCTTCATCTTTTGATTGCTTACGAGGTTCGATCCGTCTGAATATGGCTTTCATACGGGCTAATACTTCACGTGGACTAAATGGTTTGGTCAAATAGTCATCAGCACCTATCTCCAGACCAATGATTCGATCCACCTGATCATCTTTAGCCGTCAGCATCAAAATCGGTGTTTCATTTTTTTCTTGACGCAGCCGCTGAGTGATCTCCATGCCATCCATCGTTGGAAGCATCACATCTAAAATGATGAAATCAAATGATTGTTCTAATGCTAATTCTAATCCTTCGCCTCCATCTGCGGCACTGGTTACCTTATAGCCTTCTTTTTCCAAATTGAACGTCAAGAGCGTCACAATAGAAGGTTCATCATCAACAACTAGTATTTTTTTCATTCAAATCTCCTTTAAATAGGTTTCATTCTGTTTATATTTTAGCATAGAATCAGTACAAGGGGCTATTTTACAGAAGAAATAAATGGTATAATAGGAAGGCACTTTGCTGAATAGAAAGGAAGAGCAGTCAATGATTGGAATCAGTGCATGTTTAGGCGGTCTGGCCTGTCGCTATGATGGACAGAAAAAAGAAGTACCAGAATTGATGGAACTAGTTGAAACTGGCGAAGCCGTCATGGTCTGTCCAGAAGTAATCGGCGGATTGTCAATTCCTAGAGATCCTGCTGAAATCATTGGTGGAAATGGGTTCGATGTGTGGAAAGATCAAGCAAAAGTATGGACGACAAGCGGCGAAGATGTAACGGAAGCGTACAAAAACGGCGCGATCAAAGCCTATCAAAAATTGCAGGAAAAGCACATTGATCTAGTCATCGTGAAGGAAAAAAGTCCTTCATGCGGGACCCATTCGATTTATGATGGAAGCTTTTCCGGAATAACAAAAAATGGCGCCGGAGTGGCCACTGCTTATTTTATTCAGCAAAAAATGACTGTGCTCTCTGATGAAGAATGGCTGAAAACTAGAGGTGAGCAGAATGGAAATCGAAAAGACCAATCGAATGAACGCGCTCTTTGAATTTTATTCGACCTTATTGACAGAAAAACAAATGAACTACATGGAGTTATATTATGCAGATGATTTTTCATTAGGCGAGATCGCGGAAGAATACGAAGTAAGTCGTCAAGCAGTATATGATAATATCAAGCGGACAAGCAAGATCTTGGAGGATTATGAAAAAAAACTCCATCTCTTCTCTGATTATATTGTCCGAGAACAGATATTGGAAAAGATGACCGCATATATTACTGATAAGTATCCGGAAGATAAAAAACTGCTTGAATATGTACAGCAAATTCAAGCAATCGAAGAATAAATAAAAGGAATGAAGAAAATATGGCATTTGAAAGCTTAACTGAACGTCTCCAGCAGGCGATGGGAAAACTAAGAAAAAAAGGAAAAGTATCAGAAGCTGACGTAAAAGAAATGATGCGGGAAATCCGCCTTGCCTTACTAGAAGCCGATGTTAACTTGCAAGTAGTCAAAGACTTTACTAAACGCGTACGCGAACGTGCGGTAGGGGCAGAAGTGCTGGAAAGTTTATCACCAGCACAACAAATCGTAAAAATCGTTGATGAAGAATTAACAATCACACTTGGTTCTGAAACAGCAGAGTTAAATAAATCACCAAAAATACCAACTGTTATCATGATGGCTGGTCTACAAGGGGCAGGTAAAACAACTTTTACCGGTAAATTAGCGAATTATTTAAAGAAAAATGAAAATGCTCGTCCGCTCCTAATCGCAGGGGACGTATATCGGCCAGCAGCGATCGACCAATTGAAAGTATTAGGTCAACAGCTAGATGTTCCTGTATTTGATATGGGAACAGAAGTCAGCCCAGTAGAAATCGTTCGTCAAGGGATGGAGCTAGCAAGAGAAAAGAAAAACGACTATGTATTGATCGATACGGCAGGACGTCTACACATCGATGAAACATTGATGGATGAGTTGAAACAAATCAAAGAATTAACTCAACCAAATGAGATCTTGCTGGTTGTCGATGCCATGACTGGTCAAGATGCCGTCAATGTAGCTGACAGCTTCAATCAGCAATTAGGGATTACTGGAGTAGTCATCACTAAACTTGATGGGGATACTCGAGGCGGGGCAGCATTATCGATCCGCTCAGTGACAGGCGCACCAATCAAATTCATCGGTTCTGGTGAAAAATTGACTGACTTAGAAGTATTCCACCCAGATCGTATGGCTAGCCGTATCCTTGGTATGGGGGACATGCTGACACTGATTGAAAAAGCGCAGCAAGACTATGATGAGAAAAAAGCGGAAGAACTTGCACAGAAGATGCGGGAAAACTCATTTGATTTCAATGACTTTATTGAACAACTCGATCAAGTGATGGGGATGGGCCCACTGGAAGATCTAATCAAAATGATCCCAGGAATGAATCAAGTCCCTGGAATCGAAAACGTCAAGGTAGATCCAAAAGATGTTGAACGCAAAAAAGCGATGGTTTATTCTATGACACCAGCAGAAAGAGCAAATCCTGATCTGTTGAATCCAAGCCGTCGTCGCCGAATTGCTGCTGGTTCTGGAAACAGTGTGGTTGAAGTAAACCGAATGATCAAGCAATTCAAGGAATCAAGAAAAATGATGCAACAAATGTCCAAAGGGGATATGAACATCCCAGGTATGGACCAAATGTTTGGATCAGGCGTCAAAGGGAAACTAGGCAAAATGGCGATGAATCGAATGATCAAGAAAAATAAGAAGAAAAAGAAAAAACGGAAATAAGATAAAAAAAACAGCTTCGGTACAGACTGAAAATGTCTATTGCCGGAGCTTTTCTATCAGCAATTTTTATTCTTTACTGATACAATTACTCTAAACAAAGAGGTGGCACAAATGAGATGTCCGTGGAGTGAACAGACAGAAAATATGCAGCAATATCATGATACTGTCTGGGGTGTTCCTGAATATGATGACCAAAAGCTGTTCCGAAAATTGATGCTCGACATCAATCAGGCAGGATTGAGTTGGCAGACGATTTTAAATAAAAGTGAAGCATTCGATAAAGCATATGATCAATTCGATATCCAAAAAGTCGCAAATTATGGAGAAACAAAAATGAGCGAACTAATGGAAAACAAAGGAATTATTCGGAACCGCAGAAAAATCGAAGCTGCTGTCCAAAACGCTAAAGCAGTCTTGAAGATTCAAGAAGAATTCGGCAGTTTTTCTGAGTATCTTTGGTCGTTTTCTAATGGAAAAATCGTTGATTCTTCTTATCATTCACAAGAAGAAGTCCCGACAACAAGTCCTCTTTCAGATGAATTAGCAAAAGATCTAAAGAAAAGAGGATTTAAATTTATTGGCAGTACGACAATCTGTGCTTTTTTAGAAGCAGTCGGGATCATCAATGATCACCTTGACAGTTGTTTCCGCAAAGAAGAGGTCATACGTATCGGCAGAAAATAAAGAAAGGGCGAATAAAACATGCGAAAAATCATATTTTATGGCGCTGTAAGTTTAGATGGTTATTTGGCAACGAAAACGGATGACCTTCAATGGCTTTTTGACACTCCGACAGGTGAGCAAACCACTTATGTAGCTTTTTATGAAACAATCGATACGACCATCATGGGCAGGAAAACTTATCAAGAAGCAAAAAAATATTTGGAAACCGAAGCAATTTATCCAGAGAAAAAGAATTTCGTTTTTTCAACCAATGCACAATTACAATTACCAGATGCTGAGGTCGTACACGAAGAGCCTGTTGCTTTTCTAAAAAATCTACAAATGGCAGAAGGAAAAGACATCTGGATTGTGGGTGGGGGTCGATTGATCAAACCGTTAGTAGAACATCAAATGATTGATGAATGGTATATCCAGATTGCCCCTGTATTATTAGGGGACGGAATCCCTTTATTCCAAAAAGGAACCTATGAAGCACGTTTCGAATTGCTAGATACGACACGATTCGGTGAATTTATCGAATTACATTATATACGAAAGTAGAAACAAAAAAAACAAAAAAGACAACTATATGCAGAAGTGTCCTGTACATAGTTGCCTTTTTATTACTGTTCTAATTTTATTCTGCTAATTTGTTAGAAAAATCTAGATATGCATCTAAAATCGTTTGGAAGAAACTTAATGTTCCTTCAACGATATTGCCGTTTTCATCAATTAGATTCGTAACGTTTCCGATATATGCTTCCGGTTGTTGCAAGGTAGGCACATTCAAAAAGACAAGTGATTGGCGTAGATGGTGGTTTGCGCCAAAACCGCCGATCCCACCTGGTGATGCAGTAACGACTAAACCTGGTTTATGATCCCAAACACTGTGTCCATAAGGTCTTGAGCCTACATCTAAAGCATTTTTCAATACTGCTGGCACAGAGCGGTTGTATTCAGGAGTAACGAAAACGACACCGTCTAATCCACTCACTTCCTCACGAAAACGAGTCCATTCAGCAGGCGCTTTTTCTGGGGTTTCAAGATCCTCATTGTAAAATGGCAGATCATCGAATTTTACAAATACACTTTCGTACCCTTCAGGAAGCAATTTTGCAAAAGCTTCTGCTACTTTTTTGTTGTAAGAATCTTTTCTTAAACTACCAATAAAAAATCCAATTTTTTTTGTCATACGATTTTTCCTCCTTCAAACTATCTATAATAATCTTACAAAAAATAAGTAACTGGAGCAAATAAAAACACTTACTGGCAAAAGTTTCGTTTCAGTTGACAAATGATCGCGAAGTATCGTTAGTCTCCATTGCCAACCCTCTTGGAAAGTCTATATAATGAAGAAAAAGGAGGGATAAGATGGAAGAATTATCATTATCGAAAAATGTAGCAAATTTACGAAAGAAAAAAGGCGTGACCCAAGAAATTCTAGCTGAATTCATAGGCGTGACAAAAGCTTCTGTTTCCAAATGGGAGACAGGCCAAAGTATGCCTGATGTACTCATATTGCCTAAATTAGCCAGTTTTTTTGATGTGTCTGTTGATGAACTGCTCGGCTATCATCCTCAATTGACGAAAGAGCAAATCAGACACTTTTATCAGCAGTGGACCACCGCTTTTTCTGAAGAGCCCTTTGAATATGTGATGGAGGACTGTAGAAAAGCGGTCAAACAATATTACTCATGTTATCCTTTTCTTTTACAAGTAGCCGTTTTGTGGTTGAATCATTTTATGCTAACAAAGGATCTGGAGGAACAACAAGCAATTCTGTCTGAAGCAGAAGCGTTATGTACGAAAATCGTAGAAGAATCAGCAGAATTATCTCTATGCAATAATGCTTCTTTGTTAAAAGTAGCGGTCATGCTCCAGTTAGGCAAACCAGAAGAAGCTTTATCTGAAATCGAAGAAAAAGCGGATCCTTATCGTTTTGCCCAGCAAAGCGACACCTTACTTATCCAAGCGTACCGAGCCGCTGGTCAAACAAAAAAAGCGGTAAGCTATACTCAATTCAGCATGTTTTCTCATTTAATCAATCTCGTATCTTCAGCCACTCATTATCTATTGATTCAAATCATTCAATTACCGGTTATAGAAGAAACTGTCAATAGAATAGATGCTGTGATCCAAGCATTCAACCTGACGGCGGTCCATCCCAACAGTTGTGCTCAATTTTCTTATGCTGCAGCCTGTGCTTATGCGAAACATGAAAAAGAAGAACAAGTAATAAAGTGCTTAAAACAGTTTGTGGATTTGACACTTATACTTTTAAGCGAGGAAGGCAGGATCCTTCATGGTGATAGGTATTTTGATGAGATAACTGAGATATTTGAAGGAGCAGATCTTGGGGTACAGCAAATAAGAGACACGAAATTCATCAGGGAAGGGGCATTGAGTGCATTAGAAAATCCGTTTTTTCAACAAATTGAAAGATCAAAAATTGAAAAACTAAAAAAGCGATTGGCAGGCGAGTAATATGGGCATCAAAGAATTTCTTCCGTTTTTAATTCCTTTAATCATTGTACAGTTTGGATTACTTATTTATGTACTTCATCATATCTTTACACATTCTGCATATAAACATGGAAATCGAATGATATGGGTGATTATTGTTATTGTTGGTATGCAGTTCATCGGTCCTGTCCTTTATTTGATTTTTGGCAAGGAGGATGCGTAGTGGCTATCTTGACACTTGAAAAAGTCTCAAAGTCTTTTGGTACAAACAAATTGTTGGATGATTTATCTTTTTCTGTAGAAGAACAGACGATTTTTGGTTTCATCGGTAAAAACGGTGCTGGAAAAACGACAACTATGAAACTGATCTTAGGTCTTATCAAAAAAGACAGCGGAACGATCCGAGTGAACGGAAAAGAAGTAGAGTACGGACAAACAACGACCAATCAAGAAATCGGCTATTTAGCTGATGTACCGGTTTTTTATGATTATATGACCGCTTCTGAGTATTTGATCTTTTGCGGCGAACTCACAGGAATGCCTAAACAGCGGATAAAGGAAAAAATCAGTGAACTGTTGTCACTTGTCGGTCTGTCGAATGAAAAGAAGCGGATCAAAAAATTTTCCAGAGGGATGCGACAACGTTTAGGGATTGCTCAAGCATTGTTGAACGAGCCCAAGTTACTCATTTGCGATGAACCAACTTCCGCTCTTGATCCTGTGGGTCGAAAAGAAATATTAGATATCTTATCATCTGTGAAAGAGCAAACGACGATTTTATTTTCAACTCATATTTTATCTGATGTGGTGCGTATCTGTGACAAAGTTGCTTTTTTGGATAATGGAAAAATCGTGTTGTCTGGATCAGTGGACGAATTGAAAAAGCAAACAAATGCTAGTGGATTTGAGATCGTATTTTTTTCCAAAAAAGAGCGCGAACAATTTGAAGAGCTTTTACCTGGAGGGATGATCCGAAGTGAACTGCGTATAGCTTATCCACAAAAAAGTAAAGAAGAAATGCTTTTTGCTATGGATTTGCTAGCCAAATACCAATTGCCAGTCCAATCGGTCCAGATGGAAGAACCTACGCTAGAAAAACTCTTTTTGGAGGTCGTTCAATCATGAGACAACTCATTGCCTTCGCCAAAAAGGAGCTAAAGGAAAACTGGCGTACTGGAAAAATCATCACGCTAAGTGCGCTCACAGTGATTTTCGGTATAATGAATCCATTGCTAGCTAAATTGACTCCTTATTTAGTGCAAGCTATGTCAACAACTCTGGCAGAGTCAGGGATTTCTGTTCAGAAGATTACAGTTGATGCAACGACTTCATGGACACAATTTTATAAAAATATTCCGATGTTGCTGATTTTTTTCCTTCTTTTATTCAGTGGGATATTGACAAGCGAATACCAAAACGGAACAATCATCAACTTGCTGACAAAAGGGATGAAGCGCTGGAAGATATTTCTGTCGAAATGGATCATGGGTATACTATTTTGGAGTGTCAGCTATTGGTGCTGTTATAGTATTACGCTAGCATACACGATTTATTATTGGGACCAGTCGATTATCACCCATCCTTTATTTATCAGTTTTACTTATTATTTTTTTGGTTGTTGGCTTTATTCATTGATTTTATTTTATTCAGCTTTTCTTTCTTCCAATTATGCGGTTCTGTTGGCTAGTGGGGGAACGGTCATTCTGAGTTATGGTGCTGGGTTGTTCTCTAAAGTAGCAGAATATGTACCGACTTATTTGATTTCTTCCTCAAATTTTCTTGCGAAAGAAATCCACCTTGCAGATTATACTCGGTCATTAGCAGTGACATGTTGTTCTATCGTCATATCCATCGTAGCTGGGTGGCTTGTTTTTAACAAAAAAGAAGTCTAAAATCTGCTATTTCCTAAAAAAAATCGAATTTAATCAAGCTGTAAAGAAAAAAAGCTTTACAGGGTAAAAAAAAACTGTTACACTACATCTTGTGAATAAAACAATGGAGGTGGAAATAAATAATGGCAGTTAAAATCCGTTTAAAACGTATGGGTTCTAAAAAGAGTCCTTTTTACCGTATCGTCGTAGCTGATTCACGTTCTCCTCGTGATGGACGTTTCATCGAAACTGTAGGTACTTACAATCCTTTGAAAGACCCTGCAGAAGTAGTTTTAAAAGAAGACTTAGTTCTTGACTGGTTATCAAAAGGTGCACAACCTTCTGACACTGTACGTAACATCCTTTCAAAAGAAGGCGTTATGCAAAAACACCACGAAGCTAAATTCTCAAAGAAATAAGGTGACCGGATATGAAAGATTTAAGCGACTTAGTCTTAACAATCGTTCGTCCGCTAGTCACTTATCCTGATCAAGTCAAGTTAGAGGTCGTAGAGTCGAAAGATTTTTACGAGTACAACCTAACAGTGGCACCTGAAGATATTGGCCGTATCATCGGAAAACAAGGGCGTGTGGCCAAAGCAATCCGCACGATCGTTTACGGTGTTCGGATCAATGCACCAAAAAAAGTGCGTTTGAATATCATCGATGATAAGGAAAAGTAAATAAACGTGCTGTACTCGAATTTCCGAGTACAGCTTTTTTGTTTTTTTTATTAATTGAAGAAATGATTATTTGGCAAAAGAAGTAAGAAAGCGTATCCTTATAATAGGAGGGAGTGAACAGATAATGAGAAATACTATGTTATTTATTCCGTTTGTCTTATTGTTAAGCGCCTGCAGTTTGATTACTGAAAGATCAGACAATACGCAACCATCAAGCAGTACATCTGAAACTGTTGCAAGTACAGAAAAAAGTAATACTAAAACGGCTTCATCTACTGAACAAACAAGGACTACCTCAAATAATGAGGAAAAGCCTGCTTTAAACCAATTGAAAGAACAACAACCAAACGTGCCCATGCCTTTAGATGTACCGATTTCTTCTGGCTATCTCAATGTCGCAGCGGCACAAACAAAGCAAGGCTATTCTATTTTATATTACGGATCAGATCGTCCCCTCAGGTTGAATGCTGACGAATTGAATCAAGAAACGCCTATTGCAACTTATCTCTATCAATATGGATTTGCTTCTAGTCAAGAAACGATCCAAGTCTTGCAGCCATTTGAGATCGATACAAATGGGCAGCAAATGGATTTAGGTCATCAAATCACGGGGTATCAGCAAGGAGCAGCAGGTTCAAGCTACCTTGAATGGCAAGAAGGAAATTGGCGTATTCGGATCCGTGGGAATAATATAGATGGTCAAGAACCCTTGCCGTTAGCTAAAGAAATCGTAGCCTATTTGGAAGAAAACAGGCTGCCAGTACCTGAACAATTTGGTAAGATAACTATTGATATGGGAGATACGACGAATCGAGCCGTAGAAGTAAGTTGGCAAGAACCGAAAAATGTCTATACGATCACTCGTCAAGACCCTATAGCTGCATTGAAGATGGCAGTTTCTATGAAGAAGCCATGACAGAAGTGCTCAGCTCCAAGAAATAAGAAGTCATCAAAAACAGCAAGCCACAGTTTTGCATAAATTTGGCTTAATACCCTAAAAGAAAACTAGAATTGCCTCTCCGCACATGCTAAAATAAAACAGACAAAAAAGAAATGGGGATATAAGTTGACTGAATACTTGAATGTAGGAAAAATCGTAAACACACAAGGTATCAAAGGTGAAGTCCGTGTGATCTCAACAACGGATTTCCCAGAAGAACGTTACAAAAAAGGGACGGTGCTGACATTATTCCAAGATGGAAAAGCACCTGTGGAATTAACAGTCAAAAGTCATCGCAAACATAAAAATTTTGACTTATTGAGTTTTGAAGGACATCCTTCTATCAATGATGTGGAAAAATATCGGGATGGCATATTGAAAGTGTCAAAAGACAACTCTGTAGATCTAGCTGAAAATGAATTCTATTACCACGAGATCATCGGTCTGCGTGTGGTGGAAGAAGATGGAACGGAACTAGGTAAAGTAAAAGAAATCTTGTCACCAGGTGCCAATGATGTTTGGGTCGTTCAACGTCCGAAAAAAGCTGATATCTTGCTTCCATATATCGCTTCTGTCGTCAAAGAAGTCGATTTAGAAGCTGGAGTGGTCCGTGTAGAAATCCCAGAAGGACTGATTGACGATGAAGATTGATGTATTGACTTTATTTCCAAGAATGTTTGAAGGCCCTATGGGAGAATCCATCATCGGCAAGGCTGTAGATAAAGGATTATTAGACATCAATATCTATAACTTCCGTGATTATTCAGATAACAAACATCAGACAGTAGATGATTATCCATATGGCGGAGGAGCAGGTATGCTGCTCAAAGTCCAGCCCATCTATGATAACATCCAAGCAATCGAACAAGCTGCACCGGATGTCCAAAAAAGAGTAATTCTTCTTGACCCAGCTGGTAAACGATTCGATCAAAAAATGGCAGAAGAATTTTCACAGGAAGAACATCTGGTATTCATTTGTGGTCACTACGAGGGGTATGATGAACGTATCCGCACATTAGTGACAGATGAAGTTTCCTTAGGGGATTATGTCCTTACTGGGGGAGAATTAGGTGCGATGGTCATGATCGATGCAACAGTTCGGCTGTTGCCAGATGTGTTAGGCAATCAGACTTCTGCCCAAACCGATTCTTATTCAACTGGTCTATTAGAACATCCCCAATATACTCGTCCAGCAGAATATAAAGGGATGAAAGTACCAGAAGTATTGACAAATGGAAATCATAAATTGATTGAAGAATGGCAATTAAAAGAGTCGCTAAGAAGAACCTATCAACGCCGACCTGATCTCTTGGAAACACTTGAATGGACACCTCAAATGACGAAATTTTTAGAAGAGATCAAGAAAGAAGAACAAGAAAAAACAGCAGATGTAACCAAGTAAATTTTTCTAAAATCTTCTTTACAGTAGATTGATAGTATGTTAGTATTTTATGGTGAGTGTACAAGCACTTAACTATTACGATATTCCGCTGTGAGAAAAGCTCATAAGAATATTTGGAATAAGGAGAAGAAAACCATGAATCCATTAATCGAAGAATTAACAAAAGACCAATTACGTTCTGACATCCCAGCGTTCCGCCCTGGTGACACTGTGCGTGTTCACGCAAAAGTTGTCGAAGGTACTCGTGAACGTATCCAGTTATTTGAAGGTGTTGTTATCAAACGCCGCGGTGCTGGAATCAGCGAAACTTATACAGTACGTAAAGTTTCTAACGGAGTGGGCGTTGAGCGTACATTCCCATTGCACACACCACGTGTTGCAAAAATCGAAGTAGTTCGCTACGGTAAAGTACGTCGTGCAAAATTGTACTACCTACGTGCATTACACGGAAAAGCTGCTCGTATCAAAGAAATCCGTCGTTAATCATCGTTATCAGACAGAGAAAGAACCCTTGGAGTTCAAGGGTTCTTTTTTTGTTCTTATCATGTACGCAATATTCTTGATTCAGTATTTTTTTATTACTCGACTGGGCGAATAACTTATTAGGATGAGTCTTCCGACAAATATTAGTAAAAAAAAGAGCCATGTGATAATATCTTTCTTGAGAGTAACCGCTTTAACAAAAAATACAGAATATTCTAACATAAATGGAGTATTCTTAGAATCAAAAGTTAGAAATAAGATGATTTATACTTACACGGAGCAAGAGAAGATGAAAGTTTTGGAGACGTTTATGAAGGATGGAAAAGTAAAATAAGTACCAAGCGCAACAAAAAAGAAATACATCCTGCTGAAAGAAGTCTTGAAACGATTCGAACATGGAGTAATCTATACAGAAACAGAAGTCAATTCGATATTGATGGACATATTTTCTAGTGCTGATTATGTCGAACAAAGGCGTTATCTAATCACATTCGGTTTTTTCAAAAGAAGTTCGGATGGTCGAGCGTATCAGTTGATGGGAAATGAAAATTAGAAGTTTTGATGTATACTAATTGAAAAAAATTCAAGTATGCGGCGTAGAACCAATGTCGCATACTTGAATTTTTTTTGTCATCTTGTGAAATTGGTTGAAACTTTCAACCAAGAATGACAGTTTTTTATGTAAAATCTGTCATTCTTTTTCATTTTTTGAAACATATGGCTAAACAAATGAAATAAAACGTGCTATACTTCTGGATGAAACAGGTTTAGAAACTGTATCACTTATTTGTGATTATTTCTAACTAATAATTAAAAATAAAGCATAAAAAGGACGATGTTCAATGGCTGAAAAAATGAAACAAGGTTCGAAATCTGTAGTAGAAAGTTTGATTAACCATCACGTTGATTATGTATTCGGTATACCAGGCGCAAAAATCGATGGTGTATTTAATGAATTAGAGGATCAAGGTCCTGAATTAATTGTAACTCGTCACGAACAAAATGCTGCATTTATGGCACAAGCAATCGGACGTATTACAGGAGAACCTGGGGTTGTTATCGCAACAAGTGGTCCAGGTGCTAGTAACTTAGCTACAGGTTTGGTAACAGCGACAGCAGAAGGAGACCCGGTTTTAGCAATTGCCGGGCAAGTAAAACGAAGCGATCTATTGAAGTTGACCCATCAAAGCATGGATAATGCAGCGCTGTTCCAGCCAATCACAAAATACAGTGCAGAAATCCAAGATCCGGAAACAATTTCAGAAGTGATTGCCAATGCTTATCGTATGGCTAAAAGCTCAAAAAAAGGAGCGAGTTTTATCAGCATTCCTCAAGATGTAGTGGATGCGCCAGTTCAAGGTAATATCATCAAGCCATTGAGTGATCCTAAATTAGGTTCTGCTTCTGCAGATGATATCCGTTACTTAGCCGAACGCATCAGGGAAGCAAAACTACCGGTATTATTAGTAGGTATGCGGGGATCAAGTGAAAAAGAAACGTTAGCTATCCGGCAATTAGTTGAAAAGACAGCATTACCTGTTGTAGAGACATTCCAAGCAGCTGGAGTGATCTCACGTGAATTAGAAGCGCATTTCTTTGGTCGAGTGGGATTGTTTAGAAACCAACCAGGCGATATGCTTTTGAAACGAAGCGACCTAGTCATCGCAATTGGCTATGATCCAATCGAATATGAAGCAAGAAACTGGAACGCAGAAAAAGATGCGCGGATCATTGTGATCGATGAAGCACCAGCTGAAATCGATCCGTTTATGCAGCCTGAAAGAGAATTGATCGGTGATATCTCAGCCACTATTGATTTACTGACAGGTTCATTAGAGCCTCAACAAGTGTCAGAAGATGCGAAAGAATATTTAGATTCTCTTCAAGCAAAACTAACGGAGCGGAATATTGTCCAATCAAAAGGAGAAGCAGGTATTTTGCATCCTTTAGAAGTCATCAACACACTTCAATCAAAAGTAACAGATGATATGACCGTTACTGTAGATGTAGGGAGTCATTATATTTGGATGGCACGCCACTTTAGAAGTTATGAACCACGACATCTATTATTCAGTAATGGTATGCAAACGCTTGGTGTAGCATTACCGTGGGCGATTTCTGCTGCACTGGTACGTCCAAATACACAAATTGTATCAGTTTCCGGAGATGGCGGATTTTTATTCTCTGCCCAAGATTTAGAAACGGCTGTACGTAAAAAATTGGATATCGTTCATTTGATTTGGAATGATGGACGCTACAATATGGTAGAGTTCCAAGAAAAAATGAAATATCAACGGGCGTCAGGTGTAGACTTTGGTCCAGTTGATTTTGTGAAATATGCAGAAGCTTTTGGTGCTAAAGGGATCCGAGCTACAAGTATAGAGGAATTAGAAAAAGCTTTAGAAGAAGGATTTGCGACAGAAGGACCCGTAATTATTGATATTCCGATCGATTACCGTGATAATGAGAAATTGGGAGAAACAATCTTACCAGATCAATTCTATTAAGGAAGTGTCGACATGACTGAAAAAATCTTATACCAGCACGGGACATTGGGAGCTTTGATGGCCGGCTTGATGGATGGAACAGAAACGATTGCTCACATATTGGAAAAAGGAACTCTGGGATTGGGAACATTGCATGGACTTGATGGTGAAGTCATCTTTTTAGATGGCGTAGCTTATCAAGGAAGATCAGATGGCTCAGTTGTCCAATTAGATGGAAGTGAACTTACCCCCTATGCAGCAATTACAGATTTTACGCCAGATACTAGTTTTTCTGTTTTAGAATCTGCAGATGGAGAACAATTGAAAAAACACATCTTAGTAAAAGAAGATGGGGAAAATCTATTTTTAGCAGTGAAGATAACTGGATTATTCAAAAACATGCATATCCGTATCATGCCGAAACAAGAAAAACCTTATCGAAGACTAGCGAAAATTTCAGAGTCTCAACCAGAATTCCAACAAAGCAACGTTCATGGAACATTAGTCGGGTTCTTTACCCCTGAATTATTCCAAGGAGTTGCTGCAGCGGGATTTCATCTGCATTTTATCGATGATACACATACATTTGGCGGACATGTAATGGATTTTGAAGTGGCTGAAGGAAACGTGGAAATCAGCCGCATCTCTTCTCTTGTACAGCACTTTCCAGTTGATGATCCGACTTTTGTTCACGAAACGATTGATTATGCTGATTTAGCAGCAGAAATCCAACAAGCAGAATAAAAAAGACAGCGAGATGCGTTTAAGGTAACCAATCTAACGTATCTCGCTTTTTTGAAAAGCAAACCTAGCGTTTACCAAAAAACTGAGCTATAATCTTTTCCATAGATCAAAAAGGAGCAGTTTTTATCATGTGGACAGAAAAACAGAAAAAAGATGCATACGAAATTCTATTATTACAGCAACAAGGATTATTAGAAGCAGAAGATAACTGGTTAGCAAATTTAGCAAATTCATCTGCATTGTTGAATGAAACATTACCTGAGACTGTCTTTGCAGGATACTATTTATTTGATGGCAATGAATTGATTTTAGGACCGTTCCAAGGGCGAGTTTCCTGCACACGTATCAAGATGGGAAAAGGAGTTTGTGGAGAGTCAGCTGAAAAACAAACGACATTGATCGTTGACGATGTCAAAAAACATGAAAATTATATTTCCTGTGATTCAGCCGCACAATCAGAAATCGTTGTACCAATGGTAAAAGAAGGTCATTTAATCGGTGTTTTAGATATCGATTGCGGAGTAACGAAAGGGTATGATGAAATCGATCAAGCATTTCTAGAAAAATATGTAGATCTTTTATTAGCAAATTTTAATATAAATGCTTTTTCATTTATTAATAACTAAAATTGACTATTGAAACAAAAAAGAAGAGAAATCAAAAAACAAAAAGAGCCGGAAAGACAGTGGGCATATCTGTTTTTCGGTTTTTTTATTTTTTTATAAAATCACAAGTGTTATTAGTTTTCATAATCATATTTTAATGGTATTATCATTTTAAATAATGAAAAACACATTAAGGATGGATGAAATATGAATAACGAAACTATCATTTTAGGAAAAAAATATATTTGCCAACCTATTGGCTTGAAACAAAAAGTGGTTGGAGAAGTAATCAGTAAATTAGAAAATTGTGTTGTGATCTGCGTAGATGAATATCATGACGTCGATCGCAATGAAATATTAGAAAAATGCGGAAAAGTAGTGGCAAAATACACTCACGTTTATGAGTTGGAAACGACAGAATATCTATATAATTACAGCAATAAATATGAACATACTTTAGTTTCATAAAGATTTTAAATAAAGTGCCTTCAAAAGCGAGGAGTCCAAGCTTTTGAAGACACTTTATTTAGTTGGCGTTGTTTTTTTATATGTCACTTTTCTTTTTAAGTGGCACAATAATTGTAAATTTTCTTTAATTGATTCTCTATACAACCTGAATCTAGTTCAGTATATAAAAACTAGTTTCGTTTGCTTCACTATCAGAAATTCTCCTTCGCTTCTTTTAGATTATATATAAGGTATCTCTTGGAATGGCAACAGTTTTTTTGACAAATTTTATAAGGTGCAGAACTTCTTTCCGTATGCTATTCCGATTGTCCTTGACAATGAGCCTCCTCGGATGT